>ERZ773250.759-NODE-759-length-17400-cov-3.654310_pt1 | contig 17400 bp, 14 predicted proteins | sample MGYA00511258_ERZ773250 | MGnify/ENA primary metagenome ERZ773250 (study PRJEB29015, sample SAMEA2738164) | human oral metagenome | biome: human oral; feature: human-associated habitat; material: saliva | place: China | collected 2187 ... | reverse complement strand
ATCCATCATGAACCCCCGTATACAACCGTAATCCCACAGAATCTACACCACGCCCCATATCCAAATAACCTTCTCCACGAAGAATATACTTAGAGGAATCTACATGAATTGACAAAATCGTCTCTGAACCCACTTCTAACGTTGGAATCATAGTCACACCAAACTGTGTAACACCTCGACTTTTGTTAAGCTCACCTTGTATCTCTTTTTCTATCATCATTTGATGACGTCTCACGAAAGAGACTGGCAGACCTTCTAATTGACGCAATTTCTTTTCATAATATTGACGCATAGTATAGAAGAACACGCTCGGTAATGTATTCGATTGAATCATCACCGCCGTACGACTTACGCTGTTTCCATTAGGAACTAAATACACTGTCGCTTTCGCAGTGTCTCCTCCTACCACATCAATTTGTGGAGTAAATTCAGGAAGGGAACCTTCTAAATCACTACGCACCGACTTTTGCACCAATGGTGTAATCCAATCTAGTGAATCCAGTGATGCCCCTAAGAGCATTTGCTCTAATCGAGGCTTTACATTCCCTAAATCTGCATCTATTAAGGAGCGTCCATAAGGAGATATATTGCCGTAGTTCAACGTAGTTTCCAGAGATTGTACTACCTTTCCATAGGGCTCTAAGGCAAGATGAATATGTAACGTTTCATCCACATCCATTGAAATGGTTTTCACCGTATACCCATAGAGGATTCGATCCACCACATCCATTGTTGCTTTTTCATAGGTCTGAAGAGAGTCTCTAATTTGAAAATCTTCTTTCCCTTGGTACATATAGGTAGCCGCACCTTGAATGCTGGCAACCATACGCGACTCCAAGGCTTTTGGAATCGTTCCTGTTGTACTGTGCAGGTCCACATGCACCGTTTGAACAGGAGCACCATAGACGGAAGGAGTCCCTAATGTTGCCATTAGAAAAGCCCCTCCTATCCATTGTTGTATAGTCATCAATTAGAATTGTCCACCAAAGCTAAAGTGGAATTTCTTTTGATCTTTACCAATACCATAGTCGATACGTACTGGACCAATTGGTGTTGTCACACGCACGCCGGCACCGACGGAAGCATTGAATGTTTTAGAATGTTTGAACCAAGGTACATTTGGTGCATCCCATGCATCACCTAGATCAGTGAATAAGGCGCCGCTTACTTTGTTCCAAATTGGGAAACGATATTCCGCTGTGAAGTTGTACATTTTCTTACCACGGTATTGATCATCTTCATAAGCACGAAGAGAATCAGAACCACCAATTGTATATAATTGGCTATATGGTAAATCACCAACAGCCCAACCGATACGGCCACGGAACGCCAATACTTGTTTATTGCCTACTTTTTTGTACGTTCTAGCTTCGCCAGTAAATTTGTAGAAGTTAAAGTCACCGCCTAAGCCATGCCCCCCCCATTGTAATGTACTAGATAAACGTTTACCACGACTTGGTTCGTATACATTATCACGGGAGTCGAATACTTTTTGCCAGCTAATGCTGTTTGTTGTGCCAAAGTTGTGTTTTAAATATCCAGAGGATAAGAATGGATAACCATAGTTATTCCAACGATGTCCTGAGCCAGGACCTCCTTTTACATCTGTATCATAACGGAATCCACTGGAATCTTTATTATCCCAAACATATTTATCTTTACGATGTTCTAATGTCAAATAATCACGAGTAAACTCAGCTGTTTGACGACCTAAAGATACATTAAGACCATTAGATTTTCTATCATAGGTAGCCACAGATTGTCCTTTTTCATTATAATCTGTGTATTCATTCAATTGGTTGAAATAAGTTACCCCAAGGGATGTACCTTTGCTATCAATCCATGGGCGTAAGTAGGATACAGAGTAGGTTTTAGACCCTGCTTTACCGCCGAATTCCCAGTGAACTTTAATTTTATCACCAGTACCACGTAGGTTATCTTCCCCTACTTCTACGATACCTACAAATCCATCAGAACCAGAGTAACCAGCACCTAATGTGATGGTACCTGTTTTATGTTCCAATACATCTACTTCAATATTTACCATTTCATCTGTAGAGCCTTGTGTTAAACGTACGTTTACATCATCAAAGAATCCTAAGTTATATACTTTTTCTACAGAACGACGTACTAAGAATTTATTAAATGGTTGACCCACTTTTTGGTTGAATTCACGAGTAATCACTCGATCTTTCGTTTTCTTATTACCATGTGGTGTAATACGCTCTACAATACCTTCTACTACAGATACATGTAATACACCATTATCATCTACTGCCATGTCTTTCACATGGGCTAAGATGTAACCATCACGTTGGTACGCAGCATTAATACCTTGTACTTTTTCCCCTACGGAAATTGTATTTAATACAGTGTTTGGTTGCACGCCTAAATAGTTCACCAATACATCTGTTTTGTACACTGTGTTACCTTCCACAGATACGCCTTTAATCACTGGATTTAATGTCACGTGGTAGGCCACTTTCACACCTTCTGGCACTTCTGTGAACACTGGTGTAATTTCTGAAAGAACGCCGGAACCACCTAAGTTAGCAATCTCTTTAGAGATTCCCTCTACAGTCACAACATCCCCAATTTTACCTTGCAACAAAGATAAGAATGCTGGTTGATTTGCTTGATCAAGACCTTCAATAGAGATATGAGTGATCGTTTTACCTACATATTTTTGTAATTCTGCTTCTGTTAAGGATGTGAAATAACGAGCTTGTACTTGAGGAATCGCTGTTTCCACACCTGCTGCTTGAGCTTCTTCTAATTTATCACCACCAGCTTTCGTGATGGTTTTAACTTCTTTATCATTTGTAGCTAAGGAAGAGTTATCCACGCGTTTACGTTGTTCTTCGATCGCATCACGTTGTGCCGCTTCTGATAAGCCTTCACGAGCTGCTGCGATGGCTGCTTCTGTGGCGGAATCACCAGAGGCTACTGCTTCTTGACGCGTAGTATTTTGCTTTCCTAAGTCCGCCATGGACAATTTAGCAATTGTTTTGCCACTTTCAGTTGTTGTAGCATTATCAGCAAACACTGGAGTGGTACTGATTGCTGCTAGAACAGCAAAGGTTAAAAATTTCTTATAAGATAGGTTTCCCTTCATATATGTTCCTCCTTAGAATATAAAAGGTGCTAATCTCGCAAAATACGTCCACCAGCTTGCACTGCATGTAACATGTCTTTTGAACTAATAGAGGACTCTGGTGTTACCTCCACAGTTGGTCGCGTAGTCACCACATGTTCTTGTTTTTCCACGGTTTCCACTGCCTTCGTTTCTGATTGTTCTACAGGTGGTGATTCTTTTACAATCACTGGAGTACTGACCTTACTTGGTTGTACTTCCACCTGCGTGTCAATGACAGGAGTGTTCGCGGAATTCCCTGTTTCATGTTGTGATAGCCACCAATGTGTTGCCCCTATGATTCCTACTAGTGCAATAGCTAAGACAGCTCGTTGTGCATAAGACACAATAGAAGGTTTACCTTCATTCATCTGTTTCATCTCTGCTTGCGCTAGGAACAAGTGAAAGTTGCCTTTCACACTTCCTTTGCTAGCATACGATGTAGCTGCTGCATCTAACCAAGCACGAACCATGCGAATGCGTTTTTCCATAGGTGTTGTTACAGGTTCCATACGTCCCTCCTTTCATAACTATATAATCGTAGTTAGAAAGAAAAAAGTGAACCAATTTTTTACTATCTTTACTATTATACCAATGAACCGCTATTTTGCCTATTTTTTCTACTAACTTTCTATATAGTACTCTACTTTTTTAAGATTTTAATGAAGAATCTCTTTCAATACCATTCCATTTCACCATAGTTCGCCAGATATTGTAATCTATGCTATACTTATTCATAGCATGTAAGGAGGTTCCTTATGGACATACTAATCAATGTGGGGATTTCATTCCTTGTGGGTTTGGTCTCCCTGTTTCTTATACTCAGGATTGAACCGCACAGCCATAATGTGTTAAGCACATCTGGTCGTATCAATCGCTTTCAATTTATCATAGGCATATTATTTTTATCTGCTTCCATGCATATTTTTAATATGTTTATCCAACAACTATTAACTGTGGTAGTTATTTTACCTGCCTATTTTGCTATCAAAGCATTGGCCTATGCCGGTTACATTATACTATTACCTTTCTATTATACCTTGTACATCCGTCGTCTCAACGACATCGGATTGCCTGGTCGCTTTATTGGTATCTTATTGGGCATGTATATACTATGTACAAACCTGTACATCCCATTAAAAAATATATACATTTTACATCTTATTATCGTCTATATCCTTCATGGATTCCTAACCTGTTTCCCTGGTTCAACTGGAAACAACCGATACGGTCCTCCTACACGTTGGCCTAGTAAAAGTAAGAAAGGATAGTCACTATGGGATTCTTCGACTGGTTCACTCAGACCCCAGACCATATCATCAGCTATGCCCCTGGTGGTCATACATTGCAAGTTAAAATTACTTACAATACAGAAACTGGACTCTTCACCTATCGTGGTCGCTATGGTACACGTGCCAAGTTTTACGATACAGATATCGACCATATCGACAACAAAGAGGTGAGTCGCACCCATCGTGTCTTACTCATTCAAGGTCGAGATACTTGCCTCGCCACCCTCGATGTTCTTACCAACTTAGTCAATGAAAATTTACAAGCTTGGATTGAATCTCGTGGCACCGTAGCTTACGATTACGATCAACAGCAACGTGGCTTATGGGTGAACACAGCCGCCGTAAAAGCTGCCATTGACGCAGGTCCTCCGGTGGAAACTACTACTATTGAAGTAGAGGATACATCTGATGATGCTATCAATACATCTGATGTAGTGCCCACTCAGGATGACCCTATTCTTCGCATCAAACAATTAAAAGAACTTCTCGATATAGAAGCCATTACTGACGAAGAATTTCAACAGAAAAAAGAAGAATTACTTAACAAAATCTAAACATTAAAAGGACTGTTCCCAGTGTCTCTTTCACTGGAACAGTCCTTTTCTATGTGTCATTCAATATTCTCTTCTCTTTTATGGCATAATAATGCCACCAACTAGTTTCGACACATGGTCGATGTGTTGGCTTTCACAGTAAGCGCTCATTTCACTAGCGATGATGCCAATAGCTCGCGGATCTACCATCGTTGCCGTCCCCACAGACACGATGTCAGCTCCTACCAGCATAAATTCTAAGGCATCTTCACCAGTCATGATGCCACCGCCCCCCATGATAGGGATATCAATGGCTTGTGCCACTTGATGTGTTAAACGCAATGCCACTGGTTTCACAGCGGGACCAGATAAACCACCATATATATTCCCCAACAATGGTTTGCGAGTCCGTAAGTCTACAGACATCCCTAATAGGGTATTAATCATGCTAATACCATCTGCCCCTGCTGCTTCTACAGCACGAGCAATTTCTACGATGTCTGTTACATTTGGTGATAATTTCATAATCACTGGCAAATCTGTATGCCCTTTTACTGCTTTACATACAGCAGCAGCACTCTCCGCCTGCACACCAAATGCCATACCTCCGCATTTGACATTAGGACAACTAATATTGACCTCTAAAGCTGCTACACCTTCAACAGTTAATGTTTTTGCCATAAATTCATATTCTTCTAGTGTATTACCAGAGATATTGGCAAAAATTGGTACATCATAATGTTTTAAGTTTGGCAATATATCAGCTACGAAAGCTTCTGCTCCTGGATTTTCTAATCCGATGCAGTTCAACACTCCAGATGGTGTTTCAGCGATACGTACACCAGCATTACCAGGTCGAGGAGTAGGTGTTAAACCTTTTACCGAAATTGCCCCTACCTCTGTATTAAGGTCTAAGTAACCATCGTATTCCAATCCAAATCCAAAGGTGCCCGACGCTGCCACGATAGGATTTTTCATAGAGATACCACAGAACTCCACCGCTAATTTAGGATCTACAGTAGCCATTAGAAAAACACCTCCTCAGCAGGGAACACAGGGCCATCTTTACATACTTTATACCGTGTACCACTTTTACCTTGGCAAGCACAGCCTACGCAACCGCCAGTACCACAACCCATGCGTTCCTCTAAAGACACTTGGCATGGTACATTCATTTGTTGCGCAACAGCAGCCACACCTTTCATCATCGGTGTAGGGCCACATGTTAAAACCGCATCAAACTGTTCTTCTTTCATAAGTGTTTCCATCACAGTCGTAGGATACCCTTTAGTTCCTAACGATCCATCATCCGTGGTGATATGAACAGTCACAGGACTATCTTTGAACAAGTCTGCCCAGAAAGATTCGCTTGCATTGCGGAAACCTAATATCACATGCGCCTCTTGGCCTGGTTGTAACCGATCAGCGATACATAGCATGGGCGCAATTCCAACACCACCACCAACAAGTAACATGCGGTCTGCAGTGGTAAACGCTTGGCCTAATGGTCCCAAGCAATCTAAAGTATCCCCTTCTTGTAGTTTGGTCATTAGTTCAGTGCCTTTACCTACCACACGATACAATAAGTCGATAGTACCTGCCTTCGCATCAAATCCTGCATAGCTGATAGGTCGGCGCAACAAGGGAGCTGTGCCCCCTGTAACGCGAACATTACAAAACTGTCCTAGTTGTGCCTCTTTTGCTTGTTTTGGTGCATATACGGACATTCTCCATACATCACTGCCTATTTGGGTATTATGAATCACTCGACCCATTTCTACATATCCACTCATGTATGATTACTCCATTTCATAATCTTGAACAGCATCTACTGTAATTGCATCACCTGCAGTAGCACGACTCGCCACTACATGTAACACTTCACGAGCTGTATCCAAGGATGTCAAACATGGTACACCCATTTCTACAGCCAAACGACGCAATTGGAATCCTTCACGTTCTGGTTTTTTACCATAGGTTAATGTATTCAACATCAAGTCCACTTTACCTTCACGAATGAAATCAGCGCAGTTTGGATTGCCTTCAGAAATTTTATTTACTATAGTGCAATCCACGCCATGTTCTTTGAAGTAACGACCTGTACCACCAGTAGCCATAATATGGTATCCCAAATCGATAAAGCCTTTTGCTAAACGAGCCGCTTCTTCTTTATCACGGTCTGCTACAGTCATCAAGATATTACCTTTATCTGGAATGCGCATGTTTGCACCATGGATGGCTTTAAATAAAGCGTCTGCATAGGTGCGGCCAATACCCATAACTTCCCCAGTGGACTTCATTTCTGGTCCTAATGCAATTTCTACTAAGCCCATTTTAGAGAAGGAGAATACTGGGGCTTTCACCGCCACATGTGGACGAGCTGGCACTAACCCCGTTAGTAATCCCAAGCTTTCTAATGTTTCTCCTAAGGCAATGCGTGTCGCATATTCTACCATATTGATACCAGTCACTTTACTGATGAAAGGTACTGTACGGCTAGAACGAGGGTTCACTTCGATAACATGAAGTTCTCCATTTACCACAATATATTGAATATTTAATACACCTTTTACATTAAGTCCTATGGCAATACGGCGTGTATAGTCTACAATTTGTTCTGTCAACTCTTCCGTCAAATGTTGTGCTGGATATACGGCGATAGAGTCACCAGAGTGTACCCCTGCTCGTTCTATTTGCTCCATAATCCCCGGAATACATACATCAATGCCATCAGAGATAGCATCTACTTCCACTTCCATACCCACCATATAGCGGTCAATTAACACTGGATGATCTTTCGATGCCACTACGGCTTCTTTCATATAACGATCTAACTCTTGGTCATTATATACAATTTCCATTGCACGTCCACCTAGTACATAAGATGGTCGAACAATCAATGGATATTGAAGACGTTTTGCTGCTTCTAAAGCTTCTTCATCACTGGTTACCAACGCACCTACTGGGCGAGGAATTTCCAATTTTGCCAACAATTCATCAAAACGTTCACGGTCTTCGGCCATGTCGATGCTGTCTACAGATGTGCCTAGAATGTTTACACCTCGTTCAGCCAACGGACCAGCCAAGTTGATAGCTGTTTGTCCACCGAACTGAGCGATAACCCCTACAGGATTCTCCTTGCGAATAATTTCCATCACATCATCTACTGTCAACGGTTCAAAGTACAAACTATCAGATGTATCAAAGTCAGTACTTACCGTCTCTGGGTTGTTGTTGATAATGATGGATTTCATACCTGCTTTACGCAATGCCCAAGAGGAATGTACAGAGCAATAGTCGAACTCAACGCCTTGGCCGATACGAATTGGACCAGAACCAAGAACGATAACACTGTTTTCACCACGTGGCACAACTTCATCTTCAGTGGCATAAGCACTGTAATAATATGGTGTGTGCGCTTCAAATTCTGCGGCACAAGTATCTACATATTTATAGGTCGGATGAATGTTTAGTTCATTACGTTTTGCCAATACGTCCTCAGGAGAGCAATTCGCATAGCGAGCAATTACTTTATCTGGGAAGGAGTATTTTTTAGCCAATCGAAGGTTACTTTCAGTCACACCATTGGCTGCTAAATCCTTTTCCACCATCACGATGTTTTTAATTTTATTAATAAAGAAAGCGTTAATTTTTGTAATGTAGCAAATCTTTTCTACACTAATTCCCGCACGAAGTGCTTGTGCAATGACATACAAGCGTTCATCATCCACTAATTGTAATCGTTCAATAAGTTGCTCTGGTGTTTCATGAGCAATCTTTTTCAATTCAATATGGTCTAAACCGATTTCTAGAGAACGGATAGCTTTTAACAGAGACCCTTCCAAAGTTCTGTCGATAGCCATAACTTCGCCAGTGGCTTTCATTTGTGTTCCCAATGTACGGTCCGCCAAATTGAATTTTTCGAATGGCCAACGTGGGAATTTTGTTATCACATAATCCAAGGATGGCTCGAAACATGCTTTTGTTTCACCTGTTACAGCATTGGTAATTTCATCCAATGTCATACCGATAGCAACTTTAGCTGCTACTTTGGCAATTGGATAGCCTGTCGCTTTAGAAGCCAATGCAGAGGAGCGAGATACACGTGGGTTTACTTCGATTACATAGTATTGATTGCTGTACGGATCTAAGGCATATTGCACATTACAACCGCCTTCAATTTGAAGATAGCGAATAATATCTACGGAAGCAGTACGCAACATTTGGTATTGTGTATCATTCAATGTTTGAGACGGTGCCACTACCACAGAATCACCTGTATGCACCCCTACTGGGTCAATATTTTCCATATTACATACAATGATACAGTTATCTGCGCGGTCACGCATCACTTCGTACTCGACTTCTTTCCAACCAGCTACAGATCGTTCAACAAGAATTTGATGGATCGGACTCAGCTTAATACCACGAAGGGCAATCATATACATTTCTTCTTCATTATGGGCAATACCGCCACCTGTACCCCCTAATGTATAGGCAGGACGGATGATGATTGGGTATCCAATACGATTGGCAAAGTCCACAGCCTCTGCTACATCGCTAAAAATATCAGATTCTGGCACAGGCTGATTAATACGTTTCATTGCCTCTTTAAACAGTTCACGGTCTTCCGCTTGTTTGATAGCCTCTAATGTAGTTCCTAAGAGTTTCACATCATACTCTTTTAAAACGCCTGCCTCTGAAAGCTCCACCGCCATATTAAGCCCTACTTGTCCACCTAACGTAGCCAGTACACCATATGGGCGTTCTTTACGAATAATTTCTGTCACAAACTCCAAGGAAATTGGCTCAATATAGACACGGTCTGCAATATCACGGTCTGTCATAATCGTTGCCGGATTGGAGTTTACCAATACAACTTCATAACCCTCGTCACGAAGAGATTGACAAGCCTGTGTGCCTGCATAATCGAACTCAGCTGCCTGTCCGATAATAATTGGACCAGAACCAATTACAAGAACTTTTTTCTTTTCCATCATTAACCTCTTCTCATCAATGTTTTAAAACGTTCAAATAAATACACATTATCAGTCGGCCCCGGAGATGCTTCTGGGTGATATTGTACCGACATAATCGGCAACTCATTATGCACTAATCCTTCTACAGTACCATCATTCACACTGCGATGGGATACGCGCAATCCAGAACCCTCTAGGCTTGCTTCATCAACTGCATAACCATGATTTTGAGAGGTAATATGAACACGATTTGTATCTAAATCTTTTACTGGATGGTTAGAACCACGATGTCCAAAACGTAACTTATACGTTTCGCCACCAAAGGCACGGGCAATCAATTGATGTCCCATGCAAATACCAAAGATTGGTTTTTTACCTACTAGTTTTTTTATTTCTTCTACAATTTCAGGTACGTCTTTCGGGTCTCCCGGTCCATTGGACAAGAAGATACCATCAGGATTGCAAGCCATCACTGTTTCAGCCTTTGTATTAGCTGGGAAAATAGTTAAACGACATCCTTCGTTTTCTAAAGATTGTAAGATATTCTCTTTCACGCCGAAGTCAAATACTGCTACATGGAATTCTGCACTATCACTGCCTCGATGGCCTTCCCATTTTGTTGTCACTCGCATAATATGATCCGTCGCCAATGGTTGTGCCAACAAGGCATCAATTTTCTCTTGTGGTGTATCAGTTGGGCAAATCACGCCTTTCATCACACCATGGCTGCGAATCGCACGTGTAATCGCACGTGTATCCACATTGTACAAGCATGGTATACCATGGGTACGCATATATTCTTCAAAAGTACCTTCATTTTGCCAATTACTTGGGAATGTGCACAACTCTCCTACAATCATGGCTTTGCAATAGGGTTTAGAAGATTGATCTACCTCACGTGTGACACCATAATTACCTACTAGAGGATATGTTAAAGTAATAATTTGATCTGCATATGACGGATCTGTTAAAATCTCTTGATATCCAGTCATGCCTGTATTAAACACTACTTCCCCAACAATTGGCATGCCCCCCAGCAATGTGCCCTCAAAGATAGTTCCATTTTCTAATACTAATTTTCCTGTCACCCGATTACAACCCCGTCTTTCATTACAATTTGTCCATCTACTACTGTTAATTTTGCTTTGCCAGTGACTGTCATACCATCAAATGGGCATGATTTACCACGAGTGTAGAATGTATTTCTATCTACAGTCCATGTTTCATCTAAGGAAAGCACTGAAATATCTGCAGGTTTACCCACTTCTAGTACACCACCGTCTACTCCAATGAGTTGAGCTGGTTTTGTACTCATTAAATTGATAATTTCATCAATTGTGAGGATACCTGTTTTTAATACATGGGTAACTACTGCCGCAAAAGATGTTTCCAATCCTGTGAAACCATTCGCTGCACAGCAGAATTCCACGTCTTTTTCTTCGTACGCATGCGGTGCATGGTCCGTAATTATGGCATCAATTGTGCCATCTTGTAAGGCTTCTAACAACGCTTGGCGATGATCTTCAGAACGAATTGGCGGAGCCATTTTGAAATCTGTATTATAATCTCGTAAATATTCGTCTGTGAAAGCCAAATGTTGACTTGTTACTTCACAAGTTACTTTTACACCTTGTGCTTTTGCACGGCGTACTTGATCTACTGCACTTTTTGTACTTACATGAGCAATGTGGATATGTCCACCAGTCATTTCCGCAAGCATAATATCGCGTGCTACCGCTAAATCTTCTGCTACAGCAGGGCGACCTTTTACACCCATTTCATAAGAAACAATACCTTCATGCATATGACCTTCGCAAGTTAAACTACATTCTTCGGCGTGGTCAATCACCATTTTGCCAAACATGGATGAATATTCTAGGGCACGGCGCATGAATGCTGCATTTTCCACATAATGTCCATCATCAGAAAAGCCTACTACACCGGCTTCTGCTAAATCGCCCATTTCCGTTAACTCTTTACCTTGAAGACCTTTAGAGATAGCGCCCATGAATTCAACTTTCACCACACCAGTTAACTCTGCTTGTTTACGTAAACCACGTACTAGTGCAGCATTATCTACTACTGGATTTGTATTCGCCATAGTCGCGATACGTGTGAATCCACCTGCAGCAGCCGCTTGTGTACCACTGTGAAAGTCTTCTTTTGCTTCTTGACCTGGTTCACGTAAATGTGTGTGAATGTCAATCAAACCTGGTGCTACAATTAAGCCTGTTGCATCATACACTTCTGCTTGGTCAGCTTGTAAATTTTGTCCAATCGCTGCAATTACACCATTTTCTACAAGAATATCTGCTACTTCATGTTGTCCTTTTGCCGGGTTAACCACGGTACCATTTTTAATCAGCAAGCTCACTACCGTCACCTCCGATAATTGTTAAGTATAAAATCGCCATGCGGATGGCTACACCATTACGTACTTGTTCTTGGATTACCGATGCGTCACCATATGCAACATCTGGCGCAATTTCAAGACCTCTATTCATAGGTCCTGGATGCAATACTAATACATCTTCTTTTGCATTAGCTAACACAGATTTATTAATACCAAAAATACGTGCATATTCACGATTGCTTGGATATAACGCGGAGTGAATCCGTTCTAATTGGATACGCAATACGTTTACCACATCTGCATCTTTCACTGCTTCACGTACATCGTGATGAACGGTAACGCCTAGCTTCTCTAATTCTGGATATACTAAGGTTCGTGGACCGGCTAAATGCACGTCAGCCCCCATTGTTTTTAAACCATAAATATTGGAGCGGGCAACACGGCTATGCATGATATCGCCTACGATAACTACTTTCAAACCTTCTAAGGTAGGCTTATGTTCTAAAATAGAATACATATCTAATAACGCTTGTGTTGGATGCTCATGAGCACCATCTCCAGCATTGATGATAATTGGATCTACACATTTTGTAGCATATAAAGGAGCGCCTTCTTCACTAGAGCGCATTACGATGGCATCGGTTCCCATATAGGACATAGTTAGCAATGTATCACGGAAGCTTTCCCCTTTTGCCATTGAACTACCGCTTTTGGATATATTGATTACATCGGCTCCTAAATATTTCCCTGCTAATTCAAAGGAGCTTCTTGTTCTTGTACTATTTTCCATGAACAAATTGATAATCGATTTCCCTTTTAATAAAGGATGTTTTTTGTTATCCGACAAGACGATTTTCTTCATCTTTTTTGCTACCCGCAAAATCAGTTCAATTTCTTCTTTTGTCCGACCTTGCAGTCCTAATAGGTGCTTACCTTTTAAGCTGATTTCTCCCATCATAGCCTCCTTTATAGTACTTCTATGACACACAAAAAGACCTCTTGCCCTAAGGCAAGAGGTCGCATAGTTATAGTGATTCTATTAGAGTACACCTATAGATTATAGGTAAACTCGCCTACTACGTTCCCTTACTAGCCTCACAGGACTAATTTAAAAGGTTTACATGTGCGCTCTTCGGTCTCTCGTACCGATTCAATAAGCTTAGGTATTATTATAAATTAAAGTACCTAAAACGTCAAGAATAGATATCTCCATCTCTGAAGATTCCCACATACACATCTATAGTAAGAAGTTTTCAATCTATAGAACTAGTTTATAACTAACTAGATCGAAATACATATCGGCTTTGCCTGCGTGCTAAATGATGCAATGCCTCCCATTTTGCCATATAAGACCGATAGATTTTATGTGCTACTTCGATAGATACAAGTTCAAATTGAACTATATCTCCCACAGGCAACTGACTAAGACGTGGTAAATCAGCTGATATAATAGTTCCTATTTTGGTATACCCACCAGTTGTTTGACGATCTGCCATTAGAATAATCGGTTTACCATTAGATGGTACCTGTATTGAACCAAATACAGCTCCATCTGATATGATATCAGCTCCGCTTGTATGCTCTATCTGAGGTCCCTCTAGTCGAAATCCCATTCTATCGCATTGTTCGGTTAGCCTATACTGGTGGTTCACAAAGGTTTTAATTCCTTGTTTAGTAAAACGTTTGGCTTGTTCACCTAAAACAACACGGAATGGTTCATGACAATACCGACCTCCACGATTATATAATGCTGAATTACATAGACGGCAAGTTGTATTAGATGCCTCACATATTGTTAATGCCTCTCTAGTAAAAGAGTGTAACGTCAACTCATCGTTCTTCTGTATAGCTCGCCCTTCACATCCTCCTATACATGCCTTAGTGTGAGTCGATACACTTCCGTTAATCAAAGGAACATCAATTCCTCCACTAAAAGAAATATACATGCGCATTCCACATTCAGTGACTGAACCAGAAAGTATATCTCCAGCATGACATAGATAAGGGATATATCTAGATACCTCTACCCCATTAATGGTAGGCTTCATATTAGCGCCTGTAAAGGCTACAATGCACTCACCAAAAACTTCTATGGTTGGCGGTAACACTGTGCACTCAAGAGCTCCTTTCGTTTCTCTATTTCCTACCAATGCTTGTCCTAATAAATAACTTTCCATATCCATAGGTCCTGCTACAGGCATGCCATATTGTTGATATCCCGTCCGCCCTGCATCTTGGATAGTTGTAAAAAAGCCAGGCTGTATAAATTTTATAGAGATTTTCTCTCCTATGTATTTACCCACGTAAATCACCTACCTTAACGATTCTAGATACGGGCGTATATTGTTCTTTATTCTTTTCTATAGACCGAAATATTTCTTCATTAATAGGAATATATCTAACATATTGTCCTGCTGAAACTAAGGATGGATTGCTCCTTTGAATATCATACATAGTTACCGGTGTGCGACCAATAATTTGCCAGCCTCCAGGAGATTGACTGGGGTAGATACCTGTTTGTTCTCCTGCAATACCTACAGAACCCGCCGGTATAGATTGTCTAGGAGATTGCAAGCGCGGCGTTGCTATACGTCGATCCATCCCCCCTAGGTAAGCAAATCCTGGTATAAATCCCAACATATACACTAAGTAATCTGTGCTACTATGGATATCAACAACTTCATCCTCTGTCATATGATGATACTCAGCAACAGAAGTAAGGTCAGGGCCATATTCTCCACCATACATCGTTGGAATTTCAATAACTGTGACACTGTCTTCCTTTGAAATCTCTACTGGTATAGATAATGTAGGCTCTAATTTTCTCTTAAGTTCCGCATAGGAACATTTCATTGCATCATATTGTATTAATAAGGATGTATAGGCTGGGATTAATTCATGTATAGCCGGATCTTTCATATTCTGAATATCTGCTATCAATCGTTGTATGTTACGATTAATATCTGGCGATATAACATCACCAAATGATACCAAAATAGCGCTATCACCAACTGGTGAAATCGTATGCGTCATAAAAACCTCATTTCTATCTAATAACATAGTAGCTTCCAATCTATCAGTTGAAGCCTATGTGGAATTAATGCAACAATTTTGTAATACCTTCTAATGAAGTAACACCAATATACGCAGTAATCAACACAACTCCCCATCCTGTATAATACAATAATTTGGGATGATGATAGTCCCCTACAATATTAGTTTTCCGTGTTGCCACCAACATAACAGCTAGCGTAATTGGCAAGATTAATCCATTAATAGAGCCTGCTAAAATTAACAGGGCTGCTGGCTTTCCAATAAAAATTAGTATACATGTAGAAACTGCTATAAAGAGCATAATTGTTAATTTTTCATACTCTCTTACAAATGAAAATAATGTTTTTAAAAAAGATACCGATGTATACGCCGCTCCCACCACCGAAGTAATAGCGGCGCAGAAAAATACCACTCCAAAAATCATGTGTCCTAGCGGTCCCACCCCTAACAAGAACGCTGATCCAGCTGGATCCTTTGGATCTAAGACTAATCCACTTGATACTACACCTAATACAGCTAAAAACAAAAGCACTCGTACTAAAGCATCTACAGTCATTCCCAGGAAAGCTGACTTTCTTACATCAGGCAAATGTTCTTCTCCAGTGATATCAGAGTCAATCAATCTATGTCCACCAGAGAATGTTATATACCCACCTACTGTACCACCAATCAATGTTAATGTTGCTAACCATGGATATGTATCAGGCAAAACAGTATGCGCTATAGCAGAACCAACAGGTGGATGCGTGGAAAAAGCAACCCACCCAATTAATACAATCATCACAGTCCCTAATACCTTGGCTGTCATATCTAGAGCTCCCCCTATTTGAGGAAATGCAAACAAAGCAATCCCAATGATACCACTAATAGCTGCCGCTGTTGTAGTATCAATGCCAAATACAATATGTAATCCCATAGAAGCACCGCCAATATTACCAATATTAAATGCTAATCCTCCTAGTCCAATCAGGAACGCCACTACATATCCAAGACCTGGCAAAATTTTATTAGCAATATCTTGCCCTCTCATACGCGATATACTAATAATAGTCCAAACATTTAATTGTGCAATAATAGAAAAAATAACAGATACAGCAATGGCAAATCCAAAATCAGCTTTGTACTGTGCTGTGAAAGCCGCTGTTTGAAGCATAAAGCCAGGTCCAATAGAAGATGTGGCCATTAAAAATGCCGCACCTAACAAAACAGATATATTTGTATTCTTCGTTAATGGTTTCATAAAACTCCTCTTATCTATCTTGAAAATTACGCAAGATAATACCTTCCTGTAACAAACCTTCACGTAAGGCTTTTACAAACTCTATCGCTTGTGGGTTGTCACCATGCACACAGACGGAATCAGCCTGAATAGAAATACTTTTTCCTGTATTAGAGAGAACCCGTCCTTCCTTAATCATCATGAGCACTCGCTCCACAGCTTCCTTAGGGTCATGAATAAAGGCCCCCTGTTCTGTACGTGGCACCAGCTTTCCTTCGTCTGTGTATCCCCGGTCTGCAAACACTTCTTGAATCACAGGGATTCCTCTTTTTTGAGCCTCTTTTGCTATATAACTACCACTTAGAACCATAGCTGCTAATGATGGATTAACAGCTTTTAATCCATCGAGGATGGCATCTGCCAAAGCCGGTGTTGCACATGCTGTATTATAAAATGCTCCATGCAATTTCATATGTTGTAAAGATAGTCCATGCACATCACAAAACGCCTGTAATGCCCCTACTTGATATATCATGTACGCTTTAGCTTCCTCTGGTTGTACTGTCATATTTCTCCTTCCAAATCCCATAAGATCTGGATATCCAGGATGAGCTCCTATAGCAACCCCCTTCTGTCGGCATAATTCAACGGTCCGCTTCATAACCATTGGATCCCCTGCATGCCACCCGCAGGCAATATTCGCACTTGTAACATACTGCAACACTTCTTCATCCATGCCCATAGTATAGGCACCAAAACTTTCTCCTAAATCACTATTTAAATCAATATAATATGACATACTATCCTCTCCTTATTTTTATTCTTCATAAACTATAT
>ERZ773250.758-NODE-758-length-17404-cov-3.174592_pt1 | contig 17404 bp, 13 predicted proteins | sample MGYA00511258_ERZ773250 | MGnify/ENA primary metagenome ERZ773250 (study PRJEB29015, sample SAMEA2738164) | human oral metagenome | biome: human oral; feature: human-associated habitat; material: saliva | place: China | collected 2187 ... | reverse complement strand
TGACATTGATATTTGTCGCGCCGAGATCGCCCCACTGAGAAATCTGACTGTTCAGATAGCCGTTCATCAGGCTCACGAGAATGATGACGGAGGCCACGCCGATGATGATGCCGAACATGGTGAGGGCGGAGCGCACCTTGTTGCTCCAGATGCTCTTTAAGGCGAGTTTAAATGATTGCAGCATAGTCCTCCGCCTTCCCGTCAAAATTGATCTTTCCGTCCTGAATCCGCACGACGCGCTTCGCCTGCACCGCAATCGAATTGTCGTGCGTGATCATGACGATCGTATTGCCCTCTTTGTGCAGTTCCTTGAAAAAGTCGAGAATCTGACGACTGGTCTTCGAGTCAAGCGCACCGGTCGGCTCGTCGGCGAGCAAAAGAGACGGATTGCCGGCGAGCGCTCTCGCAATCGAGACACGCTGCTGCTGACCGCCCGAGAGCTGGTTCGGCATGTTTCGCGCCTTGTCGCCGAGCCCCACGCGCTCCAGCTGCTGCAGGGCGCGCTCTTCTCGCTTGTCGCCCGGCACATGCGCGTAGAGGAGCGGGAGCTCCACATTCTCGAGGAGGTTTAACTTGGGCAGCAGGTTGTACTGCTGGAAGATGAAGCCTATCATGCGGTTCCGGATATCCGCGAGCTCGTTCTGCGTCATGTCGCCGACATCCTCCCCGCCGAGCAGGTAGGTGCCGGAAGTCGGCACATCCAGCGCGCCGATGATATTCATGAGTGTGGACTTGCCCGAGCCGGACTTGCCGACAATCGCGACAAATTCGCCCATCCGTATCGTGAGGTTTAAGTGGTCGTTTGCGTGCACGACCTCATCGCCCATCACATAGGTCTTGCAGATGTCCTTCATCTCAATCAGAACTTCGCCCTGGGGGATGTGGACCGTCTTAATTTTGCCCATTCGCGTCACCGCCCTGCGCTTCGCCGCCTGCCGTGTCGCCGCCTGCTTCACCGCCGCTTCCGCCGGCCTCGCTCTCCGCGCCTTGTCCGCCGTTCATGTACATACTCATGCTGTCACTCGTGTCCGGTGCCTTGGGCTGCACATAGACCTCATCGCCCGCCTTGATATTGTCCGAAGTGATCTGCACCTTGTCGTCGTTGATGAGACCGGTCTCGACCGTGACCGCGCGGAAGCCCGCCGGGACCTCGCCCTTGGCCTCGGTGACCGAGTCGTCCTTCACATAGACCTGGTTGTTCCGCATGAGCGCATCCGCCGGAATGCAGAGCGCACCCGAAGCCGAACCGATCACAATCTTCGCGTTGATATTCATGCCCGGCAGGAGTTTCTCGGTGTTGTCGAGCGTGACCGTCACCGGATAGGTCGAGACACCGCCCTGGGAGCTGCCCTCGAGGCTGATATTCGTGACCGTGCCGCCGAAGGTCTCGCCCGGAATTGCATCCGCCGTGATCTCGACACGCTGTCCCACCTGAATTTTCGAGATATCCGTCTCGTCAATCGCCATCTTAAACGTGTAGGCACTCATGTCATAGATGGTCGCGAGCGTCGTCGCGGACTTCGTGCCGCTCATGCCCGCGCCGCCGAGTTTGTCGCCCACCTTATAGCTCTTTGTGATGACTTCGCCGTCAATCGGGGATTTAATCGTGTAGTTGTCGAGTTCTTGCTTGGCGCTGTCCACGCCCTTCTGCGCGCCTTCGACACCGCTCTGCGCGCTGTCGACCTTGTCCGAATAGGTTTCGAGCATGTCCTTCACGGACTTCGGTGTCATCGTGAAAATCGGCGTCCCGGGCTGAATGTAATCGCCGACATGCACCAGAATCTTCACGCTGTCCGCCGCGCCCGGCAGATCCGCCGCCATATTGGTCGTGTAGTGCGCCTCAAACTTTCCCTCTTCGACGCAGCGGAAGCCGTTGATCGTCGCGCTGACCGAGGTGTTGCTCGTCAGACCGCCCGGGTTCTTCAGGGAAATTGTCACATCTTTCACAAGGCGGCCGCCCGTCAGGGTTCTCTCCTGCGCGCCGACCGCGACCACCGTGCCCTCGACCTGCTCCTGCGTGTCCGAGAGCGTCAAGGTCGCCGGGGCGCCGTCCTGAATCAGATCCGCCTCGCCCGAGAGAAACGGAATGCGCACATTCATGCTCGTCTCATCGGTCAGGTCGACGAGCGTCGCGCCGCCCGAAATTTTTTCGCCGTCGGTCACATAGACCTTGGTCACATAGCCCGCGCGGGTCGCCTTATAGACCCCGTCGCCGTACTTGCTCTGCGCGTCCTGCAAGTCCGCCGTCGCCGAGGCGAGGCTCTTCTGCGCCCGCGCGAGTGCGCTCTCCGCGCTCTTCATCTCCGAGGCCGCGAGCTTGTCATCGATCCGGTAGAGAATCTGATCCTTCGCGACATGGTCGCCGACCTCAAAATTCGCCTCGGTGATGGTGCCGCTCTGCACGAGCGCGGTAATCGAATAGGTGTCCTTTGCGGAAATGGTGCCGGTCGAGGAAATCTTCTGGGTGATGTCCTCGACGGTCGCCTTGCCGGTGTCCACCGCCATGCTTGCCGCCGCCGCTTTTTTGGCCGCCGCCATGCGGCTGTGCACAAAGCCCGAGAACCGCGAGCGCGATGACCGCGCGCCGGATGTTCCGCTTTGCCCCTCTGCTGAGCCCTTTCTTCTTCGGCTTTACTTCTTCTGCCACTGCCTGCCCCCTTTCCGCTTACGGCTCCACATAGTCCACGACGCTGAAGCTCTGGCTTGCCTCGCCGTCTTCGGTCGCCGCGCCGTTTCCCGCAACCTGGTAAATCAATACGACATGGTCGCCGACCTTCACGCTGCCGTAGACCGAGAACACAAACTGCATCTCGGTCGAATTGAGCTGATAGACATTGCCGTCGTCCAGCTTGACCGCGCTCGGCGTGAGCGTATTCGTGTTCTGATAGTAGATGGCCTCGACCACACCGCGCGCCACGCGCTTGTCGGCGTCGGAATCGGTGTCCGCATTGTAGGCCCAGACCGTCTTGGTCTGCGAGCTGTAGTAGATGACCGCGTACTGCGCCGCCGCGGCGTAGAGGGCTTCTTTCTGCACCTCTCTGCCGTTCATAAAGATGGTCGCATCGTCCAGGCGGAAGGGGATGATGTTGTCGACCTGGGTGCGGCTCTCCGCGACCTTCGGGCCGCGCGTCGTATTGTCCGCCATCTTGAGCGCGTTCACCTCGCCGTTCGAATCGACCTCGGCATTCAAAACGCCCGCATAGACCGTGCCGCTCTTCTGCTTTGCCTTCAGGAGGTTATAAAAGAGATTCACACAGTCCGCCTTCGTGAGTTCGGTCTGCGGGTCGCTGTAGCCGATGTTTTCGTTTAAGTCGGAATTCGCATACTGCGCCATGCGCTTGTTGAACTGATCTCCCGCAAAATCCTCCGCCGTATAGCCGAGGAGACCCAGCACACCCTTTGCCGCCTCGTTTAAGCGCACGGGTTCGGACGGCTTAAACTTGCCGCCGAGATAGCCGGTCATCCAGCCCTGCTCCGCCGCAAGACGAATCGAAGCCGCGTACACGTCGCCGGACTTCACATCCGCGAAGACCGAGACATTGCTGGTCTTCGTGAGTACACTCCGGTAAGCGGAAGCCCGCACCAGCATCTCCGCAAACTGCGCGCGCGTCACTTTTTCCGCCATGCCGCCCGTGGTCGGCATAATGCCCGAGAGCGCAATGACCTGGCGCCGGTAGGCAAAGTTACTGCTTGTATTTGCATAGGCGCTGAGCGGGGAGGCCACGGTGCTCACCACCGCGACCGCGCTCAGCAGGCATGCAAGGGATTTTCTTCTACGAATCATTCCGGTACCTCGCTTTGCTGTTGTTAATCCGTTATAACGAAGCCATTTTACCATAAATAACAAGCATCCATCAAAAACGGTCATTGAAAGTCCGTAAACTTTTTGTAAACCCGCCGTATGTCGCCTTGCAGAATAGCTTACTATCCGAATAATACACCGTTACTCTGCCCCTGTCAACATCCTTTGCCGCGCCTTATCCCCCATACCGGACGCGCGCTCTCCTTCCGCTTCCTTTCTCTTATGCCTTACTGCTTCGGATACAAGACAGCAGCTCGTTTTCCGACAAAAAAAGAGCGGCACCGCCGAAGCGATGCCACCCTCTGTATGAAGCCCACCAAAAGGCTCAGAGTGCCTTGTAGTTTACGATTTTTCCGAATTCCGGCTTTAAGGACGCGCCGCCGATCAGGCCGCCGTCGATGTCCGGCTCCGCGAGCAGCTCCTTGCAGTTCTTCTCGTTCATCGAACCGCCGTACTGAATGCGGATTTCCTCGGCAATCGCCTCGCCGTAGAGCTCCTTCACGGTCTCGCGAATGCCGCGGCACACTTCCTCGGCCTGTGCGACGGTTGCGGTCTTGCCGGTGCCGATTGCCCAGATCGGCTCATAGGCAATCGTGACCTTCGCCGCATCCGAAGCGCTGACGCCCTGAAATGCAAGCTTTAACTGCATCCGAATGAAATCCATCGTGACGCCCGCCTCCCGCTGCGCAAGGCTCTCGCCGCAGCAGAGAATCGGCTTAAACTGGTGCTCGAGGAGCTTTAAGAGCTTCTTGTTGATAATCTCATCGGTCTCATGGAAATACTCTCTCCGCTCGGAGTGGCCGATGATCACATACTCGACGCCCGCGTCCTTTAACATCGCCGGGGAAGTCTCACCGGTGAAGGCGCCCTTCTCCTCGAAGTAGACATTCTCCGCGCCGAGATGCACGGCCGTGCCCGCAATCACTTCCTTGACCGGGAAGATATCGATAAACGGCACGCAGTAAACTACGTCGACCTCCGGGTTCTTGACGAGCGGCGCCAGCGTGGTCGCCAGTGCCTTCGCCTCGGTCGGCGTCATGTTCATCTTCCAGTTGCCCGCAATAATCTTTCTTCTCATCTCTCGCTCCTTCAGTCCTTGTTATCCGCCGCCGCAACACCCGGGAGCTCCTTGCCCTCGAGGAACTCGAGCGAAGCGCCGCCGCCGGTCGAGATGTGCGTCATGCGATCCGCGAAGCCGAGGCGCTTCACCGCATTCACGGAGTCACCGCCGCCGACCACGGTCGTCGCGTCTTTGAGCTCCGCGACTGCCTTGCAGATTGCCAGGGTGCCCGCCGCAAACGCCTCAAACTCAAAGACACCCATCGGGCCGTTCCAGACCACGGTCTTTGCGCCCTGCAGCGCCTCGGTGAAGCGCGCAATGCTCTTCGGTCCGATGTCGAGGCCCATGTAGCCCTCCGGAATCTCATCCACCACCTTGTGCGGTGCATCGGCCGCAAACTTCTCCGCCGCGACATGATCCACCGGGAGCAGGAGCTTAACGCCCTTCTCCTCCGCCTTCTTCAGCATGTCGAGGCAGTAAGAGAGCTTATCCTCCTCGCAGAGCGAGTTGCCGATGCTCTGTCCCTCTGCCTTTAAGAAGGTATATGCCATGCCGCCGCCGATGATCAGCGTATCCACCTTGTCGAGCAGGTTGTTGATGACATTCAGCTTATCCGAGACCTTTGCGCCGCCGAGAATGGCGACAAACGGACGCACCGGATTCTCGACCGCCTGTCCGAGGAAACGAATCTCCTTCTCCATGAGGTAGCCGACCACATTCTCCTTGCAGTACTTCGTGACACCGACATTCGAGCAGTGCGCGCGGTGCGCGGTGCCGAACGCGTCATCGACAAAGATGCCGTCGTCGCAGAGCGCCGCGAGCTCTTCCGCGTACTTCTCGGCTGCCTCATCCTTGCCGTACTTGGTCTCCTCGCCGCGGTAGCGCGTGTTCTCGAGGAGCAGGACTTCGCCGTCCTTTAAGTCCGCAGCCGCTTTCCGGGTCTCTTCGCCGGTCACCTGCGGATCCGAGATAAACTTGACCGGGACACCGAGGCGCTCGGAAAGTGCCGGTGCGACCGGGGCAAGGCTCATCTCCGGCAGCGGCTCGCCCTTCGGCTTGCCGAGGTGGGAGCAGAGAATCACCTTTGCGCCCTGATCGAGGAGCTTCTTGATGGTCGGCAGCGCGCCGTCGATGCGGTTATAGTTCTGGATCACGCCGTCCTTCAGCGGAACGTTAAAGTCGCAGCGCACCAGTACCTTTTTGCCCTTTAAGTCTTTGAGATCGTCTACGGTCTTCTTGTTTAACATGCTTGTCCTCCGTCTTTGTCATAAAAAAGCGGGCCCGGTCCAAAGACCGGACCCGCGAGAGTCGCCTTGCAAAAGCAGATGCTTACAGCTCTGCGAAGTACTTGATCGTGCGAACCATCTGGCTCGTATAGGAGTTCTCGTTGTCATACCAGGAGACAACCTGAACCTGATAGCAACCGTCCGCGATCTTGCTGACCATGGTCTGGGTTGCATCGAAGAGGGAGCCGTAGCGCATGCCGATGACATCGGAGGAGACAATCTCATCCGTGTTGTAGCCGAAGGACTCGTTTGCCGCTGCCTTCATCGCTGCGTTGATCTCTTCCTTCGTGACCTCATCCTTCGCGACAACCGCGACCAGAATGGTCGTGGAACCGGTCGTGACCGGGACACGCTGTGCGGAACCGATGAGCTTGCCGTTCAGCTCCGGAATGACCAGGCCGATTGCCTTTGCCGCACCGGTGGAGTTCGGGACAATGTTCGCTGCGCCTGCTCTCGATCTTCTGAGATCGCCCTTTCTCTGCGGGCCGTCGAGAATCATCTGATCGCCGGTGTAAGCATGAATGGTGCTCATGATGCCGGACTGAATCGGCGCGTAGTCGTTCAGTGCCTTTGCCATCGGTGCGAGGCAGTTCGTGGTGCAGGAAGCTGCGGAAATAATCTTGTCTTCCTTGGTCAGCGTCTTCTCGTTGACGTTGTACACGATGGTCGGCAGATCGTTGCCTGCCGGTGCCGAGATGACAACCTTCTTTGCGCCTGCCTCAAGGTGAGCCGAAGCCTTCTCCTTCGAGGTGTAGAAACCGGTGCACTCCAGGACAACATCGACATCCAGCGCCTTCCACGGAAGGTTCTTTGCGTCTGCCTCCTTGTAAATCGTAATCTTCTTGCCGTCGACGGTGATGGAATCCTCACCTGCCTCGACCGTGTGCTTGCCCTCGCCGATCTTGCCGAGGAAGCTACCCTGCGAAGTGTCGTACTTCAGAAGGTGTGCGAGCATCTCCGGCTTCGTGAGGTCGTTGATCGCAACGACTTCATAGCCCTCGGTCTCAAACATCTGGCGGAACGCAAGACGTCCGATGCGTCCAAATCCGTTAATCGCAACTTTAACCATGGCTTTATCCTCCTGTATCTGCTGCGGAAATGAATTATCTTTCTATTTCATTCTACCCGTGTGCCTACAAAAATGCAAGAAAGGAAATCCCGCTTTCTTTAACTGTGCATCCACCAGTCCTGGCTGCTCACATAGTTATAATAGCGCTGAATCGGCGTGATTCTGCCGTTCCGGATTTCAAAGATTTCCCAGACCACACCCGGCCGGTTGGTCGGCACATGGTAGGTTGCCGCGAGACCCTGGTCTGTGTAGACCTGCACGGTCGCGCCCGAGTTCGAGAGCTCGTAGCTCTGCGTATTTTCCCGCACACCGTTCGTGAAGTCAAAGACGCAGTACTTGTAGTAATCCTGCGCGGAGAACTGCTTGATGGTCACGGTCTCCGGCCCGTAGGAACTTGTGTCGTCGACATCGAGATCGTTGCCGAAGCTGTCCTCCTTGCTGCCGAACCAGACATGCGAGGTCTCGGTGCCGCGCTGCGTAAAGAGGTGAGAATCGAGATCCGCGGGCACCGCGCCCCAGGTCAGGACTATCGACACCTGCCCCGAACCGACCGTCGGCGCCGCAAAGAACTCCCGCTCGGTCTCGCCGTTTTGCCGCGCGACCAGCGTGTCGTAGACCGTCTCGTAGCCGCTCGCAATCAGCTCAACCGTGTAGACGCCGGGCTTCAGCTGTACATCCGCCTCGCCGGACTCATCGGCCTTTGCGGTCGCGACGATGGTGCCCGTGCGGTTATTGATGCCTTCGCGCAGATTGATTGCCGAGGCGATGACGGTCTGCATGCCGCTCCGGCTCTCGTTGTAGTGGAGCGCATCGCCGAGTTTCAGGCGATAGTCGATGGTCGCGCCGCCGCGCTCAAAGAGGTATACCGGCGTCTGGTAGGCGACCAGCTGGTCGCTCTCGACGCCGATGCCGTAAATTTCGCAGGCCTGATAGGGCTGCTTTGCAATCTGCAGCATGTACTGTCTCGCCTCGCTCGGCACATAAATCTGGTACTTGCCGTCCGCATCGGTCTGACTCTCGTAGAGCAGCTTGCCGTCCTCGTTCCGGTAGAGCCGGACCACCGCTGCCGCTATGCCGTTGCCCTGCTCATCGTAGGCATAGCCGCTGATACTTGTCAGATTCTGCGCGTTCATCACGGTCTCATAGGTGTTGTACGCGGCATTCAGCATGATGGATTCCCGCTCGTCGAAGGCGCGCCGCATATCGGCACTCTCATTCTGGTAGAGGAAAATCGTGTTGGCGGGCCAGGACTTCCGGAGCCGCTCGGCCTCCGTCGCATTGGCCGCGCAGTTCCACTTAAATCCGCCGTCCCGGACTTCTCGCCAGGTGAGCAGCGTGTCACTGCCGAAGAGGAAGCGCTGTCCCGGCTTCTCCGGCACCGCATAGCCCGCGACATAGTTGTCAATGTCGTACTGATAGACAAAGCGCGGCATGCGGTTCGCGTCGTAGTAGTACTCCGTGACCTGCAGGCTTCCGCTGACCAGGTATTCGATTGCGACAATCTTGTTCGCGACGCCGTCGTTCGGGTTGATGTAGATGACATAGTCAATCCGGTTTCCGGTCGCCGCATTGATGAGCTGCTTTTGCTCGAGGCGGCAGAGGTTCTTGTTCACATAGCCCGGGCGGTTCTCGTAGCCCTCGAGCGTGTAAAAGACATCCGAATTCCAGCTCTCGCCCGGATTTCTGGTGCCGACCGCGTGGTTGACCGCCGACAGGTCAATGCGCTGGGCGGCCGCCGCCGTGCTGTTTAATTCCGCGATTTTTCGCTGCAGGGTGCCGAGCTCGGTATTCTCGGCCGCAAGCACCAGCTTCTCCTCGCGCTTTGTGCCCTCGCTCCCGCTCTCCGCACGACTCTCCGCGCTCTCACTTTTTGCGCCGCTCTCGCTGCTTTCTGCCGTGGCCGCCTTGCCGCTCTCCTGTGTGTCCCGCTTCGCAAACGGGTCGTTTTGCTTGGCCGAACCACTGGGTCCGAGCCCCGAGCCGATTCGAATGCCGAGAACCACGCCGAGCCCGGCGAGCAGCAGAAAGAGGGGAATCAGAAGAAGCCCCTTTTTCGACTTCCCGCCCTCTGCCTTCTTTTCTTCCGGCGACATTGACGCGGACGGCTTGGGCTGTTCCGCCGTCTTTTGTTCCGTCTCTTTTCGCTCTGCCGGCTTCTTGTCCGCGCCTTCCGCTGTCGTTGCCTCCGCTTCCGCTCTCGCAATTGCCACAGTATCCGTCTGCGCTGTCGCTGCCGCCGCTTCAGTCTTGGTCTCCTCTGTTTTTTCGGACGACTCGACTTTCATGCCGCAGCTCGTACAAAATTTTGCCCCCGGCTTTAACTTGCTCCCGCAATACCTGCAATACATCTCTTTTCCCCCGCTTTTCTTCAGAGTGCGCCGATAAACTTCGAAATTCCCTGCTGCGGTGTCATGCCGTCCAGCAGTTCATCGTCTATGTTCTCTTCCTCCCCGGTCGGCAGTGCCGCGGTGCCGGTCTTCGTGGCCTTCAGGGTAAAACTGCCGAGCTCGTTCTTCAGCTCATAGAGCGAGTTTGCGCCCTCGTTTCGCACCTCGAATTTGATGCCGTCTCCGTCCTCGTCGCCGCCCGGCAGCAGGCGGTATTTTCCGCAGGGCAGACCGAGCACGCTCTTTTTCTTAAAGTCCACATTGCTGTACTTGAGCGCAAAACTCTCGGTGTAAAACCACCAGCTGAAGCGGCAGGCGACGGTGCCGTAATAGCCGCTCTTCTCGAGATCCCGCTTTTCCGTGAGCACCGAGTCAAACACTTTGACGCCGCGGTACAGCTTGCCCTTGTCCGTATCCCGCTCATAGCAGAAGATCTGCGTGTCGCCGCCGTCCAGCTGCAGGAGAATCGCCCGGACTTCACGCCCCTCCGTCACGAGTTTCCAGGTGAACTTGCGGTCTTCCAGGCGGTTCGCATAGGTCTCCGCATTGTCCCGGAGCCTGTCTGCGAGATCTTCAAACCTGACGCTCCGTCCCGGGTGCTGACCGCTCGCCTTCGCAAACTGCTCGCCGATTTCCTGCCGTCTGTCATACCAGGCAGCGAGCGCCCTGTCCTTCTCCATTTCATCCGCAATGTTCCGGAACAGCCGCTCGAGCTCTTCGGCATTCGGCTCCCAGCTGTAAATCGTATAGTCCTTCTCAAGCGAATGCTTTAACTCGGGCTTTAAGACGCGCGAGCGGTAGCTCCGCTTCTCGGTCTTCAGATTGTTGCGGTTGATGGCCGCCGCCACAATTTTTCCGTAGCGCTTTACCGTCGCGGCGCGGAGCTCCTTCGGAAACTGTAAGTCCGCAAACATAGAGGTGCTGAGCCGCGACTCGCTGCCGAGCTCTTGTAATACCTCCGGATACCGCGTCACATAGACCTTGTCGCTCTTTTTCGGAAGGCGGAAACCGAGGCGATCCGGATCGATGAAGAAGTCCGCCTGCAGCACCGGGTCATCCCCGCGCCCGAGCTCCAGGTTTAAGACAGCCTTTTCAAATTTCTTGCCGATAAAAATGCGCGCCTCGCAGCCGTCCCGCAAGATGCGCTCGTACGGCCCCGAAAAGAGCCCGCGCCGCGTGAGCGCTGTCACCTGTCTGTCCGAGAGCTCTGTCGTGAGCTGAAAATCACTTGAGAAACCGTTCTCAAAGACTTGCTCCGCGCTGTTTAGTACCGCGGCCTCCTTCGAAAGCGCCCGGAACTGTCCGGCGAGAAAGCGCTCCCCGGGCGATCCGAAATTTTTCGACACCGTGCGGGCGCCGAAACCAATCGCCAGTCCCAGCACGGCGAGCGCGATGAGCGCCGCGGAACCGATTTTTTTCTTCTTGCCCGCGGCGGGTTCCGCCGTTTCCTTGTGCTCCGCCGCGTCCTCTTTCTCCGCTCCGGCTTCATCCTGAACCGGCTCTTTCGGCGCTGCCGCCTCTCTCACGCCGGGCTCTGTCGCCTCTTCATGTTCCGCTTCTTTCGTTTCTGCCGCCGCTTCCGCTGCTTGTTCCGCGGTTCCTCCGGGCGGCTCTTCCGTTGTCTTGGCCGCTACCGTCTCCGACTTCTCTTCCTCGAGTCTCGCGCCGCAGTTCGCGCAAAAGAGCTCGCCTTCCCCCGTTTCGCTGCCGCAATGCTTGCATTTGCCCATGGTCACTTCCCCCTTTTTCAATCCGAGACCGTGTGTTCCCCCGTTGCGTGCAAAAAGGCGCCTGTGTCCAAACGACACAGACGCCTTGCGCAAAATCTCTGGCAATGTTGTCAGGACTTTCCTTTTTATCTTAACATTTGTTGTGCTAAACCGCAATCTTTCCGGCTCTTTCGAGCCTTGCTTCTCTGATATTCCTACAAATTTTGCCATCTCTCCGGAAAAGTTTGCCCGCTTGCTTCGTGTTTCCTTTTCCGCTCAGAGTTTCTCGATGATGTCCGAAAACTTCTCCTGCGGCAGGCTCTTGCCGCCGCTGCCCGACAACTCGTCGCTGATATCCACTTCCCGGCCCGTTGGCTTCTCGGCGCTACCCTTCCGCGTCGCCGTCAGCGTGAACTTGTCGTAGCCGTCGTCAAGCTCGTAGACGGAGCGCCCCCACTTCTCCTTGACCTCAAAGGTATACTTCCGGTCCGGCCGGTCCGCATCAAAGTAGGTGTAGCGGTAACTGCCGTTCGGCAGTCCGAGCACCGAGGGCTTTCCGTCAAGCGGCACCTTACTGTAGTACAGCCGGAAGCCCCAGAGCCAGGCGTCGCCGAACATCGCGAGGCGCCCGATAACCCGCCCCTCATAGCTGTTCTCTTTTTTGCTGCGCTCTTCGGCGAAGGTACCGAGAAACACTTCGCCGCCGACGCCGTGGTAGAGCGTGTCGCCGACCTGATCCCGCTCATAGCAAAAGAGCGGTCTCTCGCCGTTGTCGACCACGCGTATGGCCGCGACTTCCTTCCCCTGCATCACAAGTTTCCAGCGCAGGTTCCGCTTTTCCAGTGTCTCCGCCCAATCCGCCGCGTGCTTCTCGACATAGTCGGCGACATCCGAAAATCCGGCCGCCTTGCCCCGCCCCATGCCGAGTACCTTGGCAAGCTCTTCGCCCGCCTCCTGCCGTTTGTTATACCAGTCGGCAAAGTCTTTGTCCTCTCGCATCTCGGCCGCGAGACTCCGGAAAAGTGTCTCCAGCGTCTCCCGATCGGGATTCCAGGTATAGACCGTATACGCCCCCTTCATCTCGTGGTCCAGCTGACGCTTCAGAACATGGGAGGTATACGCCCGCTTTTTAACTTTGATTTCCTTCGGTTTGACGGCTGCCGCAAGCACGCGCCCGTAACGCGCCGCGGACGCAGAGAGCAGTTCCTTCGACGGCACCAGCGCGGCGAGCTCCGCCGTGCTGAAGCGCGCCCCGCCGCTGTACTGCCCAAGCACTTCCGGGTAGTTCAGAACAAAGACCTGCTTGCCGGCCTGCGGAATCCGGTAGCCGAACTTCTCGCTGTCCAGAAAGCAGTCAAAATTGAGCTTCGCGCTATCGTCGGTGCCAAACTCCAGGTTCAGCACGGCAGTCTCCAGATGCCTTCCGAAGTCCACCTTGGCCTGAATGCCGCGCTGCAGAGCCTTTGCGACCAGCATATAGTCCTCATTGCCGCTCCGCGAAAGGGCGAGCAGTCTGCTGCGCGACATCTGCATGCTGAACACAAAGTCGCTCGAAAAACCGTTTTCAAAGACCGCGCCGAGTCCCTCGAACGGCGCGGCCTCCTGCCGCAGCGCTTCCGCCTGCACGCGGACAAAGCGTTCTCCCGTCATGGCCGTCATGCGGTGCAGTAGCACAGCCGTGCCGACCGCCGCAACCGCGACCGCCACAGCGGCAAAGAGAGCCGTCCGCAGACGGCGCGATTTCCGCTTTACGGGCTCGCCGGGCGCTTCCTGTCCCGCCGCTGCGCTCTCTTCGGTACCCGTCGCGGCAGTCTCTTCGGCAACCTCTCCGACAGCTGCGGTCGGCGCCGGACTTCTGTCCTCACCGGGCGCTTCCTGTTTCGCCGCAGCAAGTTCTCCGGTAGCCTCTGCTTTCACTTCCGGTTCCGCCGCTTCCTGCGGCGCACCGCAGTTGCCGCAAAAACGCATGCCTTCCTTCACCTCACTGCCACAATGCTTGCACTGTCCCATCCTGCGCCTCCTTATTTTCGCGCTGCACGCATGTTCTTCCTGTCTCGGCAATTCTGTGACACAAAAAGCGCCTGTGTCCGAACGACACAGGCGCCACTTTCAAAAGCTCCGGCAATTCTGTCAGGACTCTGTTGCTATCCTAACATTTGTTTTGTTAATTTTCAATAATTTAGGAAGTCAGGCCTTTTGTTAAATTTAAATTTCATTCATGATGTACTCCGCCATGTTTTGTGCATGGTCGGAGATACGCTCCAGATTGTCGATGATCTCGATGAAGACCAGCCCCGCCTCCGGCTTGCACTCGCCCCGCGAGAGCCGATCCATGTGGCGCTCCTTCTGCTCGTCGCGCAGCGAGTCCACGAGATCCTCGCAGGCGCTCACCTTTCTCGCGCTGGTCACACTCCGCTCTTCCCGTGCCTTGACCGCACAGCGGAAGGCTTCCTGCACGGCGTCCGTCATATCGCGGAGATCCTTCTTGCCGGTCTCCGAGAGCGTGAGCTGGCGCGTCATCAGGAGCTGCACTTCCTTGGCGACATTTTCCGCGTGATCGCCCGAGCGCTCCAAATCCGTCAGCGTGTTGAAGAGATCCGCGACGACCAGGCGCTGGTGGTCGTTGACCGGCAGCGTGTTCGCCTTGATCAGATACTCCGAGAGCTCGCGGTTCATCGCATTGATTTTCTTCTCGGTCTCGAAAATTTCGGCGATGACCGCCTCATCCTGCGTAAAGCAGACCTCGCAGGCGCGCTCCACATTGCGGAGCGTGAGCTTACCCATGGTCGCGACCGCATTCGAGAGCGCCGCGACCGCAATCGCCGGCTGCTCAAAGATACGCGGATCCAGATGGGTCACAAGCTCTTCTTCCTTCTTCTCGCCCGTGAGCAGCGCCTGCTTCTCCGGCACCAGCATGCCCGAGAGCTTGACCAGCTGCTCGCCGAACGGGAACAGCAAAACGGTCATGGTCAGCTTAAAGCCCGTGTGGAACATGGAAATCTGCACGGGGCTGATGTGATAGTGCGCGAGTGTCGGCTTCAGCGCGAAGAGCAGAATGCTGATGACCGTGAAGAGCAGCGCGCCTATCATGTTGAACGAGAGGTGAATCACCGCTGCGCGCCGCGCATCGCGCGAGCCGCCGATCGACGAGAGCATGGCGGTCACGCAGGAACCGATGTTCTCACCAAGGGTGATGAAAATCGCGGCATTTGTCATAATCAGGCCGTTGCCGGCGAGCATCTGCAAAATACCGACCGAGACCGAAGAACTCTGTAAGAGCGCCGTGACAACCGCACCGGCGAGAATGCCGAGAAACGGATTCGTGCCGAGCGTCGTGAACACCGTCGCAAAAATCGGCGCGTCGGTGTAAGGCGCGACCGACTCCGACATGAACTTGAGACCCTGGAACAGAAGACCGAAACCGATGATAATCTCCGCGCGGTTCTTCTTGGTGTCGGACTTCGAGAACATGATGATGCCCGCGCCGATGCCGATTAAGACCGGTGCGTAGAACTCCGGGTTCAGGAACTTCATCGAGTCGCCGATCTGGCTCAGCGAGACAATCCACGCGGTCACCGTGGTACCGATGTTTGCGCCCATGATGACGCCGACCGCCTGGCTCAGTGTCATGAGACCGGCGCTCACGAAACCGACGACCATGACCGTGGTCGCGCCCGAACTCTGGATGATACCTGTGATCAGGGTTCCGACCAGCACGGCTTTCAGCCGGTTCGAAGTCAGCATCCCCAGGAAGTCCTTCATCTTACCGCCGACAGACTTTTGTGTTCCTTCCGCCATGACATGCATGCCGTAGAGAAACATTCCGAGTCCTCCGATAAAGAGAAACAGATTTGTAATATTGTCGAGCATAGCCCCCCCGCAGGTCAGACGACCTGCCTTGTTTCGCGGTTACCCGCTCAGTGTAGCATAGCCCCGTTTTCCTGTGCAAGTTCACAAAAAAACGGTTTTTTGACTCCTATCCCGCAGTCCTCTGTCTCTTTTTTCAGACAGCTGAGGAGAGCGGTTTCCCGTTCAGCGTCGCCGCAATCAGGCTATCGCCTTCATAGCAGAGTTTCAGCGAAAAGAAGGGAAGATTCCGCTGTAAGAGCGGCAGGAAAATGCGGTCGCCCGCCCAGAGCGGGAGTCCCAAAACCTCCTCCTTCGGAATCCAGGCGGAAATGCCCTCGTCGGTATCGTGATAGTCGCCGGTGACCCCGTCCGCCGTAAAGAGGTGCATGTGTTCCGCCTCATAGCGGTCCGAAACAAAAGTCACGAGCCCCGCGTAGCGGTAGTTCGTGAGCCGGTAGCCGGTCTCCTCAAAGACCTCCCGAATCACACAGTCCTCCGGGCTCTCGCCCTCCAGGAACTTGCCGCCGACACCCACATACTTGCCCTCGTTGATGTCGTTTTTCTTGGTCACGCGGTGCAGCATGAGCCATTTCCCGTCGCGCTCCAGATAACAAAGCGTCGTGCTGTACATGGCGCTCAGTCTTCCTGTACTTTTTCTTTGAACTCCCGGACAGCTGCCTCGCGGTAAATCTTCCGGCCGCGCTCGGAGAGCCGCACAAAGGTGATGTTGTCGCGGAGCTCCAGGACAATCGCGTCGAAGGCGTCCAAGTACTTATAGACCGCCTCGTTGTCCATGCGCACCTTGCCGTCCACATAGGCGCGCTCCAGACCGCTGTTCTCGTGCTGACGGATAAAGCGCCGCGAGACACGATTTCGAAGCTCGTCAAAGAGCCAGTCCAGGGTTTTGACCGTCGGGGCAATGTAGCCGAGCAGATTCACCGCCTCGATCATGCGGAGCGGCGCTTCTTCCTCGTGCTCCCGCTTGTCCTCATCCATCCAGAAGAGCTTAATCGGCATCTCCCGCCCAAACATTGCGACAATCTCTGCGATATCTCCCATCTTCTCTCCTCTGCGCCGCGCGCACCGGTATCGTTTGACTGGTATCGCCGTCATTGTAACACGCCGCCCCCGGCTTTCCAAGGGACGAGACAGAGACAGGCCCGCGGAAGAAACCGGGCACAGCCTGTCCGGAACGACAAAAAAGAGCTGTAGAGAATTTCTTCTCTACAGCTCTTTGCTTCGCGGAGAGCATGGGATTCGAACCCACGCACCGGTCACCCGGCCTAACGCATTTCGAGTGCGCCCCCTTGAACCGCTTGGGTAACTCTCCGAATACCCAAAAAGTATAGCAGAGCTTTCCGGCTTTGTCACGCAAAATTTTGCAATTCTCAGTGCGGTGCGACGCCGACCTCCGCGCTCTCATGTTCTGTCTGCACCTCGGCGCCCGGCGCGCTGTGGTCTGCCGTCTCAAAGTCCTCCGCCGCGCCGTAGACGATTTTCCCGTTCCGGTCAAAGCGAAGCCAGCGCACATTGACCGCGGTGCAGCGCAGCGCTTCCCCCCGCTTTGCCTTGCCCGCAACGGTTCCGTCCGTGCCGGGGCGGTCGCGGAGTTCGCTCTCCTCTGCCTTGCAGTAGACAATCTGATTGCTGCCGCTGAAGCGGTAACCGTTTACAATGTCCTCCGGGCGCGCTTCCATGGTGCCCGTATCGGCCGCACTCTCACTGCCGCTATGCAGCTCCATCACGGAACTGCTCTCCGCAAGACTTATGGTCACCTGCTTCTTTTTGCCGCAGGCCGTGAACATCGCAAGTGCAAGCGGCAGTGCGAGCACCGCCGCAATTCTTCTACCTCTCAATGGTTCCTCCTCCGAGCACGATTCCCGCCTCCGTATAGAGCACAACAGCCTGTCCCGGCGTCACGGCGCGCTGCGGTGTCGGGAACATGACCTGTATCTTCCCGTCCGGCAGCATGAGGACCTCGCAGTCCGCACCGCCGTGGTTATAGCGTATCTTCGCGCGGCAGCGAAACTTTGTCCCAACCTCCGGCTGTGAAACAGCCATCCAGTTCACATCGTCCGCGAGAAGCTTTGACGAAAAGACCTCCTCGCCCGTGCCGAGCACGACTTCATTCGTTTCGGGGCGAAGCGCGGTCACATAGCGAGGCTCACCGAAGGCTATCCCGAGCCCTTTCCGCTGCCCGACCGTATAGTGGGTAATGCCTCTATGCTGTCCGAGCACCTGC
>ERZ773250.744-NODE-744-length-17604-cov-4.099037_pt1 | contig 17604 bp, 12 predicted proteins | sample MGYA00511258_ERZ773250 | MGnify/ENA primary metagenome ERZ773250 (study PRJEB29015, sample SAMEA2738164) | human oral metagenome | biome: human oral; feature: human-associated habitat; material: saliva | place: China | collected 2187 ... | reverse complement strand
AGGACGTTCCTTTCTACAAGCGTGGCGAGAAGTGCCGCGCGATTTATCTACCGTCTCTATACCCCAGAAAATCTCCATCAAACATTCGTTCTGAAAATTTCCGACTTTTATTTAAAATGTACATATCATCCCTTGGCGAGAAACCCCATCTATCCCTTACCATTCTTGGGTAAAATAGAGGCGTACATTCAGCATCTGGTTTTAGCGTAGTCGTCCAACCGAACTCCAGCAAAATTAGCGGCTGCAACCCAATAAAACACCAGTTACAACGCCTGGACAGAATAGAGACATCATGATCGACGGAACATACAAGATTCAAATGGATTCTCCCGTTGGAGCCAAAGAGGGAACCGCTGTCCTCATTACCTCTGGCGAGAAACTCACTGGCTCTCTGACTGCCATGGGTGTCCAGATTGATATTGAGAACGGCAAAGTTACCGACAACTCGTTTACCTTTGGCGGCAAGCTTGAGTCCTTTGTGGGTCCTGTTATCTTTGCTGTTGGCGGCTCCGTTGAGGGTGACACCATTCAAGGCATCGCCCACATTGCTAACCGAGACTTTGTGTTTACAGGCACTAAAAATGAATGAGAAAGGTTAAAATAAGTCGATGAATTATCTACTTATTTGTAGGCTAGGTGCAGGTCAAACAGAAAAAGGAATTTATCCTGATGAGATATATTGGTAATAAAAAGAAGCTACTAAATGAAATAGACTCGTTGCTCGAAAAAAAACAACTAAAAAAAGAGGGACTGGTATTTTGCGATTTGTTTTCTGGTACAGCGACAGTTGGTGATTACTATAATGGATTTTACAAAATAATTTCAAATGATCTTCTTGACCTTTCATTTGAATATACAAGGGGGATTCTTTTAGGACACCTTGCTAAATTTGATAATCTGGGATTCGATCCATTTGTCTATTTTGAAAATTGTAAAATGGATTATACGAAGGGATTTTGTTTCAATACTTTTTCGCCACATGGAGGCAGGCAGTATTTTTCGGATGAAAATGCAAAATTTATTGACTACATTAGGGATTCCATTGATAAATGGTATGAAGAAAAAAGAATTAATAGTGTTGAAAGATCCTACTTAATAGCGTGTCTCTTGGAATCAATTAGCAAAGTTTCAAATGTCGCTGGTGTTTATTCAGCATATTTGAAAAAATGGGATAGCCGAGCACTTAAAAAAATGCTATATCAACCAATTAATATAAAAAAAACAAAATATGAAAATCACGTGTATTGTAAAAATTCAAATGATTTGATTAATGAGATTTCTGGTGATATTTTATATATTGATCCGCCGTATACTCCGACACAATACAATTCTCAGTATCATGTGCTTGAAACGATATCTAGAAATGATCATCCTGATGTTCATGGTGTGGGTGCTCATAGAGAGAATGACCGCTTGTCTAATTGGTGTAAAAAAGGATATGTAGAGTTTGAGTTTGAACAGTTGATAAAAAATGCTAGGTTTAAGCACATTATATTTTCTTATAGTGATAAGGGAATAATGTCTCAAAAATTTATTGAATCCGTTTTAAAAAGATATGCTAAACCTAATAGCTACATATTCAAGAAGATTGATTATGTAAAATATAAGTCTACTAGAGCAGTCGTTAAAGAGAAAAAAGATAACGCAAAGAATAAAAACCACTACGAATATCTTTTTTACATCGAAAAGAATGATTCGGAAAGATATGTCTCTCCACTTAATTACATTGGCGGAAAATATAACACTTTAGATTTAATAATTAATAATCTTCCAGAAAGAATTAATAAATGTTATGACCTTTTTGGAGGAGGATTTACAGTCGGAATAAATATTCCTTGTAAGAGTTTGATTTACAATGATGTTAATAAGTATGTAGTTAATCTATTAGATTTTTTAGCAAATAATCATCCATCAGATACTTATTTATTTATAAAGAAACAGATAAGAAAGTATAAATTAGAAAAAGGTCACAAGGAAGCTTATTATTTATTAAGAAATGACTACAATGAATCAAAAGATCCTCTTCTTTTATATTTGTTAATTTGTTTTGGATTTGAGCACCAAGTCAGATTTAATTCAAAGCACGAATTTAATAATCCTTGTGGAAATTCGGGATTTAACGAGGTAATGTTTGAAAAATTAATATCATTTTACTTGATATGTCAGGATAAGCATCCAAACTTTTATGCTGAGTCTTTTGAGTTTTTTGAAAATAAATTTATAAAAGGAGATTTTGTCTATCTAGATCCTCCGTATTTAGGAAATGATGGGGTGTATCAAGATGGAAAGAGAGGTTTTGGTGGTTGGTCAAGAGAACAAGAACTGAGGCTATACTCATTTTTGGAAGATTTAAATGAAAGAGGAATTTCATTTATGTTATCTAATTACGACCTTCATTCTAAAGGAGCAAATACTCTTCTTAGTAATTTTGTTAAGAAGAATAATTTGAAAGTTATTGAAAGCGAAAAGATTACAAAGAGAAATAGAACAAACAGAAGAGAGCTAGTAATTATCAATTATTAGGAGATAAATTTATGAAAATCAAAGTGTCGATTTATTCATGCTATAAAAGGACTTATTCTCTTATTTATAAAAAAATCTTAAAATTAATTTATGGAGATAGTTTTGATTGTAATAATGCAGAAATAGAAATTATTGATACGTCGGAAGGAAAAGAAAGAAATATTCAATCTCAGAGAAGAGTTACTAACGATAGTATATATAGAGGAAGGATTATTAATATTTATGAAGATGGAGTTTTGAAACATATTGTAGGTATTAGTAATACAAATTATGATGAAGACAGAAAACATGAGTTCGTTAAAGGAAAATCCAACAAAGAAAAACTACAGTATGGTGGCAGCAGCTATCATGCAAACACCTATCTTATCCAAGGAATAAATCAAATTTTTAAATATTATTTCGATAATATTCGAACTGCTGATTTGAGTTTTTACTTACTTGATTTAGATAAAGGTAGAAATTATCCTAACAGCTTATTTAATGCTCTTTCGTATAGAGAACTGGAAACAATTGGATTCAAGATATTAAATATTAATGATGTTGTATTCACAGAGTATGAAAAAAAGTGTAATAGTGAAGTCAACAAAAATAATCTAAGATTTCCTTCAATGAGTAAATTTTTGAGGGATATTTCGTATATATCTGATCAGAATCGTGGGAATAATCCGTCATTTTTACAGTGCAAAGAAATGGAAGTGTTAGGGGAAAATGGAGACTCTAGTTATATAACTGAGCGTTATACTTATATATTCAAATCATTGTCTGCCCAACAATATGATTCACTTTTGAGATGCTGGTGTTTAAAGATATTGGCCGAACAAGAAAATACTGATATTGATTTTAAATTGGGCAAACAATATTTTGCTTATGAAAGTGACGAAAAAAAAGTGGCATCTGAGTTGTCAAATCCTGTGAAAGAAATTTTTGATTTAGCCAATTTGAATATAGAGTATACGACTAATGAACAATTTATGGATGAGAAGAAAAAGTCAGATAAAGAATACTTGAGATATAGAGATATTAAGCGAATTAGAAATCAAGTTTTGTTTAGAAATAATGTTAGAAAAAGGGGAATTCCGTTAGAGTGTGCAATTTGTGGTGAATACGATATAAATTTATTAGAAGCAGCACATTTGTGGGAAGTAAAAAATATCAAACGATCATCTATAAAAGAAATTAATGAATTTATAAAATTAAACAATTTGTCGGAGATTATTGAATCGAGTAGCGAATACAGTAGAGAAATTTTTTACAAAAAATATTATCTTGCAAATTCTGGAGATAATGGTGTATGGCTTTGTAAAAATCATCATAAACTTTTTGATTCAAATTATTTTTGTTTTGATTCAGAATGTGGAAAAATTTTATTAAAATTTCCAACTGCTGAAGCTGCATTAAGATTTAGCGATGAGTTAAAGGATAAGTGTCTTTCAGATGAAACTTTATCAACATTGACAAAGTCATTTTTAAAACAACGGCAACTTACATTTAATCTATAGCTGATAGGGCTTTGAACTGCACTTTTGAGTGCTGTAGTGTGCCGCTGAGTTTTCACCTTGCCCAGGTGGTCGTGATTGGTATCCTCGAGCTAGTTCTCGATGATCACCTTGCGTCCGGTGCCGGCTTCCTGCGCATAGATGTCGACGTTGAACGAGCCCACTGACGACTCGGTCTCTATAAGCTCAATGCCGACTGCCGAGCTCAGTATGGCAAGGTTGGGCTCCTCGAAGAGCCATCTGGTGAAGTCAAGCGCCTCGTGTGGCCACACATCGCGCAGATCGACTTTCTTCAGCTTGTCGAGGTTGTATTTCATTGCATTCCTTATCAAATCCTTGGCGCGCAGAGCACTTCGTCCGCATCAATCAAAAGCTGAGCTATACACTATCGGCGGGCCAGCGCTTTCGCCAATTCTCCATCTGCGCGCTCATCTCTGATGGATTCATTCCGCCAATCGCCTTAAGGACATCCTGCGGCTCAACATTCCCGGTTTTGTGCTTCAAGGAGTCTTTTGCTATGTCGTAGGCAAGCTGAACGGACGTCGTCGCAGCAAAGGGTTTTCCCTTCCGCGCCGGATTGAATGCTTCGGCGGCTCCGCTTATCGCGTTGCTGAACAACTCGATGGCGTCCATCTGCTCGGACGTGTTTTCGACCAGATAGTTAACACCGTCGTTTCCGACGCCGAACTCAACCTCTCCTTGTCTATCCTGCTTGCCGAAAGGTGTTTCTTTTCCAAGGCCTAAAAATTGTGTCTGAATCATGCCTTGTCGAGTAGCGCTCGTTTCGAACATGCCGTTGTGGCATCTGATAATCGCAGCGTCCCTTACCTCATCGCCGTAAAGCGGGCAAAACGCAAGCAAGATCCAATCAACGTGAGCCGATGCTTTCTTGAGAAGCTCATAGGCTTCGCAACTTATTGGAAACTGACCTGGAGATACCCTGGTCTCCTTAAGCGCATCATTAAGGAACCACTGGCTCAAATCCGTATGGAGCTCGATCAGGAATCCAAGCTGGATATCGGCATTGGCGTCAATCTGCATTATATTCTCGCGATACTCATCGAGCTTGAATACATGCCCGCGACCGTCCTTGCCGAACAGTCCCGCGTCGAGCGAAGTCCTGATGTCGTCAACGCAAGCGTTTGATTGCTCCCGTATTGCCCGGCTGATCAAATCGCCAAACCCTCGGTAAGTCTCTTCTGCCAGAGCACCCCTACGAGCTGCATCCTCGTGCTGTCTTCGAAACCGCTCTGCATCTGAAGAGAACCTCGCGGACTTAGATTCAACCTTCTTGCCCCTCCCGATATGGTGGTCAACGCGGAAATGCTCTAAGCCAAGCATTCTTCTTCCGCCTTCGGCTGCGATGAGAATATCGGGCCTGTCAAATGAGCGGATGGCGCCCGATAATCGGGCGACATTCCGTCTCGCTTCTCCGCCTTTTGCTCCCGCGACTTTCAATGATTGCTCATAAATCGAAAGCTCGGCCTTTTCCTGGTTTTCCCTATGGTTCATAAGCGTGGCCTAGCTCATTCTGCCCATCACCTCGAGCAGGTCCTCGTACGTCGCCACGTTGTGGTAGCGCACGCCGCCCGTGCTCATCTCGTTGAAAAGCTTCTTGGCACAGGCAATCTTGGCGTTCTCCACACCAGAGAGCTCCATCGTGTCCATGGTGCCCTTTGTCTCGGCGATGAAGAATACGTGGCGCACGCTGCCCTCCTTGAAGGCTATCGCCCAGTCGGGCGCGTAGTTGCCCACCGGCGTGGGAATCTGGAACGTGCGCGGCAGCTTGGCGTAGACCGCGACCTCGGTGGCGGCGTCCAAATCCTCGGCGAACCTGCGCTCGCCGTCGGAGTCAGGGAACACGAAGCGCTGGATGTTCTTCTTCGCCTCGTACGCCTTGCTCGCGTTGTCAGGCATGCGCTCGGTAAAGATTGCCTCATCATAAACGTCGTCGATCTCGTGGTAGCTGATGTGCTCAACGACCATCGTCGCCTTCTCCGACACGATGAGCGCAGCGGCCTTCTTGATGAACTCCTCGGGGTTCACGCGGTAGAGCTCGAACACATTGGGGTCGATGCCGGAGAGAATCGTCGCGGCGCTCCTGCGCGTAATGGCAGCAGCCCGCGCCACCTCGCCCACGAGGTCGTAGGTTACGTCCACGGACGCGGTGCCAGCGTCGACGTCGCGGGTCTCGGTCTGCGGGCGGCCGAACGACGAGCCGCCCTGCACCTCGTCACGCGTTGCCTGTGACTTTTGCCCGCCGACCGTCAGGGTGTACTGCAGCTTGCTCACGCGTAGGTCGCTGTTGATGCGCTCTATCGACTTGCGCCTCAGCTCGTCGTCCGAGAAGCTCACCGTGTAGGCGTGCTTGCGGTTGATGCGCGCCCACAGCTCCTTGAACTCGCGCTTGGTGAAGTTGTCAGTCAGCGTGTTCTCGGAGATCTTCTCCTGGGCGCGCCCAATCATGCCATCGAGGGCGTGCGCGTCATAGACGCTTCTCACCAGCGCCTCGACGGCCTTGGCGTGTGCAGCGTCGGCGATGTCCTCGGGCAGTTTCGCAACGAAATATTCAACGAAGGTGTCATCCTCTGCAGCCTTGCGGAATTCGGCGGTCGGCTTGTCGTCGTCATCGATGAGGTCGCACTTGTAAAGAGCCTTGTAAATGCGCTTTGACTCCTCCTCGGTAAAGGAAACTGTCTCGCCGTCGAGCACTACGTTGCGCCCGCTGAACAGGTTCATCTCCACCTTCTTCGGACGCTCGCGCAGACTCTTGCTTATGTCGGTCTGCAAATCCCTCACGAACGTCTCATAGCTCTCCGACGCGATCACAGTGAGCAAGTTCACGCGGTGCACCTCGTCGGACCCCAGCAGTGCGGCATCCTGACGGTTGCCGTCTTGGTCGACGGCCAGACGCATGCCACGGCCGACTTCCTGGCGTTTGCTCGTCTCGGAGCCCGATTCCTTGAGCGTGCAGATCTGGAAGATGTTCGGGTTGTCCCAGCCCTCGCGCAGTGCAGAGTGGCTGAAGATGAAGCGTACGGGCTCATCGAACGAAAGCAGGCGCTCCTTATCGCGCAGGATCAGGTCGTAGGCGCGCTTCGCATCGTCGTCGTTGATGCCGATGTCGTCCTCGCGCTCCTCCTTCTTCTCGGCCTTCGATTCGACGGCGTTGCCCTTCTTATCCACCGAGAAGTAGCCGGAGTGCATCGAGTGCGCCTCGAATCGCCCGAGGTACTGCGCGTACGAGGGGTCGAGGATGTCATCCTGCGTCGGGTGCTTCAGCCTGTCGGAGACGATGGTTTCGTACTCCTCCTCGAAGATCTTGCCGTAGCCCACGGTTTCGCCGTTTCCGGAGAGGTCTCGGTACTTCGAGACCTGATTGATGAAGAAAAGGCTCAGGCACTTGATGCCACGGCGGAACAGCGCCTCCTCCTTTTGCAGGTGGCTCAGAATCGTCTCGCGTATCTGTATACGCTGCATGTCGTCGGCGGCGGAGTCACCGTAGACCTCGCCGATGTAGACGCGCCCGTCGTCCCCGATTGAACCATCCAGGAAGCGCACGTAGCCTGGGCGTCCGTCCTGAGGCGGGACCACGCCGTCGTTGCCACTCGCGATGGTGTAGCCGCGGTACGCCTCGAGCTTCGTCGAACCGCTGGCGTCGTAGATGCTGTCGCCCTCGCCAAAGCGCGCGGTTCTCTTGCGCACCTTGCCGCCCGCGCCCATGCACTTGAACTCGATAACGGCCTCGGGAGCACGGTTCTTGGATACCACGATGTCGCGCAGGTACAGGTAGCCGTCGGTTCCGCGCATGTTCTTTAGGGCGAAGCCCTTCACCTCGACGCGCTTGACGAGTTTCTGGTTGTAGGCGTCCAGGGCGTCCAGGGCATACACCAGGTCGTGCTTCTCCTTGTGAGTTGCCGAATAGTTCAGCACAAACAGCGGTTTGAAGCGGGCGATGCCCTTCTGGGTCGCGCCCCCCTTCTTTCCCATCTTCTGGGGCTCATCGCAGATGACAATGGGGCGGTTCGCCGCTATGACGTCGATGGGCCTACGGCTGCCGAACTCGTCGCGCTCGTCGAAGATGATGCGCGCCGCCTTGTTCTTGGCGCCCTCCTTCATTGACGCGTTGAACGCCTGCATGTTGATGACCATGCAGTTGACGTCGCTTGATTGGGAATACGCATCCAGCTCGGTCAGGTTGTCCGAGTCGTATATGAAGAACCTGATCTTCTTGTGGTATTGGGAGAAGAAGTGCTCCTGGGTGTTCTCCAGGCTCTTGGCGACGCCCTCGCGGATGGCGACCGATGGCACCACCACGATGAACTTGCACCAGCCGTACAGACGATTGAGCTCGAGCATCGTCTTGGTGTAGACGTAAGTCTTGCCGGTGCCCGTCTCCATCTCGACGTCCAGCTGGCAGGCTCCCATGCCGCAGAAAAGCTCTTCCGACTCGGGGATCTGGTTGCGTCGCTGCACCGCGTGCACGTTTGCCAATATGTCGGCGCCCGAAAGCGCGACGGGAACATTGGCATAGCCCTCGGTGCCCTCGTCGCCGAAGTCGATCTCGCCCTGCGCGCGCCTGGGTTTGCGGCCCAGGTCGCGCAGGTAGACGGAGGCGCCCTGGTTGGGCTGCCCCTCGAAGACCGAGGCCACCGCGTCTGCGGCGTCGGTTTGGTACTGCTGTACTTTGAACTTGAACTTCATGTTGACGCCTTAAATCACTTGGGGAACGGTGTCGGGGCTGTAGGTGCGGAACAATTCCTCGTAGTTGGCGTGCGTGGCGTCGTCGGCCATGGACGAGTCGCGGATGACGGCGTACCAGGGCTTTGCCTTCGCCATCTCCTCGATGGTGTCGGAGCCGACGTTCGCATCGAAGCAGGCCGCCAATTTGTCGCCATCAACAAAGAACACCTTCTTGCCGGCGAGCACGCGCTCCTCGATTTTCGCGGAGTACGGGATGCCGAGCTTGGGCAGCACCTCGAAGAGCAAATCAAGGTCGGTGCGCCCCTCCTTCACGTTGTCGGCGAAGTCGAAGAGGCTCTCTTGGGCGGTCTCGCCAGGCGTGAGGTAGAAGTCCTTGAAGTTCGAGGAGTCGATGCGCAGCACGCGGAAGCCCAGGTCGGGATAAGGCTTTGGCTCGGCGCCGAGTTCGAGCTGTTCGTTGAGCTCGTAAATTCTTCTCTTGATCTCAGATCCAACGGCAGCTATACGCTTTTTTCCAAGAGTACAAACAGTGTCAAAGCCACTCTTCGCAGCTTCTGATTCAGATGAGTACTTTTCAGGGTATTGGACGAGAATAAAATGCCTTTCTTTGCCCTGGCGTTCATTCAAATCAAATAGAGCATGAGCAGTTGTCCCCGAGCCAGAGAAGAAATCTAGAACAATGTCATTTTCTTCGGTAAGGTGCTCCAGCAAATACTCCATAAGCTGAATAGGCTTAACCGTATCAAACCCATGCCAGGAGCCGACCAGCTTGTTGAGAGTTTTTTTCCCACCTTCTGCAGTCCCAGACTGTTCTCTATCCACAAAGCAATAGAAAGGAGCATACTCGGCGTTCTCCTCATGTTCATAATATTTGAGCATGGGCTCTCCAGTTTGAAAAGTAATTCTATTGTTTGCAAATAATGCCTTAATTGTCTCCTCTCCCGCCTGCCATCTTTTGTCACGCGGAGGGGTGTAATCGCCCAGACTAAATCTCATAGTGGAGCGTTCACTCTCACCACGATTCGATTTGAGTATTGTTTGAAGTCTATAGTTGCCGTCTTTATCGTGATGAGGGTAGCTTCTTTCCTCCCCGGACAGGACAAGCTGATAACTCGGTTTTCCACTACCCGAATAGCAAACTACATACTCAGCATCATTTTGAGGCTTAACTTTAGCTTCTCCGGTATTTGACGGTTTAGCTCTACTTTTCCAAACGAGAGTTGCTACATGGTTCTTATTGCCAAATATCTCATCACACAAATTTAGAACATTACGCAGCTCCGTATCGCCAATGCTGACGGCGATTACGCCATCGGACCTGAGGAGGTCGCGGGCGAGTATGAGCCTCGGGCACATCATCGAGCACCAGTCGGAGTGGAAGCGACCGTTGCCCTCGGTGTTGGCGACCAGGCGGCCACCCTCCTCGTCATAGTCGCCGCTCTCAGAGTCGTATTCGCCACGCGTCTGGGCGAAATCGTCGTCGTAGACGAAGTCATGACCCGTATTGTACGGGGGGTCAATATAGATGAGCTTCACCTTTCCGGCGTAGGTCTCCTTCAGGATCTTCAGCGCGTCCAGGTTATCGCCCTCAATATAGAGGTTCTCTGTCGTGTCCCAATTTTTGGACTTGTCGGGTTCAGGAATCAGTGTCTTGTTGATGGGGCGGCGCGCCTCGGCCTTTGCCTCGCGCTTGCCGGGCCAAGTGAACTGATAGCGCTCACGCTGGCCTTCGGTCACATCACCCAGAAGATCGCGCAACGCGTCAAAGTCGACGACGCGCTCAAGCTCTCCTTCGGCGTTTTTCGTCTCCGTCATAACTTGAGGGAATAGCTCGGCGATCTTTTCTATGTTCTCCGTGGCACCATCGGCGGTTCCCAATTCGATCTTTTCCATCTAAACGTACCTCTTTCTAAAAGGGATAGTCATCGTAGGCCAATTCAGGTTCCGGGGCGGGCATCTCCAAGAGGACGGAATCGGCTTCACCTGGCACGGAATCCAGCCTCTTGGCAAGCTTGCAAATCCAATCGGGGACGCTTGCTTTGCCTCCCTCGATCTCGTTCTTGTATTTGACGAACAGGCGAAGCCCCTTCGTTTTGGCACCAACGGGACCGATGCCGAGGTTGTCTTCCAGCAGAGTACTGAACCCCAAATACGAATCGTGAAGCTCGCCGTCGGGGTAATCGTCGTTGCAACCAAAGAGGGACAGAATCGCTTTGTTGGCATCAACCGTATGCTTCTCGTCTTTGGTGCCCTTGTTTTGCGAATCCCCATCGAATATCACAAAGCAGGGGATTCCGAATTCGCTGTAGAGGCGATAGAAGCGGTCGAGCTCATTCTTGCCGCCGCAACGCACTATCGAGATGCCTTTGCCATCGTAGTCGTATTCGATCTTGTCGAACGAGTAAGGCAAGATCAGCGACTCGCTCTCACCCTCAACGAGCACGACCTTCGAAGCGAAGAGGCTCTCTGCAGCTTTCTGCGAGTCACCCGTGTTCTCGAACGCGTTACGATACTCGAGCATGAGACGTTCTTCGTCGGTCTGTCTCCCGAGACGCATTTGCAGGTCATCCATAAAACGTTGTGGTCTCGCCGTCCTGACGTACGTCCCCCGCTCCGCGCTTTTCCGAACCAGAAATAGCTGGTCAAAATGCCCAAGGTCGACGAACTCGGTCGAGTGGGTGGTAAGGAATACCTGCGTGCCCGAGTCCGCAAGCTCTTCGATAACCCGATAAAACTTGCGCCTTGCCTGGGGGTGAAGGTAAAGCTCGGGCTCATCGATGAACAGGGGCGTATGGTTCTTAAGCTTCAGCCTAGAGTAGGCGCGAAGTATGGCGATGGTGAGGCTCGCCTGAACGCCCATTCCCATGTCCGACGCACGCATCTGAACGCCGGTCTCGCGTTCTGTCACGAAGATCTGGAGCGTCTTGTAGAGATTCCACGGGTCGTAGGCATTCAGGTCGACAGTCAAATCGTTCGGCGAGCAATTGAGCTGATGGGCCGTCTCCTCTTGCATGATCCTGCTGAGTTCGCCCATGAGATTGGTTCCGTCCTCATCTTCGATAGAGAAGAGGATTTGATCGCGAATCTCTTCCATTCGCCGCTTGAAAGCGGTCGCCTTGCTAACTTCATCCCCGTCGGGAGTAGGAATGGTTTCCTCATTGAGCCGCTCATTGAATTCCTTGAGCATCCTCCCCAATAAGCTCCACTGGCTAGACGCTGGGTTGTCGAGAATGCGCCTATCTGGGCCAATTGAGGCTGAGACATAGCAGCTGCGCGTCTCATCGGTAATATATCCGCCGTTATAGTTCAGCCCATGCTTTTCATTCCCACGATAGTCGTGCCATGTCGAATCGAATGACAGACAATTGCCGTCGTCAAAACGTAGCTCTATACCCAGAGGCAGCTCTTCGTCGCCCTTATAGAAATCCCAACGTTCAAGCCTGTTGGCGGTTGGATAGGAAGGGCCGAGAAGGTATTCCATAGCAGAAAGGATGTTGCTTTTGCCGACGTTGTTCGCCCCGATGAAGACATTGATGCGTGGCGATAAGTCGAGCTCCAAATTGCGAACGCTCCTATAGTTTTTAATTGTCAGTTTATCTATCTTCATTGTCCGCACCTGCCTCTCTCGATATCAGCAATCTGCCGTTTGAGACCCTGCACCTGGTCGAATAGCGCGTTTTTCCGCGCGGGTTGTTTCTCTTTGCGGCCGCGGGCTTCGGTCTTGGCAAGCTCCTCGCGAAGCGCTTTGATCTTTGCGTCCGCCGCGAAGCGCTCTTCCACGGTTGCTGCTTCGCTGCCCGTATCGCCATAGGCGACCTGCGAGGCGATCGAGTCCCAGACCCCATCCATGCTCGTCGCTTTCAGGGGGAGGGAAGCATCCTTGATGCCTTGCCATTCTCCCACAGCGATTCTCTTGAGCATCACCGCAAGGCAAACCTCGTCGTTGAAGGTGCACGCGAATAGTAGTTTATGGGGGTTCTCCTGCGCCACAAGCGCCAGCACTTCTTCGGGGACGCGGCGGTTCTTCAGCGCCACTTCCACCACGAGCACCTCGTGCACGCGTTCGCCGTCGGGAATGCCGGTCGTGGAGGTCTTTATCGAGTTCGCAACCGCGAAGCGCTCGACGTCGCCGATGAAGGACTGGCGCAGCGCGGCGCTTAGCTTCAAGCGGCCGTAGAAGGCTTTCTTGGGTATGCGGCGGCCCACCTCGGTCGTGCTCGGAAGTCCTAGCATCTGGGCCTCACTATCAGGAAGCACACGAGCTCGAAGTCGTCGAGCCCCTCGATGTCGTTCTCCAAGAAGCCCGTCGTGCCGCCGCCGAAGAAGCTGTCGACGTCGGACTCCTCTTTGGAGTCCACGATCGACGCCACCGCGTCGCGCAAGAGCCCAGCCTCGCGGCGCATGTCGCGGCCGTTCTTGGTCTCGCGGTTGTAGGCGCGGCAGAGTGCCATGTCGGGTTCGGACTTGCCGCGGCACAAAAGGCGCATGTCGTCGAGCACCGCCTTGGGCTCCAGGTGTCCGTGGACCACGGACCCGTCTGACCCCATGCGAACCACGTAGAACGGGTGCAGATGGTTCGCACCGTCGCGGTCGATCCTGCTGTTGACGTTGCGCAGCACGAAGATGACGCCGGGCTCGTCGCCCTCCACCACGGCGTTGATGCCGCTCGGAAGCCTGTCGATGTCGGGGTTGTCGCGGTAGTAGCCTACCAAGTCCATGCGGAACTCGTTGAGGCCCAGATCGGTGATGGACACGCCGCCCGAGACGTCCTCAAGGTCCACGACCTCGTCGCGCATCTGCTTGAGCTGTTGGCGGCGGTACTCCAGGTCTCCCGTCTCGTCGGCGTTGATGTAGTCGTCGTCGCCGGTGGACGTCATCACGGTGATGCGCATGCGCTCCTCGACGCGCGCCTTGAGTTTGATGTATTCGTCGAGCTCCACGTCGGGCCAGTAGTTCACAAGCTGGATGCGGGCGTTCTTCGAGCCGATGCGGTCCACGCGGCCGAAGCGCTGCACGATGCGCACGGGATTCCAGTGGATGTCGTAGTTCACCAGGTAGTCGCAGTCCTGGAGGTTCTGGCCCTCCGAGATGCAGTCGGTGGCGATAACGATGTCCACGTCGCAGCTGGAAAGCTGGGGAGCCACCACGTCGCGCTCCTTCGACGCGGGCGAGAAGCAGGCGAGCACCTCCTGCATGTGCGGGGGCACAGCCTTTATCGTGCAGGCGCAGCCGTCGCCCGTGACCTTGGCACACTCGAGGCCGAGCTCGCGCTTCGCGAAGGCGGACACGTTCTCGTAGAGGTAGTCCGCCGTGTCTGAGAACGCGGTGAACACGAGCACCTTGCGGTTGCCCGGGTTGATGGGGCCTTGCGACTTCTCGCGGATCTGCTCGCACAGCTCTATGAGCTTGGCGTCGTGGGCGGGATCGATGTCGCGCACCATCGAGATCAGGACCTCGATGACGGCGACGTCCGCCTCGATGTCGCGCTCCCAGCTCATCCAGTCCATGTCCTCGACGAGAATCTTTGTGGCGCCGCCCACCTCGAAGCCGCTCTCGTCGTCGGGGTCGAAGTCGAACCCGCCCGGCAGGTCGCCGTCGGCCACGCTGGCGCCCGAGGCCAAGCCCCTGCGGTAGTCATCTATGGTCTCGAGGGCGGCGTTCATAGCCGCCAGCACGCGCTCGAGCGTCAGGCGGAACGAGTACACCGAGCTTTCCAGGCGCTTGAGCAGGTTCGTTGTCATGAGGCGGCGCACACCCGTCTCACGGCCGCCCAGCGTGAGGTTTCCGCCGCCGCCCATCTTCGCGTACTTCTCCATCTTGCTAGGGTGCACGTACGAGCTCGGCATGTACACGGCGAGCATGAGGGAGTCCAGCTCCTCGTATATCTCGCGGTAGTTGATCGCGTTCGCCAGCGTCGAGAGCTTGGGGCGCTTTGATATCGGCGGCAGACGCTTCGGGAAGGGTCCGATGGCGCTCATGTCGTAGTAGCGCTGGATGTGCTTGCGGCTGCGCGCCACGGTCACCTGGTCGAGTACCTCGAAGAAGTCGTAGTCGAGCATGTCGGTGAGAACGCGGGTCGTCCGCTGCTCGGAAGGCAGCTTCGACCAACGGGAATAGACGGTCTGCGCGTTGCGGAACACCGTCTCGATGTCGTTCTCCAGACGCAGCTTCTCCGACCAGCCCGTGGGGTCGCCCCAGTATGCCAGGGCGAGCTGGTTGCGCAGGTCGCGGAAGCGGTTGTTCACGGGCGTGGCCGAGAGCATCAGCACCTTGGTCTTCACGCCCTGCTTGATGATCTTCTCCATGAGCAGCTGGTAGCGGTTCATCCTGTCTTCCGACGCCGAGTCGCCGCCGTTTCGGAAGTTGTGGCTCTCGTCAATGACGACAAGCCCGTACGCGCCCCAGTTCAGGCGGTCGAGCGGCAGGCCCGTCTCCGACGTGCCGCGCGTGCGCGAGAGATCTGTGTGGTAGAGCACGTTGTACTGCAGGCGGTCGTCCGCGATGGGGTTGTTCACGACGTTCGAGTTGTAGGTGATCCAGTTGTCGCGCAGCTTCTTGGGGCACAACACGAGCACGTCCTTGTTGCGGCTCTCGTAGTACTTGATCACGGCGAGCGCGGTGAACGTCTTGCCCAGGCCCACGGAATCGGCCAGGATGCAGCCGTTGTAGGTCTCGAGCTTGTTGATGATGGCCAGCGCCGCGTCCTTCTGGAAGTCGTAGAGCTTGTTCCAGATGAGGCTGTCGCGGAAGCCCAGTCCCTCGTTGGGCAGCACGTCATCGGAGACGTCGTCCAGGAACTCGCTGAATATGCGGTAGAGCGCCATGTAGTAGATGAGCTCAGGCGCGTTTTCTTGATACATGGCCGTGATGCCGTCGATGACGGCATCGGTGACGTCGTGGAGCTCGCCCGAACCCCAGGCGTCATCGAACTGCTTGAGCAGGGCGCGCGACTGGGAGGCGTCCAGGCGCATGGTCACGTCAGGAGCTTCTGCGGAGTTGTCGCAGCCGAGCTTGCGCGTGGTGAAGCCGTCGAAGGGCATGTAGGCCACGTTGTCTTCGGTCTTTTCCACGTCCAGAAAACCGCTCATGCGCCCCTCGCCCTCGAAGGAGCGGAAGCGCGCCTTGCGGCGGATCCAGTCGGCGCATTCGGTGGCCACAGCCTTCTGTGTGAGCTCGTTGCGCAGCTTGATCTCGAAGTCAGTGCCGCAAAGGCCCTGTTCGCGGGAAAGGCGCGGGATGTAGAACTCGCGCTTCTCGCGCGCGGGGCGTTGCTTGGTGAACGCTTGCGACGTGAAGATGAAGCGCAGCTCGTCGATGCCTTCGAGCTGCTCGGCGAGTTCCTGATAGGCGTACATGGAGAAGACCGATGCGGCAATTGCCACGCGGTCGCCGCCGGCAATATTGGCGACGAGGTCGTCCTTGACGATGCGAGCCCTGTTGTCGAAGAAGTCGGGTTGCATGGGTTTATGCCCCCTTCTTCGCGAGCTCTTCGATCATGCACGTACGCACGAAGGCGGAGAAGCTCATGCCGCGGAGCGCCGCCTCCTCCTTCGCCGCGTCGCGCAGGGTGTCGGGGATGCGCAGGGTCACGGAGACTTGGTCGCCGTTCACCAAGAAGCTCCTGATCTCGGTCTCGTCGGGATTGCTCTTGATGAGCTCTTTGTAGCCGTCAGACATTTGCGCCTCTATCCCTCGAAATGCAATACAAATGCGTTTTCAGCATTATAACGCAGCGGTACGCCGTGGCACTGGGAATGCGAGGACAGCCGATGTCCAGGCTTTATATGAGCGTGGACAGCGAGGGGAGCCCCGATTGGGCTTAGATGGCCGCTTTCGTTTGGGTCCTTATCTCTCGTTTTCGCGAGGTTTGGCGTTTGCCCGCTCCTCGGTGTAGAGAATCTCGTTTTGAGCCTCTAAGATTTGCGCAGCGTCGCCGATGTGCTCGGCACACCTCTGGCTTATCGACCTTAGGGCCAGGATCACTTCGACGTCGAGCGGGTCCAGCTGATCGCCGTGCGTCAGGGACTCAATCAGCTGGTCAAGGCCTCTCTCCAGTCTTCCAGCATCTGCCACAGCGTCGAGCAGCTCACAACGCTCGTCTTTTTCGTTGATGCCCGAGGTGGTTACCGAAAGCGGAATCGTTTCGACCTGCACGTGCAATGAGGACACGTGTTGCTATGGCTGCTTTTGCAACTACTACAAGCAAACCGAACAACATGAGCTTTCTCAAGAAAGAGCGAAGGGGATTCTCGAGTCTCTGTTCTAGCTTGCTAGGGGAGAGTTCTGTGGAGATCCTCTGCCCTGTCCTGCCCTCCCTTGAAATATAATTTCCACGTGGTCATTAGCTCCTGCAAGCAGTTTGTCGTGATCCACTGTGGCCCACGAAAGAGCCTCGGATGACCTGAAAAACCGTGACCTAAATTTGACCTTATGGATTTGATGCAATTTTTGAGACTGGGTGTAAATAGGAAAAACCGGAACAAACTTTGGCAAACCGAAACAAACTGGAAATAGTTTCTAACCATTGAGTGGGAATAAGATCCAGTAGGTATTATTTAGTTATAGTTTCAAATTAGCTCCTCGCTTACGATGCGAGGAGTTTTTTATTAATAATAAATTATGGAGTATATCACGATATCGGGATATACTTATCAAAAAGGAAGGATACAGATGCCTACGCTTGCAAGGTTTTACGGGATAGTAATACGTATGTATTTCTTGGGCTCAGAGCACAATCCACCGCACATCCATGCGATTTATGGTGAGGACACTGCAGCTTTTGACATCAATTCGGGTGAGGAGATTGATGGCAGTCTGCCGACTCGCGCTGCTGGTATGGTGCGCGAGTGGATAGAGATTCACCAAACTGAGCTTCTTGATA
>ERZ773250.734-NODE-734-length-17816-cov-5.829852_pt1 | contig 17816 bp, 17 predicted proteins | sample MGYA00511258_ERZ773250 | MGnify/ENA primary metagenome ERZ773250 (study PRJEB29015, sample SAMEA2738164) | human oral metagenome | biome: human oral; feature: human-associated habitat; material: saliva | place: China | collected 2187 ... | reverse complement strand
TTACGCTTCTCCTCCTTCGGCAGACGAGCAGAGAAGATAGTGCGCAGAGCTGACTGCTCGTCTTCGGAGAGCTCAACAGCCTTCACTTCGCTCTTAGCAATCAGCTTATCAATGGTATCGGAGTCCACTCGTACGAAGCGAGTCTTCTCTAACTTCTGCTCCAGCTGTGACACAGCGTGTACATCCAGCGGTCCATCCATCAGGAGAATTGAGTATCCCTTGGACTCCGCACGGGCGATCGCCGCATACTGAGCATCTCGGTCACTAGCATAGAGCCAGATGAGAGAGCCATCCTTGTCTGTCTGTTCACTCTCAGTCAGCGTACGGTACTCCTCTAAGGTAAAGTGCTTACCGGCAACATCGGTCAGCAAAATAAACTTCACCGCACGATCATAGAACTTCTCATCTGAGAGCATCCCATACTGAACGAATACCTTCAGGCTATCCCACTTACTCTCGAAGAGATCGCGCTCATTACGGAAGAGCTCATCAAGGCGGTCTGCGACCTTCTTAGCGATATGGTTGGAGATCTTCTTGACCTGTGCGTCGCTCTGGAGATAGGAGCGAGAGACATTCAAGGGGATATCGGGAGAGTCAAGTACCCCATGCAGTAGGGTCAGGTACTCTGGTACGATCCCCTCGACCTCCTCGGTCACGAAGACCTGATTAGCATAGAGCTGGATCTTGTTTCGCTGGAGCTCCATCTGGTTCTTCACCTTAGGGAAGTAGAGAATCCCTGTGAGGTGGAAGGGATAGTCTACATTGAGATGGATCCAGAAGAGGGGCTCCTCCATGCTCTGAGGATAGAGTTGATGATAGAAAGCGATGTAGTCTTCCTTCGTTAGCTCCGAGGGCTTCTTCGTCCAAGCTGGATGTGTATCGTTGATCTGATTATCTTCCTCGGTATCTACGTAGGCACCATCCTTCCATTCCTGCTTCTTTCCGAAGACAACGGGTACTGGAAGGAACTTGCAATACTTATTAAGGAGCTGGCTAAGGCGATCCTTGCTGAGGAATTCCTCACTCTCACTGTCGATATGGAGGATGATATCTGTACCTCGCTCAGTACGTGAGCCTGGCTCAAGAATATATTCGGGCGATCCCTCACAGCTCCAATGCACAGCAGGGGCGTCCTCTCGGTAGGATTTCGACTGGATCTCCACACGGGAGGCTACCATGAAGGCTGAGTAGAAACCTAGCCCAAAGTGTCCAATGATAGCGACCTTGTCATCCTTATACTTCTCTAGGAATTCTTCCGCACCTGAGAAAGCGATCTGATTGATGTACTTCTCGACTTCCTCGGCCGTTAGTCCGACACCACGGTCGCTGACGGTGATGGTCTTCGCCTCGGGGTCAAAGCTAACCTCGACCTTCAGGTCATCCAGGTCACCCTTGAACTCTCCAGCCGAAGCGAGAGCTCGTAGCTTCTGGCTAGCATCGACTGCGTTGGAGACAAGCTCACGGAGGAAGATGTCATGCTCACTATAAAGGAACTTCTTAATTACGGGGAAGATATTCTCACTCGTTACCCCAATCTTTCCTTGCTTATTCATTTGGATAGAGAATGCTTTGATAAGTGAATGTTACACGTATCTAAACAAGCCCAATGCCAAGTAGCTATGACTGACAATGTGTCAGACCTACCCCCCACGAAAGATCCCTCTTGGGCTACCGAATGAGCAAGGAAAAGGAGGGTGTCCCTATCCCTTTCCCAAGGCAAAGGCAAGCGACTTTTGACCTAAGGTATACCACTGTTTGATCTAAGGTATACCCTTTCTGAAACAAAGCTATACCTCTTCCAGCAGAGAGATATAGCTTGACCACGAGTGGGAGGTATCTCGGACTAAAAAGAGAGTAGAAAGTCCTTCACCCAAGCTCGATAGTCAGATGAAGGATGGTCTGGCTTGTCCTGCAGGACAAGCGAGGTGGTGTGCGTCAAGGTATAGCTACTTAAAGAGGAGAGTCTACGCCAGAGCTGAAGACTACGCTTCGGGCGTCCTGGCAAGGAATAGATCGTGACCACCTCAGCTAGGTACCAGCCATACTCTACAGCGACCTGCCGAAGGAAAGGCAAGGACTCTACGGGGGTAATCATCGCCAATCCCCCCTCGGGAGCCAAGAGTTCATGCGCTGTGCGTAGGAGGAATTCTGGGGAAAGGCCGCCTTCGGTATGCCTAGCCAAGGTCAAGCGAGCATCTTGGGGTAAGGTCTTCTCGATATAATAGGGAGGGTTGGAGATGACAAGGTCAAAAGGCTTATCACAAGCCTTATACCCCGCCTCGTAGTCACACGCATGGATTTGTACACGATCAGCGAAGGGTGACTGCTCTACATTATACAGAGCATCTTTAACCGCTCCGGCTTCCAGCTCCCAGCCCTCGACTTCAGCTCGATCAAACCGCTGAGCTAGCATCAAGGCGATGATACCCGTTCCCGTCCCGACATCTAAGAGACGTGGCCGATCGGGCAAGCTATGCTTCCATGGCCATGCCCCTAGGAGGAGCGCATCTGTACCGACACGCTGAGCGGTATGGGTCTGTCGAAGGGAGAAGTGCTTTAGATCAAAGACCAAGCTAGACATAGCAGCGTGAGAGGTAGCTCTCTCGAACTAGTGACCCGAGCTTAGCGAATCCAGAAGTAGTTCTGGGTGACGAATACGCCAAGCCTGTGGATAGAGATTGTTTGAGCGATTACCCAGATGCTTCATAAAACCTAAGGGCAAACCACCATAGCTTACCCACACGATACCTCGTGGCGTATCCTCAGGAAGCGTGACGGCCTCACGAGCGAGATAACGGATGGCCATCTCCTGCTCCAAGGCAACTTCAGGGAAGGCTCCTCGGTCGAAGGCTAGCGAAAGAGCCAGCGCAGCGTGAGGCTGTACCTTGCGCCCATAGACCTCAGCTACTGGGATCCCAGCCGATAGGACTTGAATACTCTCTTGCTGTATCAAAGCAAGTAGATCACGTACGGCTTCGGGTAGAGCGATCAAGAGGTCTTCGCTGGGCTGGAGCCAGCTCACAGACTTTCGCCAGTTCTCCTTGAGCCAAGATAGCACCTCCTTCGGTGGCATACATGGCTTACTCTTCATCTTCCCTTTAAGGCGTAGAGCTCCCCGAGCTTGCTCTTCAGGCTTGCGAACGACAGCCAAGAAAAGTCCCTCCCCTCGCTGTCGATGAGGCATCATGCGGTAGCAGGGATAGGGACTAAGAGAGGAAGGAGAAACTTCCGCTGGGCAATCGGGGAGAGCTTCGGGTAGTGCTCCGAGCTCTTCAATAAGGAAGGCTAGGTTATCCTCATCCTCTTGGCGGTTGAAGGTGCAGGTGCTATAGACCAAGAGCCCTCCAGGGGCAAGGGCAGGCCAGATGTCTGCTAGAATCTCCCGCTGTAGCGAGGCACAAGAAGCGACAAGCCCAGGCGTCCACTGACGACGGGCCTCCTCTTCTTTACGAAACATTCCCTCGCCCGAACAAGGAGCATCCACCACGATGATGTCAAAGGTCTCACGCAGTCGCCCTAGCTTCGCTGCCTCTGTACTCGTGACGATGGCATGAGGAGAGCCCCACTTCTGGATATTCTCTTGCAGCACCTTGGCTCGGGTAGCTACATATTCGTTGCTCACAAGGACGCTCCCCTTGGGGAGCAAGTCTGTCAGTAGCGTACTCTTCCCTCCAGGAGCAGCACAGAGATCTAAGGCATGCAGAGGACGCTCCTCTAAGAGCGGTGCAACAAGGCTAAGGAGCATCGAGGAGGCCTCCTGCACATAGTACGCTCCCGCATGCCATAGCGGATCGGTAGCGAAAAGAGGACGATCCTTCAGATAATAACCTCGTGGCTGTGCCCAGGGTACCGGGGCATCATGCTGGAGCGAAGAGACTAAGTCAGGAGCTTTCTCTCGGCTGTAGCGAACGGAGACTGCGGGCTCCGTATCTAGCGCTGTGAGTAGCGCTTCGGCCTCCTCTTTAGGAAGGAGATCACGTAGCTGATGAGCGAAGTCGCTAGGTATAGGTGTAGTCAGTGGCATGGCATAAACCGGCTTAGCGTCCGAGGAGGAAGATCGTAGGCACCTTATGTATCGCCGGTTTCTCTCCTCTCCAGGCTCGGATCGTCTTCGTCTTCAGTAGCGCACTCTCACTCTGCAGTCCCGAGGCAATGCAGAGCTTCGTCTCCGGTGCGCAGTACTTCGTCAGCGTCTCTAGAAGCTGAAGGTTCCGATAGGGTGTCTCGATGAAGATCTGCGTCTCTCCCCGACGGAGCGCACGATGCTCCAGCTCTCTGATGCGCTCGATGCGCTCCTTCTCATCAATAGGCAGATAGCCCGAGAAGGCAAACCCTTGCCCATTGAAGCCTGAACCCATAAGCGCCAAGAGGATGGAGCTAGGTCCCACCAAGGGGACGACTTCATACCCCTTGCGCTGAGCTAGAGCGACGACATCTGCCCCAGGATCGGCTACCGCAGGACAGCCAGCCTCTGAGATAACACCGACATCTAGCCCTTCGGCTAGAGGGCGTAGATAGTCCCCGATAGCCTCCGGAGCCGTATGCTTATTGAGCTCATAGAAAGTCAGGATGTCAATATCTATCGTACGATCAGCAGTCTTAAGGAAGCGTCGTGCCGATCGGATATTCTCTACGATATAGTGCTTGATCTGAGGGAGCACACTGCGATTATGCTCAGGTAGGCACATCGTATGATCTACCTCTGCTATGGGGACGGGGATCAGGTAGAGCTTACCCGAAGAACGGTTATTCATCAGTCGAAGATGAGCTAGTAGCCGTGGAGCGAAGACGCTCCGCTAGGAGAAGCGTCTGCTCTAGGTACGGGTACTCAGAGTGAAGATAAGGAGAGAACTGGCAGTGCTCACACTGCTGGGCAAGGTGACTGACAGGCCACCAACGTCCCTGCTGTGGAAGGCAGTCGATCAATAGTTGGCTAGGCTCCTCGATAGCGACACCAAAGAGATAGACGCTCACCGCTTGCCCCCCTACGACCTCGTGGTAATGTAGCAGGAAGCGAGGGCGTGCACGGCGGATACCACAGAAGCGCTGATCGATCATCCGCTGAGCCGTTTGCTCTGGAGTCCAGCCCTCTGTCAGCCAAGAGACGAAGGGCGTATCACACCCTGGGCGGGCTGGCAGAGCTATGCTCTCTGGCATTTGCTCCAGATAGACCATGCTACAAGAAGTAGCCACGAGACGCACTACGGGGAGACGCCCCAGTTCGGTATAGGGGTCAGTCTTAGAGACACGTCCGACCACTCGATGTTCCTCGTCTAGGATGGGGATAAAAGCCTCACGCATGAGTCTCCTCTGTACCCAAATAAGGTGAGTCATCTCCAAAGCATAGACTCCCCAAGTGAAGCAGGCAATGAAATACCCAGCCCAAAGGAGCAAGACATGAAGCTCTATAGGACAGAACTGAAAGCAAACACCGATGAAGCAGAGAGCCACCAGCGAAAATAGGACAAGGATACGCTCAAAGCGAAGGCGCTCTACACGTAGGACACGCCCTCGGACGCAGAGGCGAGCCTCGGGAGAGCTGTGCTGATCCCGCCACCTGCGATAGCCAAAGACCAGTAGGCTACTGATGAGGTAGCTCACGAGTAGGAGCGCCTGAAGCTCTAGCGTACATCTAGCCTTAAGGGGGAATAGAAGGATCATGATCCCCCAGAGCGAGAGCACTCCGAGCGAACGGAGCACACCCGAGCGATTCATCGCTAACCCGCCACAAAGATAAACCACCAGCACCCCAAGAGCAAATGAGGCGAAGGTGCTTAGCCAAGCCAAAGGGGTAGGCAGTAGTACACCTAGTGTCAAGCCTAGGGGAAAGGTAAAGAGCTCTGTCGGCAGCACCACTTGGGCGAGCTTTCTCTTGCGTAAAAGGCGGTGATATAATTCGGTGATTTTCCTCATCTCTACAGAGAACACGACTTCTACGGTGCTGGTTCAGTAGTCCTCTAGGAGTCATTCCTCCATATCCCTACCACCTACGACATGATAGGTACGCACGCATAGATATAAGTCCCACTAAAAGCTCCCTCAGCGTAGCTCCTCTACTTAGCTCAATTGGTGATTTTCACTCATTCAATTGTTCTACGGCAATGCGACACTTCAACCTAAGTAAGCTGATATACCTCATCTCTCATCACCGAAAAACACCTCGCATAACTCTCTGATATACAAGACCCATTTTCACCACAAAGAGGCAACAGTATAAACCCATCAGAGGCAACAGTAGTGCCCCTCTTGGGGTACTACTGTTGCCTCCTTCGTATTTACAGTGGTTCCTCTATCCGAGAAGAACTTCCCCCCTTACAAACGACACTACTAGTCCTCCCTAAGTAAATACACTTTTTGACAGAAGGTGATGATTCAGGCTGTCCGGCATAGCTCTCCTGCTACCTAGACTCCATACCACCTTAGTCTGGGACAGAAACTCTTTATGAAGCAAACCGACTATGCACATCAATCCCACACTCTCCGACATAAGGGACAAGACATAGGCCGTACACGGAAATCTTGATCTACCAAACTTCACCTCATCCAATCGAGGGATACTACTTCGGATCCAATAGTCAAACAAAAGATCAAGATATACCAAAAGGACTACCAGAACAAGCCTATTTTGGATAAAAACACTCCGCAAATGCTTGCTTCTATACACTTTATTCATATCTTTGTCCATTAGCAACAAACAACATAAGTGATCACACCTATTACTCTAACCTAGCTATAAGCCGCTATGTCGACTTCCCCTAAGCAGCCGAACTTCTTCGTCCGAGCTTATCACCTCTACCGAGATGGTTTTCGTGGTCTAACTCCGACGAGCAAGAAGCTATGGCTCATCATCGTTCTTAAGCTCTTCATCATGTTTGCGATCCTGCGGGCATTCTTCTTCCCGAACCATGTCAAGCAGCAGGCCAAAGATCAGCACATCGAGAAGTCTGAATATGTCGGCGATGAACTCCTCGACCGTCGTGCCTCTGGAGACACGCTTCAGCTCAAGTAAAGTCAGGTCTACCCCTCCGATTAAACTAACTAATCACCAAATAACTATTTACAATCATGGATCTAGAATCACTACTCGCTTGGTCGCGTGCGCAGTTCGCCTTGACCGCGATGTATCACTGGCTCTTCGTCCCACTCACACTCGGGCTAGGGGTCATCATGTCCCTAGCGGAGACGCAGTACTACCGTACGGGCGAAGAGTTCTGGAAGAAGTCAGCTAAGTATTGGCAGAAGCTCTTCGGTATCAACTTCGCTATCGGTGTCGCTACGGGGATCATCCTAGAGTTTCAGTTCGGGACGAACTGGTCTAACTACAGTTGGTTCGTCGGCGATATCTTTGGCGCTCCACTTGCTATCGAGGGTATCCTAGCCTTCTTCATGGAGTCGACCTTCATTGCTGTGATGTTCTTCGGCTGGGGCAAGGTTAGCAAGGGCTTCCACCTAGCCTCCTCTTGGCTCACGATCATCGGGGCGACGATCTCGGCAGTCTGGATCTTGATTGCTAATGCTTGGATGCAGCACCCTCAGGGGATGGTATTCAACCCTGAGACGATGCGCAATGAGATGCACGACTTCTGGGCAGTAGCTCTCTCCCCCACGGCTATTGTGAAGTTCTTCCACACGGTGACTTCATCCTGGACTCTCGGTACATTCTTTGCCCTCGGCATCTGTGCACTCTATCTCCTTCGTGGTCGTAATGTCGAGTTCTCTAAGCGTAACCTCAAGATCATCGCTCCCTTTGGCCTTGTAGCAGCCCTGCTGACAGCCATGACAGGGCACAGCTCTGCCGTCGATGTCGCCACCAACCAGCCTATGAAGCTCGCAGCGATGGAAGCGATCTATGACTCAGGTAAGTGCACCTCTGAGGGCTGTACCGAAGACGGTGCTGGTATCGGGCTAGGAATCATCGGCCTCCTCAACCCCGATAAGCAGCTCCCCGATGATGATAAGCCTTCACACCTCTTCAATATCGAAGCTCCCCGCCTCCTCTCCTTCATGGTAGCAGGTACTGGGACTCACTACGTCCCCGGGATCATCAACATCCTTGAAGGAGGCTACCGTCAGCCTAATGGAGAGATCGCGATCTCTACGGAAGAGAAGATGCGTCGTGGACGTATAGCTATCGATGCCTTAAACGCCTTCCGCACAGCTAAGAAGGCTGGTGACAGCACGGCGATGCAGGAGCAGCGTGCCATCCTCGATGAGCACTTTCCCTACTATGGCTACGGTTACTTCGAAAGTAAGTACGAGACGGTACCCAATGTAGCACTGACCTACTACTCCTTCCGTATCATGGTCGGTCTCGGAGGTGCCTTCATCCTCCTCTTCGCTATCCTGACCTGGTATGCCTATAAGCGCCAAGACAAGATTCTGTCTACTCGCTGGCTCCTCTGGGCATCCATCATCCTAACCCCTCTAGCCTGGGTAGCTAGTGAGGCTGGATGGGTCGTAGCAGAAGTGGGTCGTCAACCTTGGACGATTCAGAACCTCCTCCCTGTCAAGGCTGCTATCTCGAAGATCGAAGCCTCCTCTGTGATGATCACCTTCACGCTCTTCTTCCTCCTCTTCACCATCATGCTGGTGGCTGAGATCAATATTATGCGCAAGGCTATCCGTCAGGGTCCTGACCAGCACTAGAGCCTTCAAGTAACTCTTATCACTCACGTAATCAAGCTAGACTATCTTTATGGACTATGCATTCTTCCAAGAGTACTGGTGGCTACTGATCTCCGTGCTCGGCGCACTCTTGGTCTTCCTGCTCTTCGTGCAGGGAGGGCAATCTCTCTTCTTCAGCATCGGTAAGGAGCAGATCGAACGTAAGCTCCTCGTCAACTCAATCGGTCGTAAGTGGGAATTCACCTTCACGACTCTCGTCGTCTTCGGTGGAGGATTCTTTGCCTCTTTCCCACTCTTCTACTCTACCAGCTTCGGTGGAGCCTATTGGGTCTGGATGCTCATCCTCTTCTGCTTCATCATCCAAGCAGTTTCATACGAGTATCAGAATAAGAACGGGAATGTCCTCGGTAGCCGTGCCTACCAGATCGCTCTCTTCATCAATGGTCTCCTAGCTCCGATCCTGCTCGGTGCAGCGGTATCGACCTTCTTCACGGGCTCAACCTTCCAGGTCAATCGTGATGCTATCGCAGACCTCAGTGGAGCTTCGCAGGTCATCTCCGAATGGCTCCCTTATCATGGCATCCAGCTTCACGGACTCGAAGCAGTCCTCAACATCTGGAACGTCATCTTCGGCCTTGCGATCTTCTTCCTCGCTCGTACGACGGCACTCCTCTACTTCATCAACAACATCGATGATGAAGTCATCTATAAGCGCTCACGTGCGGCTCTCCCTTGGAATGCAGCAGCCTTCCTACTTCTCTTCCTTGCCTGGCTCTTCTTCCTGCTCACTAAGCAGGGCTTTGCCTACGATCCAGCTCGTCCAGAGAACACCTTCCTCGTAGACTATAAGTACTGGCACAACCTCCTGGAGATGCCTGCTGTATTTGCCGTCTTCTTCATCGGTGTCATCTGCGTGCTCGCAGGTATTCTCCTAACACTACTCAAGGATGGCTTCCGCAAGGGGATTTGGTTCGAAGGCCTTGGTGTCGTACTCACTGCGCTAGCGATCTTCCTCATCGCAGGCTGGAATAACACATCCTACTACCCAGCCTACAGCACAGAGATGCCCGAGATCATCAACAACTCGCTGAACATTCGTAACAGCTCCTCTAGCCTCTTCACGCTGAAGACGATGAGTATCGTTTCGCTACTTATCCCCTTTGTACTAGCATACATCATCTATGCTTGGCGTGCACTTGATCTCCATAAGATCACGCGTAGGGAGGTGCAGGATCCTCATTCACATACGTACTAGGGCTCCACAGACTTAGTACCGGATCTCCTTCAGCCCCTTTTCTAAGGAGCGAGGAAAAGATCCGACCACCACGCTTCTATATCCCTAATGGTTCTATCGAGCCATTAGGGATATTCTTTTTACGAATAGGATAAGCCCACTCGGAGGGTTCCAGTACATACGATCTAGCCACCTCGGAATGGAGCTCTCTCACTCGAGGTAAAAAAGAATATCCCAGCACGTTGGGACGGCTGTCCCCACACGCTGGGACAATTGTCCCAACGTTATGGGACATTTGCATTTCCCTGGATAGCTGGAGGAAGTCTAAAGGAGCAATCATGATCACTCAAGACAAGAGGAAAAGATCAGAAGGAAAGCCATCTCATCCCCCCTCTTCAGGGACGCTCTAGTAAGATTAATCCTCCTTATCTCTAGTAGGTACTGCCTTATCTCCGAGCCATCTATCTCAGCCAGCGCTTTTTTCGTATCTTTGCAATGGAAGTCATATTTCCAATAAGAAATCACCGCTTTCACGCAGAGGCCACCTACTCAACGTAAAGAGTAAGCACTGCAAGTACTTCGAACAAACTTGAACACAATGAATACCCTCCAACTAGATCTCTCTGGGATCTTCTCCACTATCAGTCCCGAAGTCGTAGAGGCTTGGGCTAGCAAGAGTAACACCTTCCAGCAAGCACTCCATCAAGGCACTGGCCTCGGGAGTGACTTCCTCGGCTGGATCAACCTCCCCGAAGAGATCACCGACGCACAGCTCACAGACCTCGAGACTACCGCTAAGAAGCTACAGACCTCATGTGACTACGTCATCAGCATCGGTATCGGAGGTAGCTATCTCGGAGCACGTGCCGTCATCGAGGCACTCACTCCTTCCTTCGAGGTGTACCAGAGCAAGCATAATGCTCCTCAGGTCATCTTCGCTGGACATAACATCGGAGAGGATTATCTCAGCGAACTGATCGCCTTCCTACGTGACAAGCGCTTTGGGATCATCAACATCTCCAAGAGCGGTACGACGACCGAGCCTGCGATCGCGTTCCGCCTGCTCAAGGCACTGCTCGAGGAGCAAGTTGGTCGTGACGAAGCTCGGGAACGCATCGTAGCCATCACTGACAAGTCTCGTGGAGCTCTACGCACACTTGCTGACAAGGAGGGTTACAAGACCTTCATCATCCCTGATGACATCGGAGGGCGCTTCTCTGTCCTAACTCCTGTCGGCCTCCTCCCTATCGCTGTCGCAGGCTTCGACATCCGAGAGCTCGTACGTGGCGCCCGTGAGATGAAGGCGCTTGTGAGCCCCGAAGTTCCTTTTGACCAAAATCCAGCTGCACTCTATGCCGCAGCTCGTAATAGTCTCTATCAAGCAGGCAAGAAGATCGAGATCCTTGGCAACTTCCATCCCCGTCTACACTATATCGGAGAGTGGTGGAAGCAGCTCTATGGAGAGAGTGAAGGAAAGGATGGCAAGGGGATCTTCAATGCCTCCGTCGACTTCTCCGCCGATCTACACTCTATGGGTCAGTGGATCCAAGAGGGAGAAAGAAATATTTTCGAGACCATCATCAGCGTTGAGCGCCCAGATCATGAGCTACGCATCCAGTCCGACACGGAGAACCTTGACGGGCTGAATTACCTCGCTGGCAAGCGTGTTGATGAGGTGAACAAGATGGCGGAGCTAGGCGTCCGCGTAGCCCATATTGATGGAGGAGTACCCAATATTCGTATTACCCTACCTCAGCTCTCCGCTTACTACATCGGTCAGCTCTTCTACTTCTTCGAGAAGGCTGTAGGTATCAGCGGCTATATGCTTGAAGTCAATCCCTTCAATCAGCCTGGAGTCGAAGCCTACAAGAAGAATATGTTTGCCCTCCTAGAGAAGCCAGGCTTTGAAGCAGAGACAGAAGCGATCAAGTCTCGTCTGAAGTAATCCTACATGGAATATAATAATCAACTGCCCGCCATCACACTACCTGAGTATGGTCGCCATATCCAGAATATGGTCACCTACTGCAAAGGGATAGAAGACCGCGAGGAGCGCAATGCCTGTGCTCGTAGCATCATCCAGGCGATGGAGGCTATCGTCCCTGAGCGGGGAGCATCGATTGACAAGAAGACGATCTACTGGGATCACCTAGCGATCATCAGTGGCTTCGAGCTAGACGTAGATTATCCCGAAGGCACCATCACCCAGGAGGAGATCTTACTCAAGACCGAGAAGCCTGCCTACCCTGGACATTTCATCAAGTATCGTTACTATGGTCACTTCATCGAGGGGATGATCCAGCGTGTCTGTCAGATGGAGCAGGGACCCGAGCGAGCAGCGGCGGAGTATTTCATCGCTCTGCAGATGAAGCGCGACTACATGACGTGGAACCAAACCCATGTCGAAGACCTCAAGATCTTCAAGGATCTCTTCGAGCTGTCCGATGGCCAAATACTTCTCACTCCAGAGAATTGTAAGCTAAATATCAACCCCAACACCATTGATAAGCCTGGCAAGCTCCAGAAGCCTATCAATACCAAGAAGGGGAAAAAGAAATAGTATCCGTACCCACAGAGCAAACAAGCCCTATGGCATCCTACGTAATCGAAGGGGGCTACTCCCTCCAAGGTAGCATCCGCCCACAAGGAGCGAAGAACGAAGCACTACAGATCATCTCTGCCGTCCTACTGACGCCCGAGGTAGTGACGATTCACAACATCCCTAATATCCTTGACGTCAATAACCTCATTGAGCTGCTTCTCCAGATCGGGGTCAAGGTCAACAAGCTTAATGAAGAAGGGAGTTACACCTTCCAAGCTGATGAGGTACGCATCGACTACCTTCACAGTGAAGACTTCCTCGCCCGCTCTCGTGCTCTCCGTGGCTCAGTCTTGATGGCAGGAGCACTGCTTGGTCGTTTCGGCTATGCCATCTTCCCCAAGCCAGGCGGAGATAAGATCGGCCGTCGTCGACTAGATACACACCTTATCGGATTCCAAGAGCTCGGAGCTAGCTGTAACTATGATACCGAGAAGAAGAGCTACATCCTCGAAGCCTCTCAGCTACGAGGCAAGTACATGCTCCTCGACGAAGCCTCCGTCACAGGTACAGCAAACATCCTTATGGCTGCTGCCCTCGCAGAAGGGACAACGACGATCTATAACGCTGCCTGTGAGCCTTACCTTCAGCAGCTATCTAAGCTCCTCGTCCGAATGGGGGCACATATCGAAGGCATCGGATCGAATCGCCTAGTCATCGAAGGTGTCAAGGAGCTCCATGGAGCTGAGCACACCATGCTCCCCGACATGATCGAGATTGGTAGCTTCATCGGTATGGCTGCCATGACTAACTCCGAGCTTCGCATCACGAATGTTAGCATCCCTGATCTAGGGATCATCCCTCAGGCCTTCCGTCGTCTGGGGATCACCATCGAAGAGCAAGGCGACGACCTATTTATTCCTCGTCACCCCAATGGCTATGAGATCGACACCTTCATGGACGGCTCTATCCTCACCATAGCTGATGCTCCTTGGCCAGGGCTGACACCTGACCTACTGAGTGTATTCCTTGTAACGGCTACCCAAGCCAAGGGAAGCGTACTGATCCACCAAAAGATGTTTGAGAGCCGTCTCTTCTTTGTAGACAAGCTCATCGACATGGGAGCACAGATTATGCTCTGTGATCCTCACCGCGCAGTGGTCATCGGCCTTGGCGGTACTCACCAGCTACGTGCAGCGACGATGGTCTCTCCTGACATCCGTGCAGGGATTGCCCTCCTCATCGCTGCTATGAGCGCAGAGGGGACTAGTGTCATCAACAACATCGAGCAGATAGATCGTGGCTACCAAGACATCGCAGCACGTCTGAATGCCTTGGGAGCACGAATCTCTCGTCTCTAGACCCACACAATGCTCAGGAAAGAAGACTTCGAGCTTATCGGCACCTTAGGGAGAACTCATGGTATTCAAGGAGAGATTGCAGCCAAGCTCTCTGTTGATATTTCAGGACTCACGGATGGGATGGAGGAGCCCCTATTCCTTATGCTGGAGGAGGATGGCTTACTCATCCCACACCGAGTACTGAAGCTCCGACCAAAGAATGATGAGATCGACCTTATCCTCTTCTCGGGGATCAACACCAAGGAGCAAGCTGAGTCCCTTATAGGGCGCCAAGTTTGGCTCGACCTAGAATACCTAGATGGTACCACGAGCGAAGACCTTCTCTCCCTTGAGCACTACGTCGGCTTCCAGCTTTATCACGCTAACACTAGAGAGTTGCTAGGTGTCATCGAAGAGATCGATGACAAGACAATGAATACCCTCCTAAGGGTCATCTCTTCTGAGGGAGAAGAACTCGTTCTCCCCATCTCCGGGGAGCTTATTGAAGATGTGGATCTCTCCACTCATCAGCTATATTTACACATCCCAGAAGGTCTCCTTGAGCTCTCTTGAAATAGAACTCAAGGAGACTTTCTCCTCTCCTCCTCTTTACTTTCATTTTACTTTCTTGAGATGCACAAATCCACGACGAAGATCAAGATGAACGAGGAGCTCCTCTTTGCAGGGAACTCCGTCTTCAAGCATCCAGCTGTAGCCTTAACGGCAATGCCTCAGCATAAACAGCTCTCCCAAGGTCAGCGTATCTATCTACAGACGGAGGGTGAGTACTATCTTCTCTTTCTCCTCAAGGGGGAGATAGCGATCTATACGAATGCTAATGAGCAGCCCTATGGCACCTACAGCGGGAAGCAGATCATCTTCGTGCCAATGGGTACTCTCATCGAGCTAGAGACTAAGAGCGACGCCACTTTCCTCAGCTTCCTCTTCCAGCCGAGCATTCATCTTTGTGCTGGTCGCTGTCCAGAAAGAACGAAGGAACACTTCCAGTCGAAGAACAACCGCAAAGAGCAAGACCTCCTTCAGACACTCGATTTCTCCCACGGTATTGAGCTTTGGGTGGAGATGATCCTTGAGTACCAGCGCTATGCCCTCTCTGATTTGCGTCTCTTCGACATCAAGCTACAAGAACTCTTCCTCCTGCTACGCATGAACTATGCTCGGCAAACGATGGATACCTTCCTCGCTCACTACCACTGCCGACATATGGGCTTCAGGAAGGAAGTCTATCGTCACCATCTACAGTGTAAGAATACGGAGGATCTAGCACAGAAGCTTGGTCTGACGACCATATCCCTAACTCGTATCTTCGATGAAGAATTCGGGATGCCTCCTTTGAAATGGATGCTCCAGCAGCGTGCCCGCCACGTCTATAAGGATCTCGTCGATAGTCCTCTCTCTCTAGCTGAGATTACGGAGAAGTATTATTTCTCTTCAGCTGGCTACCTCTCGGCATTCTGTCGTCGTATGTTCGGTCGCTCCCCACTGAAGATCCGTAAGGGCGAGCAGGAAGAAAGTTGCGCCGACTAACCTCACTCATTGCCTCGCAGGACTATGGCTCAGCGCTGGGAGCTCCCTCTACTATTGCTCTGGATCCTCTTACTCGGTCCTCTGACCTCCCAGCTACTTATCAGCCTGAGTGATCTCCCTCCGACAGCATCGCTAGAGCTTGGGAAGATTCTTCTCAGCACGCTCACCATCTTTGCTCTGCCGAGCCTATTCTTCCCCATAGGGAGAGAGGCTCGGCATCGTCTTTTCGGGCTGATCGATCAAAACTGGTTAGCGGGAAGAGCACTCCTCCATCTTCTCCTAGTCAGCCTAGGGAGCCTGCTACTTGCGGAAGTCTGCTATGAGCTCTTCCTCTACCTCGGCAAGCTCATCGGCTATACGGGAGGAGATTTGGTCACCGAGCGTGTCCGCCAGCTACTCCGCTCTGGAGCGAGTCCGTTCCTATTCCTATGGATCACGCTGGCTGTCGTACCTGCCATCAGTGAGGAGCTTTGCTTCCGGGGTATGCTGCAGCCTCTCATCACTCGCTTACTACCTATTTCCTCGAATAGGCATCTCCCTTGGCTACTTACCGCCCTACTCTTCTCACTCCTACACTTCTCTCCTATTGGCTTCGTCAGTCGCTTCATCCTCGGCTACACACTCAGTTATCTCACTTCGGCTACTGGACGCCTTTATGCACCGATACTTCTGCATCTAGTGAATAATACGCTTGCCCTACTCTTCCTCTACCTCTAATCTCCGTACTCCACTCCTATGAAACGCCTTTTCCGAAACGCTACCCTGATCAACGAAGGGTGCTCCTATACTGCTTCTCTACTCACTGAAGGAGCCTACATCACGGCTATCTTCAAGGGCGAAAGCACTTTCCCTCGTCTACTCCTAGAGGAAGTCGACGAAGTGGTACCTGCCGAAGGACTTTGGCTCCTCCCTGGCTGTATCGATGATCAAGTTCACTTCCGTGAGCCAGGCCTCACCCACAAGGCTACGATAGAGAGCGAAAGTCGTGCAGCCATAGCTGGGGGGACGACCTCATTTATGGAAATGCCCAATACCAAGCCTACGACCACCACCTTCGACGCATGGCAGTGGAAGATGGAGCGAGCCGCTGCGACCTCTTGGGCAAACTATTCCTTCTTCTTCGGCGGGACAAATGACAACATTGACGAGCTACAGCGCATCGATCGACATCGCACTCCTGGGCTCAAGCTCTTCCTGGGCTCGTCGACGGGCAACATGCTCGTCGATAATGTCCAAACACTGGAGCGCATCTTCGGTGAGACCGATCTGCTCATCGCTACCCACTGCGAAGAGGAAGCTATCATCCGAGCCAACCGCCAGCACTACCTTGACACCGTAGGCGAAGCCGCTCTAGACGTGCACTATCACCCATTGATCCGTAGCGAAGAAGCTTGCTACCGCTCCTCAAGTAAGGCTGTTGAGCTAGCGACCCGCCTTGGGGCTCGCCTACATATCCTGCACATCTCGACAGCACGGGAGCTTGAGCTCTTCCGAAGCGACCTTCCTCTCCGAGAAAAGAAGATCACTGCCGAGGCCTGCGTACACCATTTGATCTTCTCAGACCAAGATTATGACCGCTTAGGTAATCGTATCAAGTGGAATCCTGCGGTCAAGACGCTCCAAGATCGGGAGGCGCTACGGGAAGGCGTTCGCTCTGGCAAGATCGACGTCGTAGCGACAGACCATGCACCGCACCTCTTGGCAGAGAAGGAGGGCAACTGTCTCACGGCTACTAGCGGAGGTCCGCTGACGCAGTATGCACTCGTTGCGATGCTAGACCTAGCTCGTGAAGGGGTATTCACGAAGGAGCTTGTCGTAGAGAAGATGGCTCACCAGCCAGCCGAACTCTTTGGGATCGAGAAGCGAGGCTTCCTCCGTCCAGGCTTCTTTGCCGACCTTGTCCTGATTGATCCTCAGGGGGAAGAATTGGTAGAGCCTAGCCGTATCGTCTCGCTCTGCGGTTGGTCTCCCTTCGAAGGTCATCGCTTCGGCCACCAGGTACGTGCCACCTATGTCAATGGCGTATGTGCCTACCAGGATGGACAGTTTAGCGAAGCTCGACCAGATGCACAGCCCCTACTCTACCTCCACGGCTAGCTGACCTTACTCCCTCGAAGCTCTTCTACGGAAGACTTCTTCCGTGCCCCTTGGATGCCCCTAACAGCGCCATCCAAGGGGCACGGCTTGTTTTTGATCCATGCTTTCTTCTCCTGGATACTGAATATAGGCACAGGAGTAGAGAGCAACGGGTGAGCAAGCTGTCTTGCTCTACTCTCCCCTACACAAGGCAGGAGAGTCAGCGAGTAAGGATAGAGCTTTCTCTCCGAAAAGGTAGAGCTCTCCTCGCAGAAAGCATAGCCTTTATCGAAGCAAACCTTAGGCATTCCGTCCACCTCCCTTGGCCAGCCTAGGAGAACGAGCCTATCGGCCGATCCTCCTTAGCTTCGAGTTGTCACCTCAGACTTATCTCGCTCTCTTCTGGAAGACTTCATTCCCTCTCCTCCAAGACTTATAGACAGCGAAAATCCCC
>ERZ773250.732-NODE-732-length-17866-cov-15.411094_pt1 | contig 17866 bp, 10 predicted proteins | sample MGYA00511258_ERZ773250 | MGnify/ENA primary metagenome ERZ773250 (study PRJEB29015, sample SAMEA2738164) | human oral metagenome | biome: human oral; feature: human-associated habitat; material: saliva | place: China | collected 2187 ... | reverse complement strand
CGCGCGGCACCCTCGGCGTGCGCGTCGGCAAGCTCGTCGACGAACGCGGCGGCCTCGTCGGTGCCCTCGTCGTGCGTCCCGACGAAGACGTCATGGTCATCACCGAATCCGGCAAACTCGTCCAAGTCAACGCCTCTGACGTTCGACCCACCACCCGCAACACTATGGGCGTCATTTTTGCCCGACCGGACGAAGGCGACCGCATCATTGCGATCACCCGTAACCCCGACTCCGGCGACGATTCCAGTGACGACTCTGGTGACGAGGTCGTGGTCGATTCTGCGCAGACCGCCTCCACCGAGGATCTCCCCCAGGAGAACACCCTCGCCGAGATGGATGCGCCCACCGAGGGCGGCAACACAGCCGACGACACCGATAAGTAAACGACGATCACGGGACGAGGGCAGGCCTCGTCCCGTGATCAACATTCCAAAGCGGCGCGGACCATGCGCCGGGGCCCGGCGATACGGTAGCCTGGCTGTAGGAAGTGCGACCTGGAAGGAACCCCATGAGTGACCACGTCACGAGCGCCCGCACAGACGCTCCCCGCCGAGTTGACCTGGCGATCGCGCGCATCGACGCGTGGACCGTCATGAAGGTCTCCTTCCTCCTGTCCGTCGCCCTGGGCATCGCGATGGTCGTCGCCACGATCGTCCTGTGGCTCATGGTCGACGCCATGCACGTCTTCAGCCAGATCGAAGAATTCCTCCAGACCGTCGGTGCCGGTCGCTTCGTCGACCTCCTCGACTACGCGCGCCTGCCCCGCGTCATCTCTTACGCGACCATCGTCGCTGTCATCAACGTCATCCTGCTCACCGCCCTGTCGACGCTGGGTGCCATGCTCTACAACGTCGTCGCGTCCCTGGTGGGCGGCATCAAGGTGTCTCTCATGGACGAGTGAGAACATCACGCGCAAGGGGTCGGCTCACGTCGGCCCCTTTTGCTATGCCCGTGTGCGTGTGCGTGTTAGCCGCTACTAGGTGGGTTCACGTGCGCATTGGGGGCAATGGTGCGAGCCGATCCGAGGCAGCCGAAAGACACTCGCAGAGGCCTCTCAGCGGTCTTGGATGACCCGAATCGGCCGAACCCTCAGCAGGAGGCCGACGAGGCCCCCGAGCGCAGAAGCGTGCAGTTGTGCTCGCTGAGCATCGCGTGATCGTAGAGGGCACGGTTGGACGAGGCCTGGGCGACCTCGCGCAGGAGGCATCCCTGGGCGGAGCGGGGCCGGCCAGAGCGTGGAAGTCCGCGTACGACAGTGTGATGAGGGTGAGGGCATCGGCTGGCGTAAGGTCTGCGCGCAGCGGCGTCGTTGCCCTACGAACGTAGTCGATAATCGTGGTCACGAGGGTTCTCTTTTCTGCTCCGCGCCCTGCGCGTCGGCTGCGTGGTGGACGTCACCAACTCTCGATTTTGCTGAAGGGTTCGATGCTGTGTACTATATTTGAGTGCCCGCAAGGGTGCCGGTTGGGCCTATAGCTCAGTAGGTTAGAGCGCAGTCCTGATAAGACTGAGGTCGGTGGTTCGAGCCCACCTAGGCCCACCATCCGCAGGCGAATTTGAGCGGAGGATCATCATGAAGAAGCTGGTCACGTGTTGTGTGGCTGTCGGATCCGTCGTTGCCGTTGGTATCGTCGTTCGACAAGTTCTCCTTGATCTTTCTGACAATGCCGATCTGTGGATGTCTGTGACGGATGTCGTGGAGGACTGAGCTTCTCCTACGGGGCTATGGCGCAATTGGTAGCGCACCTGCTTTGCAAGCAGGGGGTTACGGGTTCGAGTCCCGTTAGCTCCACCACCAGGGTCTTACACGAAACTGGGTCGAAGTGAATATGGTTCTGGGCTCCCTCGGCGTTCGCTGGGGGAGTTTTTGCGTGTGTGGCGGCGTGGATGAGCGCGGGGTTGGTGAGGTGGTTGAAGGGCTGTGCGGGGTGCGGGGTGGCTGTGCGGTGGGGTTGTGGGGCGTCGTCGTCCTGGGGGTTGACGGTGATGTGGTCGAAGAAGATGGTGTTGAGGAGTTTCTTGAGGGGCGCAGGAGTGCGGGTGTAGAGGCGGTGGCAGTCCTGGAGGAGGTCGAGGGCTTGGGCGAGGTGGTGCTTGACGGCGTGGTGGTTGGAGGTGAGGGAGTGGAGTTCTTCGGTGATGGCGGCGAGTTCGCGGGCGATGCGGGTCTGTTCGGTTTTGAGCAGGTCGAGGGGGATGGCCCCGGCGTAGTGGGCTTGGAGGAGTTTGGTTTGCTGGGCTTTGAGTGTGCCCTGCTGGCGGGTGAGGTCCTGGTGTGCTGGTGGGCGACGGTGTGAAGTCGGTCGAGTTCGTCGTGTGTTCTTCGATGGTTCGCCTCTCCTCGGGGGTGATGGTGATGCGGCGGTAGATGTCGGTGACGCGGGCTTCGACTTCGTCTATGAGGACGGCTTTGAACTGGTATTGGTTGCGGTGGCGCTGGCGGTGGGAGCAGACGAAGTAGGGGTAGACCTGTCCGGAGCGGGATTTGGCCATGTGGACGATGAGGCGCCCATCGCATTGCCCGCAGCGGATGGTGGTTTTGAGGTGGTGGTTGTGGAGGCGTTGGTGTTCCCCGTTGCGGTGCTGGCTGAGGACGGCCTGGACCCGCTGCCAGGTGGCTTCGTCTACGAGGGCCTCGTGTTTGCCGGGGTATTGGACGCCCTGGTAGGTGACGGTTCCCTGGTAGTACGGGTTGCGCAGCAGGTCGAGGAGTTTGTTGTGGTCGAGTGGATGGGATGGCCTGGTTGGCGTGGGCAGAGTGTTCAGGCCACGGGCGGTGAGGTGGTCGGTGAGGGTGGACAGGGTCCATGCCCCTGTGGCGTACTCGGTGAAGGCCAGGCGCATGAGAGGCGCGCGTTCGGGGTCGAGCTCGACCCAGCGGGCCTCCCGCCCTTGCGGGTCACGGCCCTGTTTGTTGAGGTAGCCCAGGGGCGCCCTTCAGATGGTGCCGCCGCTCCGGGCTTTCTGGCTCATTCCTTTGACTACTTCGTTGGCCAGGTTGCGGCTGTAGAACTCGGCGATGGAGCTCATGATGTCGTGCAGGAGGATGCCGCCGGGGGTTTGGTCGGTGTTCTCCGTGGTGGAGATCAGGCGGACGCCCGCCTGGTCGAGGGTCCTGTTGATGTCGACGTCGTCGGTGCGGTTGCGGGCGAGACGGTCGAGTTTGTGGAGGATGCAGTAGTCGATGTCCCCGCTTCTTGGATGTAGGCGAGCATCTTCTGGAGTTCAGGGCGATTGGCGCTGCGGGCGGATTCTCCCCGGTCGACGAACTCCTTGACGATGAGCGCGCCCAGGCTGGCGGCTTTCTTCTTGTTGGCCTCGCGTTGGGCGGGGATGGAGAAGCCTTCCGCCGCCCCGCTGCGCCTGCCCGCGGGTGGAGACACATATATAGGAGGTAGCGCGTTTGGGAGTGAGGGCTTGGCCCATGGCTTCCAGCGGGTCGGCGGTCATCTCCTTTCCCAGTTAGCACCAAGGTGATAGCCCGGCGGGCCAGGACCTTGACGATGTGGTCCGCTAGCTCCTTGTCCCCTCGTTGAGCTGGTAGCCGTCAGGAACGAGGAAGTAACGCACGGCCGGGTTGTTTTCGAGGGTACCGAGCGCGGCGTGGATTCCTCGGCGACCGGTGGGTGGATCAGCGTAGACGGCGACAAGGTCGAGGCCTTCCCCGGTTGTGCAGGCGCGGATGCTGACCAAATTGGCGGTGGTCTCGCTTGCGGTGGCATTCCGGTGGTAGCCGATGACCAGTGGGTGTGGTGCGTGTTTGGTGGGGCGCATGATAATGTTCCTCCTTCTCTTCTGTGAATTTTTCATGACATTTAATGAAGCTTTGATGCGGATACCCCTCTTTCTTCTATTGACGCTCATTTCGGCGTGGAAGTTCAGTCCTCTCAGGACGGATTTCCTTGATTTTCCGGGCCTTCAGAGGCGCGTACTGCGGGGCTTGGAGCAAGGAGGGTCTGGAGATTGTTGAGGCAGGCGATGGCGAACATGCCTTCGGGCAGTCGTGGGTCGGCGGCCATGAGGTCGGCGATGCGTCCTGCACGGTCACTGGTCGCGGTGACCCAGACTATGACTGGGAAAACGCCGCGCTGGTTCTGCTCGATGCCGGATTGGTAGTGGCGCAGGTAGGCGTGGGCTTTGACGAGAAGTCGTTTGGGGTGCTCGGTGTCGAGGTCGATCTCCAACCACCAGTGGTCCTCGTACCCCTCCATCTGGGTGACGATCTCAAGGTCGGGCTTGACCCACTCGGGGTTGCCGTGTATTCCGAGGTGGCTGCGCCAGCACAAGGGTTCGGTGTTGACGCGCAGGAGTCTCACGCCTCGTCGTTGACTGGTTTCCTCGGCCAGGACCCGCGCCTCCATCACAGCCAGGGTGTGCGTGAGGAACCTGGTGGAGGGTTCGGCGTTGCGGTGGTGAGTGGTCGTGTGCCTCTCAACGTTGATTGCGAGGAGGCGGAAGCCGTGTTCGGTCAGGTACCAGATGAGACCGGTGGATCCGGCGCGTTGACCACCGATGCACCGCTCGAGGTGATGTACGAGTGACAGCGTTTGGAGGTGGCGTATGAGGCGGGCGGTTTGCCGCAGGGCCGAGGCGGCGGTCTTGTGGTGAGACTGGTGGAGGCGGGCGAGTTGGTTGGTGGTGGTGAATCGGTGCTCGGCGAGAATGCGGACGACACGCCAACTGCGTTCGTCGAGAGAGGCGGCGATCCGCTCGAGGCGTGGACGGGAGACTCGGCTGGTCATAGGAACTCCTTTCGCGGTTGTTTACTGTCCGGGACGGCAGTGTCTGCCAATAGGGGCAGACAGCCACCTCCCTTGGTGGTGGGGGTGCGGGCGATAGTGTGCGGTTGGTGACGACGCGCTCACTGCGTCGGCTGGTCTATCGGTTCGTCATTGCTGAGATGGTCGGATTTGGTGGGTTTGCGGCCAAAGCTCTGGGTTTTCTGCTTCGGGTACGGAGCTGTGTGCGCCGTGGTGGTACCTGTGAACGACTCAAGGAGTGCTTCGGTGCTGTGGGCGGGAACTCCGTAGGCGTTGCTGCTCGCGGTCTTGATGTCGATGGCTGTGTGGCGGCTGGGAGTCGGCGGTAAAACGGTGGCGGAGATCCATCCGGTTGCGCGCCCGCCTATCCAGGTGTTGGAGTAGGTGGCGAATCACGGCAGCCGAATGAAGTCAAGAGGATCGAGGCCGTCGGCCGTGGCGGCCATGTCGCGGGCATCCGGTGCGGACAGGCCGAAACAGATCTTGTTGCGGGCGTTGGCGTCAATGGTTCCCTTCATCTGCGTGGTGAGCTGGGCGCGGTACTGGTGCGCCATGTGCCAGGCGACGCCGAGGGACCGGGATTGAGCGAGGGCGTCGGCCAGGTCCCCGGGTATGCCGTGGATGAAGTCGTGGACCTCATCGACGTAGACGCTGACGAGGTGGCGGCGCTCCTTCGGTTGTGCGGCGCGGGACAGGATGAGCGGCCACAATTGCCCGATGAGCAGCGGGCTGAGCAGTCGGGCGGATTCTCCCCCGATAATCCCCTTGTTGAGACTGACTAGGACGATGGAACGTTTGGTGAACACGTCGCGCAGCTGGAAGCGGGGCTTGACCTGGCCAAGGACGGCGCGTATCTGGGGGCGGATGACGAACTGTTGGAGTTTGTTGAGGACGGGGGCGATCTCGACCGCCTGTTGTTCAGGGCTCTTTGCCTCGTACTTCGACCAGAAGGCGGAGACGCCGAGGGGTTCGCGTACGGCGGCCGTCACGGTGCGACGGAAGGCGGGATTGGTCAACAGGCTGGGAATGGCGATCAAGGTGGCGGTGTCGCCGCCCGCTTTGGCGAGGGTGAGCAGACACGCGGTAAGGATCTCCTCGGTGCGCACTCCCCACGGGGGAGGCGTCAGTCGGATCAATTACGACCACGTCGTGGAGGCGTTGGTCGGGCACACGCTCCAAGATATCGGTGACCAGGTCGTTCTTCGAGTCGATGACGAACACGCCCCGTCCTGCTTCGAAGTCGGCTTGGATGAGGTGGGCCATGGTCGTGGACTTACCCGCCCCGGTGGGTCCGAACAGCACGGTGTGCAACAGTGCGTCGCTTGGATCAACGCCCACTGGTGCTGTCGGTCCGGGGCCGTTGGTGCGGGCGAAGACACGGCCTCGCAGCAGGTGGACCGAGGCGTCCAGCCACGCCGGTGGGGCGATGAGGCGGGGAGAAACGGGTGGCAGTCCCGGCAGGTCGCCGTCTCCGATCGGCCAACCCAGCAAGCAGGCGATCTCGCTGGCGGACAGGCGCAATGGGTAGCGCCACGGAATCCTCACACTGTTGAAGTGGAGTGGGTTGCCAGGCGTGAGGCGCAGCCGTATCCCCGCTGCCTCGGCAATACGGAGACCGCCGAAAAGGCGCTGTATGAGTGCTTTCGCCCTTGGGGGAGTGCTTGAGGTGGCCGCTAGCCGCAAACTGACCAGAGCGCCGTGCTGACGCTGCCGGGCGCTGGTGCGTGCCAGCGCTTCGCCGCTGAGATGGCGAGTCCCAATGGTGAGTAAACTCCGCTATGGTTGGCGGGCGTCCGGGATTTCCGTGGTGGTCGTTACCGGGGCCAAGCGCGAGCCGACAATCACCTGCAACGCCAACTCTTCGTCCTCCGCTAGCCCGGACATGCTAGCCAGGATGGCGCGGGCAAGCGCTTCGACGCGGCCGGTCTCGAGAGATAGCGACGGATGAGACACGGACACTCCAGCAGCGAGATCGAGGGGTGTGCGAGCACGCTCCAGAGTAGTAAGGTGTATTCGAAAAGTGTACTGAGTAGTCCCGCCCCGAACAATGTGCCACCGAGTTCTCCGATTGGTAATGCATGTAGCCAATCGGAGACGCCAAGATTGAGATTACTCACCCAGCCATTGAGCATGATGAGAAGGACGCCTGCAAGTGTTAGCGATGTGGCCAAAAGGAAGGCTTTGGTTTTACGGAGACGTTTAGTAAATGGCGTGCTGGGTTTTCGCTTATGCTTCATATCTAGGACTATTTTACCAAAGTAGTTCGTAATTTCCTAGAAAGATATGAAGCTGTGGTTTGAAGCCCGCTTCGAACGACTAAAGGCTGATCAGGCAGATATTCGGGCTGACTTTGCCGAGTTACGGCGAAACTTGTTCCATGAATCGGGTGGTCATGAAGTCGCGGACTACACTCTCTACGGCTCGCTCGACAGACGCTTGCGTCCGGTGAGGCGAAGTTCCCTGAGCTGGCACACAGTTTCCGTATCTGCTCCCTGGCACACAGTGCGTCACCTATCGCTGCTCAACAAGCGTCCGTAGACATGGAAGTCTTTGTATGTGCCGTCATGGAAGTAGCGTTCGCGGAGAACTGCTTCTGGCGTGAAGCCCAGGTGACAAAACAGACTCCGTGAAGCGTCGTTGTCGGCCAAGATCCACGCCTCAAGGCGGTGGAGTCCGAGATGGTCACTTGCCCAGTGGACCATCTGTGTGACACCCGCTGTGCCGTAGCCGTGGTGGCGGTCTTCGAGACTCCAGATGCAGATGCCTATCTGAGCGTGACGATTGCGCCAGTCGATGCCGTGTAGGGAACATTCGCCGACCAATCGGCCTAAATCCCCCAAGACGAAATTATAGTCGGAAGCGGGCTGGGGGCCGGAGAATGTAGTAATCTTGCGGCGAAGCTCGGCGCTGGAGCACGGACGCCAGTAGGGCGGCCCGTGCTTGGACAGCTCCTCCCAGTCTGCACATGCATCAAGGATGTGAGGAATGCACTCCTCAGTGAAGGCGTGGATTCTGACGGTCATGGTTCTACCTCAGTTCTTCCTTTCGGGCGTATAGGCAGCCTCGACTTTTCCTTCCTGCACCAACGATGCCACTCATAAGTCTGTAGACCTTCAAGTAGCAATCCCTCAGGCTTGCCGATGTGGCAGAAGGAGACCTCCAGAAGAAGGTCGGCAGGAACATCCGTTCCTACCGGCAGAGGAGGGGTCTGTCCTAGGAGGCCTTCGCCGAGGTCCTCGGAGTCCACAGGACCTACATGGGAGGACTAGAACGAGGGGAGCGCAACCTCACCCTACGCAGCCTGGAGCGCATCGCTGAGCAGATGGGCGTAGAGGTAGAAGAGCTGATGAGGTGAGGTGTGATGTGTTGGCCCGTTGTCAATGGGCCAACACATCGCGAGCGCACTACTTGAGCAGACTATTGATCTCCTTTATCAGTTTCTCAGCACGGCAAAGAACCGACTCTGTCAGTCCGCTCGTCGTATCTCGACGCAAAAGTGCGCCTGCGGGAGCGAAGTGGTTGAGGTGTCCATTATTGATGCTTCGCGCAGAAAATACGGATTCAACACGTTTTGTAATGCGGTCTCCATCAGGAAGGTCACTTACCTTGAGAGGATCTTTTGAAACTTGGCCAGCATAAGCTTCGTTCACAAGCTCAATGTAAAGACTCTCTGGGAGAAGATCTTCTATGTCAGCTTCTGTCGTGTCTAGAGCATCGCCGACTTGGACCAATGAAGCGTTATACATTTTCCCTGTCTTTTTTAGTTCAGCAAGAATGCGCCTATTTTCGACTGAAGAATCTGAAAGACATGCCACCGTTAGGTTATTTGCCCCAAACAATGAAAGAAAAGCCGGAAGCTTAGTAATTCCTCCACCGGGGACTAAGGTCCAACGTTCGTCAAGAAATTCCTTCCCGGCTTGACGCAGTTGTTCGGAAAGGAACTGAAGAAATATCACGTCAGAAGGACCTTCAACAAGGAGAACGTGGGGGCCAACAAACAACGTCTGCGTCAATTCGATACCAAGTGCGGCATGTAGCGGAAAGGTAGATTCTTTATCTGTTCGAAGCACGTCGTCCGAGATAGTTGTTCCACGTGTTCGATCATCTACAACCGTTCGTACCCTCTTGATATTATGCGGATTGATCATAAATGGAGAGTGCGTTGTGAATATGACCTGATGTTTTGGCGCTAGACGTTCATCAATAAACCGAAGTAAGTCATTCTGAGCTGTAGCGTGTAAGTTTAAGCCGGGCTCGTCCAAGAGTAACACTAATGGATACTCGGATTCTGACTCCAACTTTGAGAAGTATGCCAAGAATGAAAAGAACCAAACAAATCCCCTTGACCGTTCATCGAATGGGACCGTCACTCGATGACGTTGATTTCGGACGCGAACTTGGAGTAAGGGCGCCGAATCAAGTGGCGGCTCGGCACCTGGTTCTGACGAGGAAATATCTTTAAGCTCTACTGAAAGTTCTTTATTCTGACTCCAGTACTCAAATACTTCATCGCTGATCGTATTAGACGCGTTTTCCATCTGCCTGATTAGATGTTCATGATTGTCGGTTGAAATGAAGTCACTAAGCTCAACACCAGCCAGAGACAGAAGTGCGAGCAGTGCCTCTTCGCCTCGCTCAAGCGTATCGTTATTCTCCTTATCAATGAGTCGTGGGATTGATACTTTTCCCGGCATTACGTCATAATCGCCGAAGTAGACAAACTTTGGGCGACGTTTATGAAGAACTTCAATCGCTGCGAGCAACGGACTCTGGTTACGCCACCCGTTAATCCTCTTGGTGACATCGCCGCTACTTGGAGTCTTTGACTCTAAAGTATCCAAAATCTCGATAAACTTTTCGACGGTATCTGCTTTCTCAATCCGTTCGGTATCCCCTTGTGGAAGATCGAGCTGGCTGCGCAGGAAGTGGAGCACCTTTTCGTCGTCTACAGGAATCGACCATGTGCACTCAGATTGGTTGTAACTTTTGTTTATTGAGACTACATTATTCGACAGAGAGTTCGGTCCGATAACATTTTCCACGGCAGCAATATCGGCCTCATCGAGTTCGTAGGTCAGTTTCGTGACCTTCACCCTCTTATTTCCTCTAATTTCGCGTGTCAGGTGGCTTGGATAATCAAGATCTGCATCAAAGTAAGAGGAGCTTTCAACGGGGAAACTCTTATACAGAGCTTGTAAAATTGCTGTTTTGCCTGACTCGTTCTTTCCTACAAGGCATGTCACATCTGATTCGACATCAAAACTAGTAGGCTCACCAATGCTTCTGTAGCGACGAATTTCGGCATGTGTTAACTTCATGACTCAATCTCCTTCTTGTATTCTTGGTGCACATTGCGTCGTATCTATTATATGATATCTATTCCAAAACGGGACGCTTTGAGCGCGTGGTTGTTACATATAAAGAGTAATATAATTGAATGTATAGATACGAACCTTCTATTTCCGCCCTCTTCTCGGTCACATCGCCACTCCTTGTCGGAGCAAGCAGTCGCGCACGGTGCTGGGGCTGACGTCGAAGAGCTTGCCCAGGGCAGCAAGGGACATGCCCTCAAGGTAGAGGGTTTTCGTCTCGTCCTTCTGGGTCTCGTTGAGACTGCGCTGACGAGGAGGGAGTCTGCGCGAACGCCAGATTCGATGAACGGTTGTCCTTGAAATGCCGAACTTTGAGCAGATTGTTGTAATTAGTGTGCCAGTGGAATATAAGTGGCATATTTCGTCTTGCTCTGCCCTGGTTAGTGTTTTATAGTGTCGTTTCCTAGTTTTCCGTTGCGATTTGTGCGATACTGTAGATATGGCTTCCTCGTTGAGCCCTCGGTTCATGGTGGCCAGGAACTGTAGCAGCGGCTCGACTTCTTTCGCATGGAACTCACTGAGGGCCACTTTTCACCCGCAACCTGGTGGTTGCGGGTTTTCTCGTATGTGAGCTTCCGCAATATGTTGGTGATGGCCTCACATGTCAGCTTATCGGAGGCTGTGTGCCGTTATTTATCCGACCAGCTGGTCATGTCTGTGGATGATGTCGATCATCGGCGGTCGCTTCTGGGACTAACGACCCGGAGCTGGTATTCCGCCAATATTTATCCACAGGTCTGTACACAATTGTGAATAAACTGTGCAATAAGTCTTTCACACAATCGGTCAGAAGTTTGAAATCTGACCTAATAAACCTTTAGTTACGAGCAGTTTTGCAATAGTCGTCACTATTTCACACTTGCTTTGAAACCGCTAAAATTGGCCTGATTCATCCCTTATACGCACAACAGGAGAACGCTGTGCACATCAACGACACATGGTCAAAGGCTTCGAGGCCGGCCCAGCTGCTTGCCATGTTGGTGACGACCGCTCTCGTCATCCTTGGCGTGACGTCGCTGCCCACATATGCGGCTGCCCCCACCCTCAAACTTGCAATCAACGCCGACGAGGACTCCTACCTGTCAGGCGTCGAACAACGCTACGTCGTCGAGTTTTCCTGCGCCTCCACCACAGAGGACTGCCTGAACTCGGTCGTGACCATCACGCTGCCGCACACGATCACTCCCTCAGGTAGCTCCAACCCCGACTCGGCTCCCGACGGCGTCAACGCCACGGCCACCGCCGGCAACAAGGTCGTTACTCCCGAGATCAAGCGCCCGACAGCGACCACGGACGGCCTCGTCACCTACAATCTCGGAACCGTCGCCGCCGGTACGTCCTTCCAGACCGTGCTGACGTTTACCGCGCCTCGCGGCGTAACCCCCGGCAGCTCCACGGTGACCCCCGTCGCCACCTTCTCCTCGGGCGACACCACCGTGACCGCACAGGACACCGTCACGATCTACTCCGAGCCGACGCCCCTCCTGTCGAAAACCGGCCCCGTCGCGACCCCGAAGAACGTGGACGTGACCTACCAGATCACCCCGAAGTATGACACCACGATCGACGGTCTGAACGGCAAGACCAACATGACGAACGTCGTCGTCACCGACCCGCTGCCGCAGTGTGCGACCTACGTGTCCTCCACGGCCTCAGGTAACACCATCACCAATACGGCCGCGACCGTGCCCAGCTCCTACGATGCCGCGACCCACACGGTCACCTGGAACATCGGCGACGTGAACCCCGCGTTCATGAACGTGGTCCTGTCCGTCACCGTCCACTACGACGACACCTGCACCGACGACACGGTCACCAACACCGCCAAGCTCACCGGCAACGAAATGCACAACGAGACCAAGACGCTCACCGCGAATGCCTCGTTCACGCACCACTTCGATAATGAGGTTCGCTACGGCGGTGGCTTCAACAAGCGTGCCATGAGCCAGTTCGAGCGTGGCAAGCAGGGCAACTGGCTCTACAGTTACGACAACAAGTCCAACGTGCCTGTCGTCATGGAGTACACCGACTACATGACCTGTGGCCTGGTGTCCCCCACCGACGGCTCCAAGGACTGCGACGAGCCCCTCATGCGCGTCAAGACCATCGATACGCAGACGACAACACCTATCGAAATCACCTACTGGACCAACAAGGGCAACACCGGCACTCAGACCGTCTCTCGCGGCAAGGCATTCGACTTCTCCTCCTTTGCGGCCGACGAATACCTGACCGTCTTCCACTACAAGCAGACGATCCCCGCCGGTGAATCCTCCATCCTCAACGTCGCCGGCCCCATCGGCGCGGGCACGCCCACCACCGAGGATGGCGTCACCTACGTTGACGTCGATAAGAACGCCGCCGCCTGGAAGGCCGGCAAGTCCGACCAGTGGGTGCGCGTCCAGAACTGCGTCACCGACTTCTCCATGAAGTCCCTCGACGGCACGCACGACATCGCGATTCCCGCCGACGACTTCTGTGACGTCCTGACCCTGAGCACAGCGCTGCCCAAGTACTACAACGCGAAGTCGACGATCAAGGGGAGCCTGGCCTCCTCCGGCTCCGAGGTCACCTTCAGTGTCACCGCGAACAACACCTCGACCGTCGTCGACTCCCAGCCCGTCATCTCCGACCTGCTGCCCTGCGGCATGACCTTCGTCGAGGGTTCCGTCACCGGAGGTCCCGCTGGCAAGGAGAAGACCGTCACGGTCCGTGACGTCACCGACGCGACTGGCTGCACCCGCCAGCTCGTCCAGGTCACATGGCCCGGCTACCAGACCAAGGGTGGTACCACGATCCAGCTGCGAGGCAAGGTCGGTCCCTCGATGAGCGCAGGCACTCACAAGAACGAGGCCTACATCTCCGCGGCCGAACCCGAGTACGCCCTCACCTCCAAGAAGGCCACCATCTGCTTCTACGGCTCCACCGACGACACCTACGATGTCAACGGTGACGGCAACACCGCCGACCAGGTCTGCCCCGTCTCCTCGACCTTCACGGTCTCCGAGCAGGCCGGCGCCGACGTGGTGCTCGAATCCCTGGGCTCCGTGCCCGGCTCCGTCTACAAGAAGTACACCGACGGCCCCTCCGTCATGCGCCAAGGCGAAGACGGTCAGTTCCGCATCACGCCCACCAACTCCGGTAACGCGGACCTGTCCGACATGACCCTGTACGGCATCCTCCCCTACGTCGGAGACACCTCCGTTCAGGGCGGTGCCTCGCGTGGCTCCGAATGGGAACCCATCATGACCGGCCCCATCCAGATCGGCAACGGCTCGGGCATCGACCCCTCCCAGGTCACCATCGAATACTCCACGTCGACCAACCCCTGCCGCGGTGAAGTCATCAACCAGGGCGACGCCATGACCGCCTCCCCCGCAGGGTGCGACAACGACTGGACCGCCACCCCGGCCTCGTGGTCGGACGTGAAGTCCTACCGCGTCTACATCAACGGACAGGCTACCCCAATCAAGGCGGGTGCTTCCATCCCGCTGATCGTGCCCATCAAGGCACCCGACAACGCGAGCGGCATCGCCTACGAATCCGTCGCGATTGCGGCCACCCAGGCCTCGAACAACCGAGCCATCCTGCCGACCGAGCCCATCAAGGTCGCCCTGGTCGTCGCGCTCGACGTGGCCCTGAACAAGACCGTCGTCTCCGACGTTGACAACCTCGCGCCCGGCGACAGTGTCACCTTCCGCATCGACGCTGGCAACTCCGGCCAGGGCAAGGCCCCCGACGTCAAGGTCGCCGAGGCTTTCCCCGCCGGCACGACCTTCGTGTCCGCCGAGTCGCACCTGTGCACCTCCGGCTACACCTCTGGCGTGCCCGGCGAGTGCAACACCGGTGGCACCGCAGGCACCTTCGACGGCACCACGTGGAAGCTCGGCGACATGCTCGCCGGCCAGTACGCCTCGCTGTACGTCACCGTCACGCTCGACGAAGGCACCGACGGCAAGACACTCGAGAACACGGCCTCCTTCGTGAACCCGCCCGAATACGACCAGAACCCGGACAACAACATCGCGAAGGCCTCGATCTCCGTTAAGCACCGCCTGTCCGGCAAGGTCTACTACGACGCCAACGACTCCTCCTCCTACACCAACGGTGAAGAGGGCTTCAAGGACATCACGGTCGAGCTGCTCGGCCCCGACGATGCCGTCATCGCGACTACGACGACCGACGCTGACGGCAACTACTCCTTCACGCGCCTGCCCGTCGGCGACTACACCGTCAAGGTCACGAAGGCCGGCGCAATCGCCAACCTCGACCAGACCGAGGACCCGGACTCCACGAAGGACAACACCTCCGGGACCGTGACCCTGAACGCGGACAACCCCGTCCAGGAGAACATCAACTTCGGCTACGTCAAGAAGCACGCGATCTCCGGCAACGTCTACCTCGACCAGAACCGCGATAAGACGAAGGACGGCGGCGATATTCCGCAGTCCGGCATCACCGTGAACCTAGTTGACGCCTCCGGCGCCGTCGTGGCCACCACCACGACCGACGCTGACGGCAACTACTCCTTCACCGGCCTCGGCGACGGCACCTACACCGTCCAGGTCGACAAGACCGGCCCGCTCGCCTCCACCGAGCAGACCGAGGACCCCTCCGGCCAGGGCGACTCGCGCTCGCAGGCCATCACCTTCACGCGCTCCGACCCCGACGTCACCAACGTCAACTTCGGCTACGCGGAGGACTACACGATCTCCGGCACCGTCTACTACGACAAGGACCGCTCCGAGACCCTGAACAACGGCGAGTCTGGCTTTGACGGCATCACTGTTAACCTTCTCGACGAGGCCGGGGCAACAGTCGCAACGACCACGACGAAGGCGGACGGCACGTACTCCTTCGCGAAGCTGCCCGTCGGCAAGTACACCGTCAAGGTGGAGCCCTCCGACCTGCTGAAGAAGCTTGAGCAGACCGAGGACCCCGACGGCACGAAGGACCACACCTCCGGCGTCGTCCAGGTGAATCATGACAATCCCTCCGTGCAGAACGTGAACTTCGGTTACGCCACGAACTACACGATCAAGGGCACGATCTACCGTGACGCCGACCGCTCCGAGTCCCTTGAGGACGGCGAGAAGCTCTACCAGGGCGTGACTGTCGACCTCCTCGACAACGCCGGTAACGTCGTGGCCACCACGACCACCGACGTTAGCGGCGCCTACGCCTTCACCAACCTGGAGGAAGGCACCTACAAGGTTCGCGTCCGCAAGGAAGGCCCCATCGCCGACCTCGACCAGACCGAGGACCCCGACGCCACCATCGACGACACCTCCGGTGACATCACCCTCGAACTGAACGACCCGATCAAGGAGAATGTCAACTTCGGGTACATCTCGGACAACTCAATCTCCGGCACCGTCTACCGCGACGACAACCGCTCCGGTGCTCTGAACTCCGGCGAGTCCGGCTACCCCGAGCAGACCGTGCAGCTGCTCGATAAGGATGGAACCGTCATCGCGACGACGAAGACCGACGCGAACGGCATGTACTCCTTCGACAAGCTGCCCGACGGCACCTACTCCGTGAAGGTCGTCAAGGACGGTGCCCTGGCCGACACCGAGCAGACGGGCGACCCCGACTCGACGCTGGACAACGCGTCCGAGCCGATTACCCTGGACGAGGCCAACCCGACCAAGAAGGACGTCGACTTCGGCTACGTGCCCGACTACTTCATCAAGGGCACGATCTACCGCGACGGCAACCGCTCCGGCGCGCTGGACACGGATGAGAAGCTCTACGAGGGCGTGACCGTTCAGCTGCGCGACGCGGACGGCACCGTTGTGGCCACGACCACGACGGACGCGGACGGTGCCTACTCCTTCGATAAGCTCCCCTCAGGCACCTACACCGTCACGGTCGTTCAGGATGGCCCCATCGCTGGCCTCGAGCAGACCGGTGACCCGGACGCCACGAAGGACAACGCCTCTGAGCCCATCACGCTGAACAACGACAACCCGTCCAAGACGGACGTCAACTTCGGCTACGTGAACAACAACTCCCTGTCGGGCACCGTCTACCGCGACGACTCGCGCAACGGCGACCAGGACGGCACAGAACCCGGATACTCCGGCGTCATCGTTCAACTCCTCGACAAGGACGGTCAGGTCATCACCGCCACGACGACCGATGCCAACGGACGCTACTCCTTCGATAAGCTGCCCGACGGCACTTACTCCGTCACGGTCGTCAAGGACGGCGAACTCGCCGACACCGAACAGACCGAGGACCCGGACGCCACGAAGGACAATGCCTCCGAACCTGTGACCCTGGGCGAGGACAACCCCTCCAAGGACCACATCGACTTTGGTTACGTGCCGGACTACTCCATCCACGGCCTCGTCTACCGTGACGGTGACCGCTCCGAGTCGCACGGCACCGACGAGAAGGGCTACGCCAACCAGACCGTCGAACTGCGCGACAAGGACGGCAAGGTCGTCGCCACCACCACGACGGACGCGGACGGTGCCTACTCCTTCGAGAAGCTGCCCGCCGGCGACTACACCGTCACGGTCGTCAAGGACGGTGCCCTCACCGACCTCGACCAGACCGAGGACCCGGACTCCACCAAGGACTCCGCCTCCGGCGTCATCTCGCTCGGCAACGATCACCGCACCCGCACGGACGTCAACTTCGGATACATCGCCAACAACTCGATCAACGGCACCATCTACCGCGACGGTGACCGCGACGGAAAGAAGGGCGACACCGAAGGACGCTACTCCGGCGTGACGGTCCAGCTCCTCGACAAGGACGGCACCGTCATCGCCACCACGACGACCGACAAGGACGGCACGTACTCCTTCGAGCACCTGCCCGACGGCACCTACTCGATCAAGGTTGTCAAGGACGGCGTACTCGCCGATGCTGACCAGACCGGCGACCCGGACACGACGCTTGACAACGCGTCTAAGCCGATCACCCTCGACGAGAACAACCCCACCAAGAGTGACGTCGACTTCGGCTACGTCCCGAACAACACGATCACCGGCACCGTCTACCGCGACGATAACCGCGACAAGATGATCGACGGTGACGAACCCGGCCTTGAGCGCGTCAGCGTCCAGCTCCTGGACGAAGATGGCAACGTCGTGCAGAGGCTCGACACCGCCGCTGACGGCACCTACGCCTTCCAGCACCTCAAGGACGGCAAGTACACCGTGAAGGTCGTGCGCTCCTCGGCCATCAAGGACTACGACCAGACCGAGGACCCCGACGCCACCATCGACGACACCTCCGCGGTGTACACGATGGGCCCGGAGAACTCCCTCCAGGAAAACGTCAACTTCGGTTACGTGCCCGGCTACTCGATTGCCGGCCGCGTCTACCGCGACGCCGACAAGTCGGGTTCCTACACCGACGGTGAAGAAACCTTCGAGGGCGTGACCGTCGACCTGATCGACGCTTCCGGTACGGTTGTCGCCACCGCAACGACCACCGCGGACGGCACCTACTCCTTCGAGAAGCTGCCCGCTGGCACCTACCGCGTCAAGGTCCACGCCGACGGTGCTCTGGCTGGCCTCGACCAGACCGAAGACCCGGACGGCATCGCCGACTCCATGTCCGGCGAGATCACCATCGGCTTCGATAACCCGACGGTCACCGGCGTGAACTTCGGGTACGTCGCACCCGACGCGCCGGCCACGAAGCCCAGCACGAGCCTGGCGCAGCGCCTCGCGCGCACCGGCTTCGATGGCCTGGTCGGCACCGCCGGCCTGG
>ERZ773250.730-NODE-730-length-17881-cov-15.791428_pt1 | contig 17881 bp, 16 predicted proteins | sample MGYA00511258_ERZ773250 | MGnify/ENA primary metagenome ERZ773250 (study PRJEB29015, sample SAMEA2738164) | human oral metagenome | biome: human oral; feature: human-associated habitat; material: saliva | place: China | collected 2187 ... | reverse complement strand
AGTACTTCCAAGGACTTGTTCGACTGTTCGGTGAACCGCTTCTTTGTGAAAGGGCAGGAGTCTATCTACTACACTTACAATAACGGTAAGTTGGCGACAGACCCGAAACTTGCGTGTCAGAACTTCATTAATGCCTTGGAGCGTATTCCAAAGGTAATAGAGTCGCATGAGAAGGAAATGGAGAAGGTCGTGGCCAACAAAGACGTTTACACCAACATTGCCAATGGCTCTTGGAAGAAAGAGGACGAACTGCGTGCGCTCAAAGGGGAGGCAGCAGAACTTGACAGAAAGATTGTGCTTACGCTTGCACCGCCGGAGGAGGAAAAAGAGGAAACGGAGGAAATGAAGCAAGGAGAGAACTTGTCCGACAATAATCATTCTGCCAGAATAAGGAACGAGAGCTATTCTGGCCAAGATAAGGAAGAGAATAGCCGTTTACAGAGTTTCAGACCCAGGTGGAAGCACTAATAGAGGCACATTTACAATTATCCAATAAATTAGTTAGATTTTGGCAATAAACAGATATTATTGCCAAAATCTAACTAATTTTTATAATAGCTCACTCGTCTTGACCCAATAGAAGAAGGCTTCAGGTAGTATTTTCTTCAATTTGTTGAGTTTATTATTGACGGAAGGAGACAGCTCCATGGCAAGTATGGTGTTCGGATTTCCATCGTATTTCTCAATCCTTCTGTTTGATTTTTCTATTGAAGTGGCAAGGTAAGCTGCACGGGCCGAATCTACGATAGCATCCTCTATGCGATATTTCCCTTTGTAGATGTAGCCGTCTATTTTCTTAATGCCGCTTTGCAGCATTTTGAAATCGCCTTTACCCATTTGCCCTCTGGTAGCCAGACACAAGGCGGTTTCCCGAATATCCTCATAAATGAGTGACAGTTCAGCGGGCAAGCCACGGTATTGCAATTCTATTTTCCCGATTTGAGTGAAAGATTCCTTAGTGTGCAGGAAGTTGTCAGTATGCTCAAACAGTCTGCCTACATCATATAACTGCTTGATGATTTCCAGCGAGTGGTCTCTGCCTCCCTTGATATAAGGAACACCTGAGGTATTGGGGGCAAATGCAGTAAGTTTATCACCGAGAATGTCTGCAGCTGATGGCACGGTTACCTTCAATGGATCACCGTCCAATTCTATAAAAGGCCCTTTAATCTCAACTTCTTCTGTAGCGTGGTATTGTAAATCCTCGTATAGGACATCAAGTAGTATATACGCAGGTTTATCATCGTTCTCATAAACGATGTGATAAAAGAATTTCGAGTGGCTTTTGGGAATATTCGTGTCCCTCTGCTGCCGTTCCTCAAGGGTCTTGGATATGAAGCCGAACTTTTTTATATCGTTCAGATAAAGCTCAATATTCGTCCCGGGCGGGCAGATAATGTCAATGTCTATGGATAGTCGGTGAGCAGATTCTCCCAAAATAAGCATCAGAGCCGAACCGCCCTTGAAACAGAAAGGGCAACCAGACAATTTCAGCATCTCCAACAGCGACATTGCCCTAATAACTTTCTCTATCAGATTCAGGTCTTTATACTTGTTACGCACAGAAATGGATTTTATCCACTCGGTGGTCATACATTCTTTCTTGATCATACAATTTCCTTGATATAGTTTTCGATTTGTGGTTTTATGTTGCGTCGTGAGGCATAACGCAGCAGCATTCCTACATTCACGTTATAGTTAGTAAAAGCATTCCGCATCATGTACAGGGCTTCCTGACCTTGCAGGTAGAAGAAATCCCTGTTGCATTGAATATCGACTAAAAGCTTTTCAATAGTCGGTACATTGATGCCATTTACTTCCTGCATGGGGGACTCTGAAACAAGAGGCTTTATGATATAGGCTCTTTTATCCAGCCGGATATAATCGGACATCACGTCTTCCTTTGGCGAAAGGAAACTGCGTTCGTGCATGTCCTGTACAAAGTGGAATATGGTTTCAGCGGCATCACGCTCCGTTTCTATATAGATATTATTGTTGTATGACAAGTGATGCTGTAAGTCGGACAGGATTTCGCCGTTATAGACACAGAAGTCCAATAACGGATATTCCGCTTTTAATTTCTTGTACAACCGAATGGAGCGAGTATTGGGAACCGGACGGAAAATAACTTTTTGGGTAGTCGTATATACTCCCTTGCTTATTCTGAATATTTTTCTTTCATCCATCAACTTGCGTAAATGCCAAGACAGCATCTTCTTGGAAAGTTTGATCTTCCCGGAAAGATACTCAGACAAGTCATTCGTCCTGAACTCCTTGTTGGTGTTTGCAAAATCTACAATTATATTACTGACGTTCATCCTGCTATCACTAATGCTTCGGTGCAAAGATAGTTAGATTTTGGCAATAAAACAAATATATTGCCAAAATCTAACATGTCGGTATACTGCCTGCTGTTACCAACCATCTCGTTTACGCAACATTTCATCTATCTCTTCCCGAAGGAAAAGTAACCTACCATTGGCTTTAAGATAAGGAATTTTCCCTGCCCAAACCCAGTTATAGATTGTTTTTTGCTCAACTTTGAGGTTCTTGGGTACATCAATAATATCCAAATATTCTGCTTTGAGTGGAGGATGAATAGTAATATCAAAATTTTGTTCTTGCAACACAAGCATCTGATTGAGTTTATTCTCGACAGTTGTTAGTTTATCAAACAATAGCTTGCACCAATCTGTTTCTGAAGTATCGTCTAAGTATGGCATAGTTCTCCTTTTTGATAGTTTCCACTTGTATCTTGTGTCAATATGCGCTGCTCTTTCATATATGCAATGTACTTTTTTGCAGTTTGGTCCTTGATTTCCATTTGATACATCAGTACCTCACAAAGTTTCTGGTATGAAAACCTTAGTTTGGTTCGAAATGCAGATTTGATGACAAGCAAGAGTTCATCGGTCTTGCTCTTTTCCTTATCTTCCTTCGATTTCTCGCCACGATAGACGTGCATGTCTTCAGTTTTATCCCAACCGAAGAGCATCATTGGAACATCTAATGAGCTTCCGTCACGGACTTTCAATGCCTTTACGATCGAATATTCAGGATTGTCGTCCTTTTCTATGGAGAGAATACCCGCCCTTATGTTGAAGTTCCGAACCAATATGCCCACGCAACTTTATGCCATTAGTCACAAAGTGAAGCACACAGGTTTTTGTAGCATAAATAAAATGAGATATGATTAAAGTAGCAGATAGTATTTATCCATCAGAGCGAAAAGGTTTTTTTGAGGTGGAAGTTACTGAGGGTGTGATAACCATAAATGGAGTAAAAATGAAGATAGAATATGATAAGAAATATGCATTTTGCTTAGAGAATTTCACGTGCATAAAAACACGTAGTAATCAGGCATTAAAGCGTATATTGAAACAACCAAATCTACATGACTTAGCAATAGAGATTTGTGAGCATGTAACAAAGTATGGAAAATAAATAAAAGATATAGAATATGGCAAATTGGACAAGTACAAGCTATGCTATCGAGGGTAGCAAAAGCTATTTAGAGATATTGCTGTCCGATAAAAATAAACAGAAAGCTCTGCATCTCTTTATCCATCGGCGTTGCAGCCGTTTTACTTATTCAGAGGCTTGGTTTTCAGTTTTAAACTGTAAGTATTATAAAATGTGCTTATTTTGACAAGTAAAGCTCTGTAATAACTAAATAAATTAATGAAATCATAAGTTTAAGTCTATTTTATCTAACGCAGATAAGCCAAAAAAGTTTTATCGGACACCAATAATTTAGAGAGAGTGTTTAATGTGATTGATGGTTTTGTCAAAGGCAGTATAAAGTCTGTTGAGGAAAACGCTTCAAAGGAATGGGAAGGCAATATAGTTAAGGCTTTAAGAGCAACAGACGAGCAGATGAAGAGCAACTATTTGCGTGGTTTTATTCAAACGTATGAAATCATAGATGGTGTTCTTCACTTAGAGGCAGAAGAAGCATGGGGAACATCAGATTTTCGTCATTTATTGGCAAAGCTCTTGCAAGAGCTAATCATCTACTACATCGTTGAGGAGTGTGGTTGTGAAGTCTATGCAACTAATGACTATGATGGCAAGTATTTCACAGATAGCTACTATATAGATGTTTGCATCGACGGAGATTACCTTAGCGAGTACTTCAATATGGAGGAGCGAGTTTTGGCTTATGTGGCTCAGTTATTGAAGAGAGAAGCGATAACGATGGAAGATATCGACGAATGGAATAAAAACAAGATGATAGCGAAAACCACATCTATGTTCATGAGTTCAAGTATGTAGCATAAAGAAGGTAATGGAGGGGATTAACCACCCCTCCACAAACAAGACAATGACATGAATATACCAACTTCAATTAAAGTTTTGACAGTCGTAGCACTATATGCAATTGTTATTTATCAGCAAGTGTACGTAAACAATGACAACGCTGTTACTGCTGACCGAGATAGGCAGGTAAAGTATCACCGAGATTTACTCCTTAATGGAGGTATGATTTGCTTAAAATCCTTTTAAGGTAAAAGAGTCATGGATTACGGAGGACCTTATCTATCTTCCCCACAAACAAGACAATGATATGTTGTGTTACCACCATGGTCACTTATCTTGAACTAGATAATTTAATATTACTACAGAAGAGCTATTTTTTTTTTAAAAACTGCCAATCGGTATTTATGTTACTTATTTGTTTTTTTACGAGTTCATAATAATGCCCTTTTTGGGATAATAACTCAGCATGCTGACCTATTTCCACTATCATGCCATCTTTTAAAACTACTATCTGGTCAGCATTTATAATAGTACTTAATCGATGAGCTGCTATTATAACTGTTCGTCCTTGATAATAATTCTGCATTTTTTTCATTATATCACATTCATTTCTTGAATCCAAGGCATTAGTTGCTTCGTCAAAGAAAATATATTCAGGTGCTTTATAAATGGCACGTGCAATAAGCAACCTTTGCTTTTGTCCTTGGCTTAGACCTGCACCTTCCATACCAATATGAGAATCGTATGACTTAGGCTTTGTATCTATAAACTTATTTGCATTTGCTAACACTGCCGCCTTACACATTTTATTTCTATCAATAAATTTATCATCCATTGCAATATTATTAGCTATAGTGTCAGAGAAGATATAGTTGTCCTGCATAACACATCCTATTTGACTTCTCCAAAAATGAATATCCATGTCTAACAAATTTGTATCTCCCACAAAGATATCACCTTTATTGGGTATATACCAACCTTGAAGCATTTTTAATAATGTTGTCTTTCCACATCCACTTTCTCCTACAACAGCTGTAATAGTATTTCTTGGAATATGTAAATTTATATCTTTTAAAGCATAGTAATCATTTTTTTCTCCATAACTAAAACTTAGTCCCTTGACAGTAATACTTCCATCTCCAGATATAAAATCTCTTTTCTTTCCTATATGAGAATCCTCACCTTCGTTCTCTATTACTTCGCTCATTCTCTCTAAGCTTATCCTTGCATCCTGTAGAGAATGAGCAAATGAAATGAAGGCGGATGTTATACTGGATAATTGCCCTGTTATATAAGAAATAGACATCATCATTCCTAAAGTCATATTACCACTTATAACATTTTTTGCGGCAATGAATATTAATAAAATATTTGTAGTCTGGGAGAAGAAAAGTGAACCACTTTCTTGTAATTGATCTATTTTAAGTCGTTTTAGGTTTATCTGAAATAATGCACGCTGAATATTTTCCCACTCCCTCCTTTTTTTCTTTTCACAATTATATAGTTTAATGTCTCTAACGCCTTCTACTATTTGTATAATCATACTATTATTGTTAGATGCTTGGCTAAAACTCTTTATATCTAATGCTCGCCGGTACTTCATAAAATTTAGTGTCCAAGTTATATACAATATATTCCCCAATAGAAATATAGTAAATAGTCCTATATGATAAAAAGCTAAAATACTAAGAAAAAAAATTAGATGTATGCAAGATAATAGAATATTCATCGAATTATCCATTATGAAACTTTTTATCCGAGCCTGATCTTCTATACGTTGCATAATATCACCTGTATGCTTGCTATCGAAGAACTTCAAAGGCATCTGCATTATTTTTTGTAGAAACTCAGATATCATAGAAATATCAATTTTTGTATTTATTTCCAATAGCAATTTATTTTGTAAATAGCTAAAAATTAATTGCGTAGCAGATAGAAAAAACTGTCCTAAACAAATCAAAATTAGAATGGTTAGATTAGCTACAGAAATTGCTTTATCTACTATAGCTTGAGAAAGGAAAGGCATAATAAATTGTATTAAGCTACTAAATCCTATGATTGCTAGTAACGCTGCTATCCTTTTTTTATGTGGGGTAAAATAAGACACATACTTCCTTAAGCTTGTAGAAGAGCTATCATATTGCGATTTTTTTTTAAAAAAATCCTCTGTCGGTTTTAAAAATAGTGCTACTCCTGTACTATCCTCATCATGATGATACGTAGTCCAGTTTTTCATAAATTCTACCTCTGTATAGCATAGTCTTTGAGTTGCTGGGTCTGAAATATATACAAGATGTTCTTGTTTTTGTTTCTTTATTCTATAACATACGACAAAATGGTTAGAATTCCAATGTAAAACGCACGGTAGCATATTAGAAGTTCGTAATTGTTCAAAAGATAGTTGTGCGGCATATGTTTTGAAACCTAAAGATTTGGCAGCTTTGCAGATACCCCAAAGTGAGACTCCTCCTTTGGTTAACCCACATTGTTCTCTTAGATATTCTGCAGAATAATCTTTTCCATAGTATTTTGCAATCATACGTAAGACAAAAGCGCCACAATCCATGGAGTCTAATTGTCGATAATGAGGGAATTTTCTCATCTAATTTGTATTTATATAATAAGAGTTATTTTAAACAGCTACGCCATGTTTTAATGTTTTTTCCGTTAAATGGTTTGGATAAGATATTAATAGAACTTCTTATATATAGGATAGAGTACAAAAAAGTTTTATCTATATCTGTAAAAATGTATACACATAAGATATCGATTCTCTATATATCTTATTCTAACCACTTAATGGAATACCCGTTTAATGGAATACCCGTGCCATATAATTATCGTCCTACTTATTCTTCCTTGGATTTACATTAAATCTCCATGCCAATGATAACATTACGTAGTGCGGTATGCTATTATGCCATGTCTCTGTACGTCCTTGTTCGTTCACAGCATATTTTGTTGTATTTAGCTGATGAAGCAGGTCGAACATAACCAACTTTGCAAGGAGTTTCCCCTTAACGAAGCTGCGGGATAACTGTGCATTCCAAACCCAGTCTGTAGAGTTCATCTCTCGCAGTTGATAACCACGACGTAGGAACATAGTTATATCGCTTGTCAATTGGATATTTATCGGTAAGGTTATTAATGTGTTAAAGCCCAACTTGTAATTGCCAGCATGTGTCGCTTCAAAGCCTGTACGCTTACTGTTGATATGGAATAGTTCTAAGCTACCATGCAAGGTAAAATCAAAATTATCACTGAGATGATAGTTGAACTTTAGATTGTCGCCAATAATTACATTCTTAACAACACTCCGCTCGCTCATCAAACTACCAGCAGTAGATGCCATGTCGACAGAGTTCTTGTAGGTTACGTCTAACTGATTATCAAGAGACAGCTTTCCTTTCTTATCTAAAGCACGCGTATAGCCTATACCACCCGTAACATCCCAATTGCCGTTTACGCTTACGGGGCGTATTGTAGTGACAGAACTCTGACTATCATATACAAGACCAAAAGCTACGGCATTATCAATCTGATGATAACCTAATCTTACGTTGAAAGCTTGCTGATGAACGGCATGTAATGTCATTTCGCCATCAACATGGTACTTATGTATGTTCTTCAGATTGCTATTACCCCGTTGTATCCGCAGCGGATTACGATCATCATGATAGTCGGCTAATAATGTCATCTCAGGGAAGTCTGATTCCATGCCAGCTGTAATCATCCATTTCTCTGGCTGACGTATGGTGATATTAGGTTCGAAGAAGCTGCGCTTTTTGTCTATATCATGCTGCCCTGTGCGGTCGTATGCAAACTTCGATTGTAATCGTCTAACAGGGAGTGAAACAATGATTTCCTTGTTAAAGGATTCGCTTGGCATTAGATGGAAGTCTAAAGCAAACTTATGCTCATTGCGATGCTCACGATAGTGATAGCTATTCTGTGCATCGTAGACTTGAGATAGTTGGCTACCAACTGATGGTAGCAGGTTGTCAAGGTTATAAGTACTTCCGCCCAGCCTGTCTATACGATAGAGCCAGTTCTGTGCTTTATTAAATGTATAGGTATATTGATAACTCGGCTTAATGGTAAGTTTACGATTGACATAGTCATATCCTAAACGTCCCATGACGGACAGGTGTTGGTTGGGCGACTCGATATAGTTATTACGGTTGTCAGCAGCTAAAGGCGCTTGATGATAGGTGACGTTGCTCTGGTCTAACAAACGTTGCTCGTTTCGATTATAAGATAAATAAGCGTCAATACGCAGCAAGTCGGTTATCAACTTTATGCCATTTTCGGTTTTTACATTCACGTTCCAGTTTTTCTCCTCACCATTGTTTGTTGAGAGGAGGTCGCTAAGGAGCACCTTCTCTTTACGTTCGCTTTGTGTTAGGTTGCTCCATCCCTTCTGCTTTGTATAGGCTACATCGAGGAATGTTGACGAGAAGTTCGACTTGTTATATAGAATAAGACCATTATGGAGGTTTAATCGGTCTGCACTGCTAAGCGCATGCGATGTCATATTTCGATAAGCGTCACCTGAGGGCAAATAGGTTTGCATCTGTTGCTTTGTAAGATTATCACAATTCTGGTGTTCGTAGTTTACACTACTTTCCACCCATGAGTCATTCCCTTTTAGGAAGCGCATATAAGACAAGCCTACATTCTTTGTACTTAACAGTCCATCTTGCTCGTTGGATGGATACCATTCACCATCAAGTCGAGCACGCTGATTATCATTTAGGTTATTAAGATTAGAAAAGATGCCAATACGTTCTTTTTCAGTAAACTTAATGCCTATGCCACGAAGGTTGTAACGTGACTGTGTTCCTATTCCAGCTTCTATGTTACCAATATAGCCTGTCTGATACTCTTTCTTTAACTTTACATCCATTGTAAAACTGTCATCGTTCATGTCCCGTCCCATGAGCTTGGATGCCTGACCAGACTTGTTAAATACTTTTATCTTACTAACAGTGTAAGCAGGTAAGTTTTCTAATGCCATCTTAGGACTACCTGAGAAGAAATTCTGACCATTTACTAAAAGGTTTTCTACAAACTTACCATTTACATATATCCTACCATCGTCGGATAGCTTTGCACCAGGTAGTCGTGTGATGAGTGCATCCAACATGCTACCTTCCGATAGCTTGAAAGCATCGGCATTATAGACGATGGTGTCGCCACACATTACCATCTTAATCTTGGAAGCACGTACAACGAGCTCACCAAGCTCATGTATCTTGTGCATGAGAATCTTCTTTACGGAAACATAGTCTTCACGACTACTTCGCAGTTCAAAATCCATATAAGCGTCCTCATAACCTGCCAAACTAGCTTTTACAATATACTTCCCTCGCTCTGTAACACCAGGGAAAGTATAAAACCCTTCAGTGGGCAACCCCATGCTCGCATAGTAATCATCTACCTCAGCTCTGACGGTATCTATTACCGTACTATCATTTGTCATCAATGTCATTAAAGGTGTTAGTGCTTCGCCTGTAAAGTTATCAATTACTGTTCCTTGCACCTCGTGTCGACGTTCTTGAGCATATGACGGTTGCGTTATGCCAAAGCATAATAGGATAAGTGCTATGCTGTATGCTATCAGTTCCTTCATAGATTTGTTTTTGTGTTTCTAAATAAGTAGGTATAATAACGTTCTGGTGATTTATGCAGGAGAACTTTATGTCCTCCTGCAAACAAGAGATTAGGTGTCAATGTTATCCACCCCAGCAAATTAAGCCCGCAAAAGGCATATAACGACAGTTTCCTGAACGCGTGCGACCATTACGATGATATAGACAAAAAGCACCTTGTTGTTTGCCTCTACATCCTAATCCATCATTTGAATAGGAATCATAACCACCCATTGTTGACCGCATTTGCTTTGCAGTAAGAAGCTTAGCTCCTTGTAATGATAGTTTCGAAATTTTCTTCATAAACTTTCTTTTTTTAATTGTTACTAAAAAACTAACGATATATGTGCACAATATCTTCTAAATTATAAAAATAGGGTAAGGGATTTTCATCTATAAATATTTTAGGTGTAATATCTATATTATGTGATTCCTCCCATTTCTTATGAATAAGAAACTCATTTAAAACATCTTTAGAATTAATATCAAGCTTGTTGTCCTTAATAAATTTGTCTGGATTATTCTTTCCATTAGCGAACCACTCTTCATAAAGATGCAATGTTTCACTATGGGGTTTATGTAGATATGTGGCTATTAATGCCTTGTTACTACATTCTAATTTCCCGTCAAATGACACAAAAACATATCGAATACATATATCCCCCATAGAATTTTGCATTTTTATTATTTTAGAATGTAAGTCTCCACAAGCCCTACAGTGCGGATTGGTAATGATAGTTATAGTATGCTTTGCATTTTTGTTTCCAAACATGATATTTGATTCTTCTGCTTGAAGAATAGTCTTTGATGTTTTTTTTAGTAACACATCTAAAACAGTTCTGTCTGACTTTATTGCTCTAAAGTTATTTTCTACTTTTGAATACATTTTATCCATTGCAATGTATCTATTAATGAAATTAATGAGTAATAATACTCCAATGAAAACAAAAGAGTACAATATTATATCTTTAATAAAGAGATGATAATTATTTCCAATAAACGAGTCTAAACATACAGCAGCTTGACACCATAGAATAAATAAGACGCATAAACACAATGTGCATAAACTCTTTACTACCACTTTCTGATACCATACACTCCAAACAGAAAATAATATAGCGACTAAACTAATAAGATTTAATTTAGTAATATTATCTACCATAGAGAATAGTAGTCGAGAATAATAATATGCGAAACCTATTTCTGCCCATGATAATATATCAAATATTTTCGCTGCCTTTGTAGTAATTACATTATCGCAGTTATGATTTTTTATTAATGAACAAATTTTATCTCCAAAGCGATGAGTATTATTATTTTGCTTTTGTAGTAGTATTATGCAAAATATGATACCGAAAATATCGAGTAAAAATAAGGGTAAGTTTATACTTGATATTATACACTGTTCATTGTATGCTTTTAAAAATAAGATTGGTAGAATGAATATAAAGACTATACTATATTCATTGACAAGATCGATGAATAAGTTCTTTATAAGATTAGGTTCCCCTCCTCGATCTATTTCTTTTATAATCAAAGCTTTTCCTGTCCAATGCTCACAAAAATCAGATATAGAACGTTGAGTTAATGTTCCCTCAGTAGAGAAAATAATATTTTCGTCTTTAATATCCTTACACACTACAAAAGTAGAGCCCATATGTAAAATTGCAGGCAGAGGAAGATTTGCATTTATTTTATCTTCATACTGAAGTCCAATTGTCTTAACACCGTACTGTTCTAATATGGTTTTTATTTCGTGGAAACCAAAAGAATACGGCATACTCTGGCGCAATTCGTTGAGAAAGTGGCGAGAGTGGTATATGTGTAAAGATTGTAAGAACTCGTGTATAATTTTCATATTTTTATTATTTTTCTTTCCACATTCCAAAAAAATAGTGGACTGCATATGCTTTTTCTATATAGGATTCTAATTCATGTGTTCTATTACCCTCTATAAAACTACTAATTTGCCAAAAGTCTAATGGACTAACAAACTCAGAAGGAATAAGAAATACTCCATCTTTTTCGCACTTTGACATTTTATAAAACATATCAACAAGCATCCATGGCCCAGTTGTTTCCATTACGCACAGATCTTTATTAGAAGTTTCGTGTGATAATGTTTTCCTTGAGAAAACTTTTTCAATAATTTTCTTCATGAATGGATGTCCTGGGACAGAAAGCATTAGCGCATTATTAAATACTTTTTCATAAAGTTTGGGAAGCGAATAAATGTGTGATTTAGGTTCTAATGCAAAGCAGCATGTTTTATTTATAAAAAGTTCACTCATATTTGAGATGCTTTCATAATCAACATCTACATACATTCCTCCCATTTTATAGAGAATTAAGTATCTTATTGCATCTAAACGTTGTATGTCAAAAGGGAATTTATAAAAGATATCAGCAAACTCAGGGAAATTATCCTTTAGAAAGTTATCAATCTCTTTCTTTCCCCAAAACTTATATTCCCATGATGGGTAATCCCTCTTCCACGTATTTGACATATCTATAAATATTTGAGGCAAAGGGGTTGAGTCTGATACCCAGATTTGATGTATAATGTGTGGTATTTCCATAAAGCAAGTTCTTAGATTGTGTTATATATATATTCCATTCTATGCGAAAAGTCTTTCCCTGCATATTGTGATAGATATGTTAGTCGGGCGTTAGTTCCAAGCTTATGCCTTAAATCTTTATTTTGTGCTAAGTCAAGAATTGTATTAGCGAGTTTATTAGGGTCTATATATGTTCCGTTATCATCATAAATAACTGGAACTTTGAGCCCATTTTCACCATGACAAATTATTTCAGTTAATCCTCCTTGATCTGTTACAATTAAAGGTAATTTATTCATCATCATCTCAAGTGTAACTAATCCAAATTCCTCATGCAGCGAAGGAATAATGCCAATATCAGCCATTCTATAAAAATTCATAAGTTCATTTCTTTGCAATTTTCCTATAAAAGATATTTTTGTACATATTTGTTTTGCATATTGCATCCATTCGGTAAAATCGCCATCACCTATACATAATAGATGAAGTTTCTCATTATATTTTAATGCAACAGCAAAAGCCTTTATCAGAAATTCTAAACCTTTAACTTTGTCGAGTCGCCCCACAAATAGTATTATTTGCTCGTCATCTGAAATGAAATATTGCTTTCTTAATTGCACTTTGTCAGAGATTTTTAGTTCTATATACTCGTCTTTAATTGCATTATGTACAACTTGATGTTTAAAATTGTGACTCTTTACTATTTGTGAATAAATGGTAGTTGTGTGTTGAGCAACATATACGATCCTGTCCACCTTATTCATCAAACTTACTTCTTTTTTTAATGAATAAATTATCTCCTTTTCTAAAGAAGACCGCTTTCTGGTAGGCTTATTTATTATATTATTCAATCTATGTATATTACCCAAAAGCTCAAAACTCCAATGTGTATAGTGAACAACAAGTAGAATTTTACAATTAGAAAATACATTTCTTAGACAAGTCACTAAAGTTGGATTGTCCATAAAGTTAAGATGAAAAATTATTTTTTCGTCATGTTTATATGAAATCAGTTCCTTTAATATAAAAGGTATGTTGTTAATATATCTTATTTTGCTTGTTTCGTTTTCAGGCTCTATGAATGGAATTTCAACACATGTATATTTCTTATCTTTATTAACACATACTTCCTTATAACTACTAAAAGCATTGATAAGAAAAATATCAACGTGGAGTGTAGATAGTGTATCTGTTAACATATCAATATAAGTTCCTATACCGTATTGTGCTGCTCTACTTGTTTTGTTAAAGATTATAATTTTCATGATATATGTCTTTTAATAAGTAAACCGCGTGACCAGCAAGCCCTCTGTGTAAGCCAAATTCTTCTCTTGTAGATGTAGTTTTTTTTATTACATATTCTTTTAATATTGTATCTATTGGGTTTATATTTAAAAGTTCTGTACAATTGATAAAATAAAAAAGCTTTCTACATACTTTGTCATTGCTCCTTAGTAGAGCAGAACTTACTTCATTTATAAATTTCTTTTGTACAACCTTATAGCCTGGATTTAGATAAATTCTCGCTATGACATAACACCCTATACCTGCAAGTCCATCCTCAATAGTATGATTTGAAATCATACTTACATCTAATTGTTCTAACTTTTCATCAATCTCTTGAAAAAAGTCGTCGCCTAATTTTAAAAAACCATTAGTAGCAAAGTATGAAAATGCAAAACCAATTCCAAGTAAACCATTATCAAATCTAATAGGACAGTCTTCAGATATATCTTGAAGAGATTCTTCGACGAGTTTCTCTCCAAATTTTTGATACATTTTTTTTCCTGAACTTCTGGATAGCATAAAAAAGAACAAGGATATTCCGATCTTTCCTCTAAATAACCCAATCTCCTCTATGCAACTTGAAGATAGCATTAGCTTGAAGATAATGCTTTTCATCGTATCTTGTTTCTTCATGTATATTACTTCTTGTATTAGATATTTATTTTAACTTATATAAGTAGATTCTTAGAACCTTTACTTACAATGTTTTTGCAAAAGTATAAATAAAAAACGCATTATTCAAAATATTTTTTAGAAAAAAAGTTAAAATTTTTACGACTGCTCAGTTATTGCTCTTTACCCTCTTTTACAAATCGTAAAGAGCTCGTAATTTTGACTGCTCGAATTTCTTGGCAGTATCTATAACAGAATGTATATTATGAAACACCTCTGCTCCAAGTTCTGAACGGAAGTATCCCGATATTTTCTGTTTTAGTTTCAATGGTCTTATGCCTCTCTCTGAAGCATTATTATCAGAGGATATAAATGGATCTTTAAGGAAGTTGAACAAATAATCTCTACATTTTATCAGGCCATTCCTTTGTCTTCGAAAAGGAGTCTTCCATTTGCTAACATCCTTTTCTAAAAGATGGTCTAACTTGCTCAACCATTCTTTTGTATCAAATATCTCTTTAAGATGTTGATTTCTACTATGGATAGCACTTTGTAGTAGTTTTGCTATCTTGCCAGACCACTCCTATTTTGTATCGAGCTCTGTGAGATATTCCAGCTCTCTTAGTATATGAACCAAGCGAACTTGATGATTCTTAAAATCAAGTTTGAAGTATGCACTATGCCTATCCGTAACTGCTATTTGATTTTCTAGATTGTCACCAAACATATTCTTCAAGACTTCCGAACTTTTGTTGGCTGCCATAAAAGCTAAGGTAGCCACAGGAGTATGGACAATCCATGACCATTGTAACTTACCATTACAATAACATCCAGACCCATTGTATCCAATGACCGTTGTACGTTCTATCCTATCCTTGATAAAACGTATTGCAGGTTCTGTCCTCCTATTCGTTTCTCGGAGAATGTTATCTATAGTCCCTTGGCTTAGGTTTAAATGATATACTTATGGAAGAAGTTCTTTCATTCTGGCATAAGGCAGATGCTAAACTATACTTAGATAACTGATAAGGACTTTAATATTTTTACCATAGATCACTTGATTTCCACTCTCCCTACGTGGCGCATACCCATGATTATGATGTCCACAAGTACAGACTTTCTCATAATTACAATGTTCTGTTATCAGAGGAACAATTGTAGGTATACCAATCACTTGAGAGGTATAAACCAATCGCCCTTTTATGTCTGACAAATCTCTACCACAATTACCACAACGATGTGTATAATGCTCCTCTACCATATCTGGAGCAGAGGTCATTTCTAATGTTCTTCCCTTGTGTCCAACTTGTCCACCCGAAGTCTTGTTGCTTTTCTTCCTCAACGATTTTATCCGGCGAATAATCTCATCCGTTATCTTCTCCTTTGAGGGAGGGACACTACTATTATTTGAATTCTTGTTGGGCTTTTCATACTTTGATAGGCGTTTCTCTAACGCTGCTATTGTAGCTAAATGTTCTACTTGATTTGCTTCGAGTTTAGCTATCAGACGTGTCTGCCCTTCGATGGTTTTACGCATCGAAGATTGTTCTGACGACAGAGAGTTTAGTGTCTGTGATAAGTCTGTAACTTGCTATCTCATAGGTATAAAGGTGCGTTTTTTTTATGATATACACAACTTTTTGCCTATTATTTTGTTGAGAAAAAGATAGTATAAAGGGTTTTGCAGAGGTCTCAAAATGGCATTTTTTTTATAATGATTCTTTAGTACTGATACGATAAAATCGCGTTAAGTTTTACATATTATCAAATAGAGGAAGTTCTTTGACATATTTATTGAAAATGACAGAGGTTCTCGGCTTAGTGATTAAATATCTGAGGTGAGTTTTCTCCAAAGCAGAAACTCTTATCAGTGTTGCCACTTCCGTAATGGTGTATGGGCTTTTGTTGTAAGCCTTTATTCTTGCAACAAGTAGATAGGCGATGACTGCAACCCAGAGATGGATTCGGACTGTATTCTCGGAATACCCCCACAAGGTCTTCATTACAATGTTCTGCTTTGTCCATTTGAAGAACAGCTCTATGTCCCATCTGTGCCTATACAGGACGGATACTTCTACTGCGCTAATCTCGAAGTTGTTAGTGATGAACACTATTTCTTCACACGTCTCCTCATCATAGTGGCAGACTGCCCTGAAAGGCTCAGGGTAAAGTGCATGAGTCTTTGGTTTAGTCAAATGAATGGTAAAGTCACCTCGAATACCATCCTCGCGGGAGAAGTCTTTTTCTATGACCAATAATCTTGTATTTCATGTTGCCCTTTGGTCCGGTACCCCAATAGGCTCCAGCCAAATGGAAGCGAAGGAACTCATCGAAGTCAACATAGGCCTTGTCCATCATCTAGGAGGTAAGAGGCTCTGGCGCAGTCAGTTCAAGTTCATTGCTGTCATGCCATCTGTGATGTGGATGTTTGCAGGAATACTTCCGCGCAAGTCAAGCAGGGTATGCATCTTCACTGCCCCTTTGTTGTATTTTCCTAAAGTCCATGTCGCAAGTTTGACACTTGTGGAGATAGTTGTCGAATCAAGGGAGTAAAGTACGTTGTCTATGGTGACATCTGGTATCGAGATTCTTGCGTATAAAGGCCTTACCAGATTTATCATATAGATCCCAAACTCCTCGTAAATGCGGTAATCCCGATTGTCGTTAGCTCGGGAAAGTGATGACTGGTTGACCGTGTTGCCAAATCCAAGATGGTAGAGGATGTCCTTGTGAGCACCAAGACACAGGCAGATATCCCGTAGAGAATCACAACTCGTCAGCTGTCCAAACAAAAGGTGCAGAAGCTGGTTATAACAAGTCAAATCCTTGACATGCCAGTCGCCACGGTATTTCTTCACGCACTTGTCGAACTGATAACGAGGTATGTACTTCACAACTTGTGAAAAAACATATCGACCGACGTTCATAACAATGCAATTTTGATTGCAAAGTTACGTTGTCATTTTCAAATCAAAAAATCAAAGAACGCTCTGAAACCCTTATTAATAAAGGGATATATGAAGTTTAATTTAAAATTATTGCATCACTATTAATGATTCTTATATAATGTTGCGTTCAAGTTTATATAAACCATACCCATTATGGAATCCCCAATAAATACACTTTCGTCCAACAACTTGCGTAAATGCCAAGACAACATCTTCTTGGAAAGTTTGATCTTCCCGGAAAGATACTCAGACAAGTCATTCGTCCTGAACTCCTTGTTGGTGTTTGCAAAATCTACAATTATATTACTGACGTTCATCCTGCTATCACTAATGCTTCGGTGCAAAGATAGTTAGATTTTGGCAATAAAACAAATATATTGCCAAAATCTAACTTGTTATTATACCGTCTTTCGTTACCAACTATCTTGCTTCCGTATCATTTCATCTATTTCTTCCCGAAGGAAAAGTAACCTGCCATTTGCTTTGAGATAGGGAATTTTTCCTGCCCACACCCAATTATAGATGGTCTTTTGTTCTACTTTGAGTATCTTGGATACATCTATGA
>ERZ773250.728-NODE-728-length-17930-cov-5.756923_pt1 | contig 17930 bp, 14 predicted proteins | sample MGYA00511258_ERZ773250 | MGnify/ENA primary metagenome ERZ773250 (study PRJEB29015, sample SAMEA2738164) | human oral metagenome | biome: human oral; feature: human-associated habitat; material: saliva | place: China | collected 2187 ... | reverse complement strand
TTTACTCAATATATTATATCAGATAACCTTAATCTCTCATAGTAAAAAAGAAAAAATCATATCAGATTGATATGACTTCTCCGTTTTTCAAATGAATTTCTACTCTTTTTTCTTTATGGATTATTATCTTTTCTACTAAAATAAATGACTTAAACCTAGAAATAAAACTACTATCCCTCCAATAAAAATTATATATCCTATTATTTTTAAACTTTTATCATACTTCATCTTAACTTCTATATTTTCTTGGATACGTTTCAACTCTTCTTCAGTCATTCCTGCTAATAAATTATAGCTTTTTTTAAATAGTAAAAAATACGATGTATATATAAAGTATATACCTAATAAAAGATTCATTACCAGCGCCCAAATACTGATATCCTCTATAAAAAAATATGATACAAAATTAACCACTCCTACCATTGCCATTAAATAAATATATCTTTTTTATTCATTAGTTGTCACCTATTTAATTATATCTTAAGAATATATATGTAAAGACCTTAAATTATACTTCTGAGAAACTAACTCTTTTTTCATTTTTTCAGCAGATTCTTCTAGTATAAAGGCCCTTTGTTAAATGTAAGGTATGAGAAGATAGTACTGAAAAATGCTAAGCAGCCTAAAGCTGCTTAGCATTTTATAAAGTTATTTTCTCATTCTCCACATTTGATGTAGAATCTTTATTTTTCTTGACGATATTTAACTATTAGAGTCATCAATAATAGAGCTACTCCTCCAAGAATAGCATAATTATCATTTAGTATACCTGTATTTGATAATTTTTTAGAGTCTCTTATATCTTTTGTATCTTTCGTGTCTTTTGATTTATCTTTATCTCCTGGATTTGAAGAACCGACTACCGTTATTTTTGCAGTTTTTGTTATAGTCTGGCTGTTATCGCCTTTAATATTATAGGCATATTTTACCATATATTCCCCTGGTTTTGTTGTATCAACATTATGTGTAACCATTATTTCATCTTTAGGGATATCACGTTCATTTTTAGGTGAATCTGCAATTGTTTTACTATAAATCAAATTATCAAATTTTGACCAACTATCTCCAACATTTAATTTTAGGTCTTTTGTATCTAATACTTTATGTAATTCTACATAATATTTTGATAGTAGTACTCCTGATTTAGGATCAACTTTACCTGGTATAACCTTTGTTCCATCAGCAGTGTAAATATCTTGTTTACCATGCATAGCATAATGATATTCTAATTTTACCCCTAACTCATCAGCGGCCATTAATGAGAATCCTTCATCTTTTATAGCATTGAATACTCTATTTAATTTGATACTATATTGACTTCCACTATAAACAACCCCATTTTTTTCTTCTTGCTCTAGTTTTGATTTATCAGAACCTACTGGAATATGTCTAAACATTTCATAGTATAAATCACTTTCAGAAACATCAGGTAACATTTTTTGGACTTTTTCTTCAACTTGAACATATTTTTTGGTTCCATCTGGTTCTACAGTATGATATGTCCCAATGTACTTACCAAAGGTATTTTCTTTTACAGTATACATAAAATTCTGGAACACTAATGTTGCACTACTAGTTATTTTTTTATTATTTATAGTTATCTCATTGATTGTTTCTATAATATTATTTTTATTGTTTTCAGCAACAGAAAAGTCTCTTACCGTTGCCAATGGTGCATTAATTATTATTGATTTTGAAGGGTCTAAGTTTCCTTTAAATGATACGGCTGTAATACCAGACCAACTAAAACCTGATAATGCATTTAATTCTTGGAATGTATAGAAAGTATTATTATATTTATATTTAACTTCCATTTTCGTATCATCGAAATCACCCGAAATAATATTTCCTGATACGCGACTAGCATCTATTTGAACATCTCCACTTTTGGCAAATGTAATTTCTTGATCAATTTGTTTAACTTCATTACTTGTATTTGTTGTCTTACTTATTGATGTTAATTCTGAATATAATTTTGTATCAACAACATCTCCATTAGCATAAGTTAGAGGGATAGCTTTATATAGTACGTCCCAAGGTTTTTCATAAGAAAGCCCTGATGACTCAACTTGATTAGTTTCTTTATTAATAACTGTATATTTTGATGAGAATTGTATACCATCATTTAACATTGGAACATTTGGATTTGTATTATTAAAATTATTGGCATAAATTGCATGTCTAACACTTTTATCTAACTGAGCATTATTTTCAGTAGTAATTGAACTACTATTAGAATAATTTGCAATAGCTTTTTCTGTATACACATTGTTTGACACTAAAGGTAGTAATATTACTCCTGCTGTCAAAAAAGCTCCCATTGTGAGTTTTTTGTGCGAAAATTTATATGACTCTCTTAATACTCTTTTTTTCATTTTTATCCTCCTAAGTTAACTATAAAATTTAATTACTAGTATTCATAAGATAAGAAATATACGAATAAATATATTATATTACTAAATATCCATTACCTGCTATTGCTTTCTTAATAAAAACATAATAATACTATACTTGTATTATATATACTTACACTATATATTTCAAATAATATCATAAATTTTATATATTTTCTGTTAATGTTTTTAACTATAGAATGTATTATTGTCTTAATAGCTTTTACATTGTTTTCATATTAACCTTTTTTATTAACACTTCTATTGTATACCATCAAGGTATAGTCTCTACATTACCATTTCTATAGCAATTAATTTATATATGTATATATATTATCCTTTTATTCATATTAATAGTTACTCGTAATTTTATATTTTCTTATAATATATTGCAACTGTTCCCTCGTAACTTCTTTACTTTTATAATCAATATTCTCTAAATTAAAATAATTTAAAACTTTTCTTATACTTACATATCCTTCTTTAGCTACTACAATATGATCTAGCATTTCTATTCCTACTACATCCCCAACTTCTAGCAAATTAATTGTAGTAAGCAAATCTTCTATTGAAGGTGTAGGATCTCCACTTGGGTGATTATGTACACAAACGATACTTGCTGCACTATTTTTTATTGCATTTTTGAAAACTTCTCGAGGATGTACTACCGACATTGCCAAACTTCCTTTAAATACCTCTCTTTTTTCTAAGATTTTCCCTTTAGTATCTATATCTAAAACAATAAAAAATTCTTGTGTTAAATTTTCTAAGGATGATTTTAAAAAACTTGCTATGACTTCCGGATTATTGCACTTTATATCCGGTATATCAGTTGAATAAATGCGCCGTGCAAACTCAATATTTGCCAAAATATGAATCGCCTTTTCCTCGCCTATTCCTTTGTGTTTTGCAAGTTCATTAAACGTTGTTTCTCGTAATTTTGTTATACCCCCAACATCTTCTAATATTGATGAAGCTAGCTCAATAACATTTTTATTTTTTGTTCCTGTTCTAAGTAAAATAGCTAGAACTTCCTTATCACTTAAAGAAAATGCGCCATATTTTTTCAACTTTTCTCGTGGTCTATCTTCTTTACAAAATTCTTTTATCGTATATCCTTTTACCATAGTATTCCCTCCCTTATTAAAAGTACGCTAAAATAACCCAATGCTATAAATGGTACTAATGGAATTTTTGTCCCTCGTTTTACTTTCTTAAAAACAAGTATCCCTAATGCAAAAAATCCTGCATACAAAAATGTAAAAGCAAATAAATATATCCCTTCAAAAAAATTTAAATTAAGTACTAAAACACAAAAAACCTTTATATCCCCATAACCTATACTTCCTCGTGCAATATAATATAAAATATGATAGATTCCAACTAATAATAACCATTCAAGAATATTAAAAAAGTGAAAATTAAGGACTAATAATCCTACATTTAATAACAACAAAATATAAAACAGCTCATCTACTACTTCCAAGCACCTAATATCTTCTATTGCAATAAATATTAGATATATTAAAACCCCTATATAAAATAAATTTAAAAAAATAAAATACTTATCAAAAATAAAGTAAAAAATCAAAACAATTAATGTGAAAAATTCATATAAAAAGATATCAAAAGGTATCCTACTTTTGCAGTAACTACATCGTCCCCTCTTAAATAAGTAACTTGCTATTGGAATTAAATCTAGAAAACTCAATTCTTTTTTACAAGTCGAACATCGACTACGTCTAGTTAAAAAACTTCTTTTTTCTTCACTATCGACTAGACATTTAGTTGCACTAGTAAAAATAAGGCCTAAAATTAAAACTGTAACGTTATTAATATAAACTTGCAATTATATCACTCCCTATTTTAAAACACCCTATACTTTTATTTTATCATATACAATAGCAGTATTCTACCTTATTTTATTTTTCTACTATTATAATATATACTTATTTTTAAACAATAAAAAAGAGCAACCCGAAAATCATGATTTCAAATCAATTTTTCCGAGTCACTCGTTAAAGTTTATTTAAGATATTAACATACTTTTATCTAAATATAGGTATATTTATTTTTTGGAATTTGCTTTCTATACGAACTTATAGTTTTACTAGCTAACATTATTTAACAGGTAATACTGCTCCGTTCCATTTTTCTTTAATGAATTTTTGAGTGTCTTCTGATCTTAATGCTGCTAAGATTTTCTTAACAACTAGTTTATCTTTATCACCTTGGCGAACTGCCAAAATATTTCCATATGGGTTATCATCTGTAGCTTTTTCTACTAGAATTGGTTCAGTTGCTGCATTTAACCCTGCATCAACTGCAAAGTTAGCATTGATTGATACTAAATCACCTTCTCCGTTTTGATAGAATTGAGTCATTAATGCTGGATCATTTTCATAACTGAATTTTAAGTTTTTAGGGTTTTCTACTACATCATCAAAAGTAGCATTAACTGGTTCTACTCCATCTTTGATTTTTACTAATCCTTCCGCTGAAAGAAGTTTAAGAACACGTCCCCATTCAGCTTTGTTATTACTTACTAATACTTTCGCTCCATCTTTAAGATCTTTAACATTTTTAACTTTTTTAGAGTAAAGACCGATTGGCTCTAAGTGAATTGCTCCAGCATCTTCAATCTTGTAGCCATTTTCTTTTATAGCATTTTTCAAGAATGGTACGTGTTGGAAATAGTTAATATCTATTTCTTTATCATTTAAAGTTTTATTTGGAATATAGTAGTCTTGGTATGTAATGATATCTAATTTAATACCTTCTTTTTCAAGTTGTGGTGCAACATGTTCTAATAATACTGCGTGTGGAACATTAGATGCTCCTACTTTTATAGTTACAGGATTTTTCGGATCTAATTTCTCAACATCAATTCCTTTTTTCTCTTCTTTTGATGCGCTAGAGCATCCGATTAATACAAATCCAAGCACAAAGCTTGTTATTAATAATAATAGTTTTTTCATTATAATTTTCTCCTTTTATTTTTTATTTTATCTTTTGCAAAAAGATTACTTGATATGAACTAATTATCGCACTAAAACGCGATTGTATTGTTCAAACTTTTGAACTTTTAAATTATAGTTTAGATTTTATAACTTACTCTATTTAACAGGTAATACTGCTCCGTTCCATTTTTCTTTAATGAATTTTTGAGTTTCTTCTGATCTTAATGCTGCTAAAATTTTCTTAACAACTAGTTTATCTTTATCACCTTGGCGAACTGCCAAAATATTTCCATATGGGTTATCATCTGTAGCTTTTTCTACTAGAATTGGTTCAGTTGCTGCATTTAACCCTGCATCAACTGCAAAGTTAGCATTGATTGATACTAAATCACCTTCTCCGTTTTGATAGAATTGAGTCATTAATGCTGGATCATTTTCATAACTGAATTTTAAGTTTTTAGGGTTTTCTACTACATCATCAAAAGTAGCATTAACTGGTTCTACTCCATCTTTGATTTTTACTAATCCTTCCGCTGAAAGAAGTTTAAGAACACGTCCCCATTCAGCTTTGTTATTACTTACTAATACTTTCGCTCCATCTTTAAGATCTTTAACATTTTTAACTTTTTTAGAGTAAAGACCGATTGGCTCTAAGTGAATTGCTCCAGCATCTTCAATCTTGTAGCCATTTTCTTTTATAGCATTTTTCAAGAATGGTACGTGTTGGAAATAGTTAATATCTATTTCTTTATCATTTAAAGTTTTATTTGGAATATAGTAGTCTTGGTATGTAATGATATCTAATTTAATACCTTCTTTTTCAAGTTGTGGTGCAACATGTTCTAATAATACTGCGTGTGGAACATTAGATGCTCCTACTTTTATAGTTACAGGATTTTTCGGATCTAGTTTCTCAACATCAATTCCTTTTTTCTCTTCTTTTGATGCACTAGAGCATCCGATTAATACAAATCCAAGCACAAAGCTTGTTACTAATAATAACAATTTTTTCATTATCATTTTCTCCTTTTATTGTTTAGATTATAATTTGTTGTTCGAGCTTAAGTAAAATAAAAACGCCCTTATCCTCCTAAGAGAATAAGGGCGAAACTAATTTCACGGTACCACCTTACTTTTTCGTAAACTACGAACTTTACCACTACAACGTCTATGCATCTAGAATATACACGAGATAGTGTGCGTTTGTAACGTAACGCCTACGAAAAAAGCTTGTGTTTTAAAACTCACTTTTTTTACCATTCAAACCATTTTCTCATATCATCTGCATTGTGTGCTTTCACCTACTCACACTCTCTGTAAAAGTTCGTATATGATACTTATTTGAATATCGGTAATTTTTGAACCTGAGTAGATAATAACATTTATTTTTTTTTATGTCAACACTTTTTATAAAAAATTTTTTTTATTTTTTTTGAGTTTTACTTTTTAGGAATCGTTTACAAGTTACAATTGTATACGTATGAAGGACAAAAAAGAAAATAAAATTAAAACTGTTAAAAAGAGTTTTCAATTATTTTTAGTAAGCACTATTCTTTTGTAACAGTTTTTAGTTTTTATATTAATTTTTTAATGAATTCTCTTCTAGCCACGTATTTATTATTTTTACAGTAACATCTCTAAATTTTGGTGCTTCGTACATATGATCTGAACCTTGTATAATTTCTAGTTTAGCATTTTTATATTTTTTTGCAGTTGCTTTAGCTATATTTGGATTAACCATACGATCATCAGTTCCTGTGATTACAAGCACTGGTTCATGTATTTTATTAAAATCAACATAAGCTCCTTTTTGTTTATCTAAAAAAGGTAGCGCCATTTGAAAATATGTGAATCCTGACTCTGGAACTAACTTAGCAAATTCTATCTCTTTATCTTCTGAGGCTTGATTATTCATACAATAATCACAAAATGCATGTTTATATGGTGGCATAGGTTTTTTCCAAAATCCCCAACGTAAGAAATGTTTGTAGAAACAAATTACCATACTAGGATAAAAAGCAAATATTCCCGCAGCAGGAGCTGTTCCCATTAAGATAAGACCGGAAACCTTTGTTTTTACAGCGACAAGTTGTGCTATTAATCCACCTAAGGAATGACCCAATACTAAAGGTGGTTCATCTAAACTCTCTACTAATTTTACAATGTCATCTGTGTATTCTCCTAAACTTACACGTCCCACTTTTTGTTCTACTTCTTCATAAGGCAAATCATGATAGCGTAATGAGGGTGTATGAACACGCAGTCCTAATTCTTCTAATTTATTTTTGAACTCTCCCCAAACATTTCCGTCACACCATGTGCCATGAATTAATACTATATCCTTCATAAGTTTAGCCCTCACTTAGCGAAATAATTTATACACTAATTATACTTGAAAACACCTTGTTTGGCAAATTCTAATAAACTAACACATGTTCTTCTATTAGCCTACATAATTTTTATATTCATTAATCATCTGCTCTACTGTTTGTTTTATATTCTCTGAGTAAGATATTGCTGAAATAATTGAGACTCCTTCTACTCCCATAACTGCTATATTTTTAATATCTTCTTTTGTTATCCCTCCTATTGCAACTATTGGAATATTAGGAACTAATTCCCTCATTTTTTTTAATCCTTTATAACCTATAGCTCCCCCTGCATCATTTTTTGAGATAGTACTATGAACAGGCCCAACTCCTATATAATCTACAAATTCTATTTTAGATTCTCTTAGCTCCTCTTCATTTCCAACTGATAAACCTATTATTTTATCCGGAAGTAACTTTCTAATTTTTTCAACATCTCCATCTCCCTGACCAACATGTACCCCATCTGCATCAAGTTTTATCGCAAGTTCTATGTCATCATTTATAATAAATGGTACTTGATATAGTTTACATAATTTTTGAATTTCACTTGCCAATTCTTCTTTTTGGAAACCTACAAGTGCGCCGTCTCCTTTTTCTCGAAATTGAAAACTTGTTATTCCTCCACGAAGTGCTTCTTCCACTACTTGTTCTAAGTTTTTATTATTACATGTTGTCGTTCCACATATAAAATATAGCTTTAATATTTCTTTATTAAACATATTCTTCTACCTTTTTATATTTTTCAACATCGCTATCCGAAACAGTATATAAAGCATTAATAAATTCTTCTTTAAAAGTTCCTGGTAAAGTCGCACGTGGTTGTTTTTCTGCCATTTCACCTGCTATATTATAAGCTAGCATTGCAGTCTCTAGATTTTTCATCATATCATTATTCAAACCTATAAAGCTGGCAACAACTGCGCCCAACAAGCAACCCGTTCCTATTACTTTTGGCATCATAGCACTACCATTTTTTATTAATTTTACTTTTCCATCCACTGCTATTGCGTCAATTTCACCCGTAACTACTATTGGTATATTTAATTCCTTATTAGCTTTTAAAGCTAATGCTCCTATATCTTCTACTGTGGCGCTATCTACACCTTTAGAAGCAACATCCCCTCCTATAAGAGCCGCTATTTCTCCGGCATTTCCTCTTATAGCAGATAATTTATAATTAGTAATTAAATCTTGAGCTACTTTTTTTCTATATTCTCCAGCTCCACAAGCAACTGGATCTAATACAGCTGGTACATTATACTCTTCTGCAATTTTCAATGCATCTTGATATAACTTCCAATTTTCATCTGTCAACGTCCCTATATTTATTAAAAGTCCACCTGCATATCTTAGTAAATCTACCAAATCTTTTTTATATTCACTCATAGCTGGTGAAGCACCTAATGCTACCAGCCCATTGGCAGTAAAGTTTTTAACTACATCATTTGTTATACAAATAACCAACGGATTCTTTTCTTTTAATAATCTTAAGTTACTCATCCTTATTCTCCTTATATAATTATTTATTTCTAATCCTTATATGCAAAATGGTTTACCGGTCCATTCCCATGCCCTAATTCAGGAGTATATTTAATTGCCTCTGTTATAAATTTTTTCCCTATTATTACTGCCTCTTCTATACTTTTTCCTTTAGCTAGTTCTGCTGTAATTACTGCTGATAGTGTACAGCCTGTCCCATGTGTATGCTTTGTTTGAAATTTCTCACTCGTGAATACTTTCTTTGTACCATCTTTTATATACAAATAATCAGTAGCCGTTTCTAAGTGACCACCCTTTATAAGAACCGATTCACTTCCAAATTCATTTAAAATTATTTTTCCTGCTCTATCTATATCTTCTTCAGTCACCACATTGAAACCGACTATCTCTTGAGTTTCTGGAATATTAGGTGTAACAATTGTTGCTTTAGATAATAATTTTTGCTCTAAAGCATCTTGTGCCTTCTCATCAATTAATCTATCTCCACTCGTTGCTATCATTACTGGATCTAGTACATAAGGAATCTCATTTGTTAAATACTTTTCTATTACTTCCATATGCTCTAATGTTGGAATCATCCCCGTTTTTAAGGCATGCGGGGGAATATCGTCAAAAACACTTTTTAGTTGTGCATCAAATATTTCCAAATCTAAATTACAGATTCTTTGAACTCCAAGGGTATTTTGTGCTACAACACTTGTAATAGCAGCCATTCCATAAACTCCCCTTGCTTGAAAACTTTTCAAATCTGCCATGACTCCTGCTCCACCGCTTGGATCTGTACCTGCAATAGTTAATGCAATTGGTAATTTACTCATAACTTACATCTCCCCTTACTAACTTTTTCATAAATTTACCTCCTTAAATGTATTTATAAAAATTAATAGTCAAAACTTAACAACAAAAAATCCCAAATGACAACACTTGGGATTTCTATGAATTTTTATATTATGCATAATTACCATATTTTAATTTCACATTCCCTACGCAAGCATTATCTAGTTCAGGTCAAAGGGTCTTACAAAAAAGTAATCTCAGCTTAAAGCACCCCTAGTGGTTTATTATTAAATTATATTTCCATCATATCAAAGAAAAAATAATAAGTCAATAAATTGAGAAAACGCCTTCTCTATAACTTAATAAGCATTTATAACAATAGTAAAAGTTATTACTTTTTTAATAAGTGATAATGATTATTGTTTACAAACACTAATATTTGTCGTATAATAGTTATTAATGATAATCACTTTCAAATAAAGGAGACATATTAACTATGAAAAAAAATAACTTGTTAAAAGTTCTTTCAGCTGCAGCAATAGTTTCTACGTTGTCAACAGCTGGGCTAATTAACACACAACACGAGCAAACAGCATATGCTGCTAATGAAGTGACCTCTAAACCTATTGATGTTCCTTCTACGTTGCAACATTATTATGAAAATCGTCCATCTATGGGGAACGGTGCTTTACACAAAGTAACAGTTCAAAAAGTTGGAGATCAATACAAGTATACTGTTATTTGGAAAGATCTTACTTTTGCAGGTAAAAATGATGGTGTTTCTAAATTCTGGGTAGAAGGAAAACAAGTAGAATTAACTCCTACATCTATAGACGGGCTTGTTAATCCAAGAATTGCTGAATTTACACTGCCTGAATTAAAATCAAAAATAGAAGTCGAAGTTTTTGTTCAAGTAATGGAAGACCTTTCGCCTGGTGGTGGACGCCAAAAAGCCTACTTACAATTAGATGTTACAAAAGCTAAGGAAGAATTTAATAAATCTACTAAACCAGCAGAGGGAACAAATCCTGCTGTTACTCCTGGAGAAAAACCTGCTAAACCAACAACACCACCTACACAAGGTCTTGTTGACCACGTAGCCGATAGTAGTATTGTTCCAAAAGAATTTCCAGCTACTGCTAAAGGTAGTTTTAAACAAGCTGGTTCAGATACAAAAGACTCAGCATATAATGCTGCCTTAGATTCTGACGTTAAGATAGAAAAAGTTGGCGATAAATATAAATATACTTTTAAAATACATCCTGGAACATTTTCTATGGGTGGTAATGCTATGAACTTTGAATTAGAAGAAATTCTTTATAAAGATAAAGTTCTAGATACTAAAGTGTTAGATGCAGAGAAAAAAATTAAAGAAGTAACTCTAACAACTAGTGAATTATTTGATAAAATTCAATTAAAAGGCTCTACTACATATCCAGGAATGGGTAAAATGACTCACCCAATGACTTTCGCCTTAAATTTCAATAAAAAGAATGATTTATCTGATTACAATATATCTACGGATAAAAATATTTACCCAGATGTGCCATATACTAAAGAATTGAAAAAACAACTTCCTATAACAGTCCAAGGTCATTTTAGAAATGCTATTGATAATAAAGAAGAATCTCTTTACAATGCTGCTTTAGACCATGATGTTAAAGTAGAAAAAGTCGGAGAAAAATATCATTATACTATAAGAGTTAAACCTGGAGTGGCATCAGTTGGTGGAGAACTATATGCTTTTGAATTGTCTTATCTTCAATACAAAGATGTTACTTTGCCTGAGAAAAAACTTACACCTTCTGGAAAAATTAGAGAAATTACTATAATTGCTGATAAACTATTACAAAAAATTCAACTTACTGGTGCTAATGTTTATCCAGGGCAAAAAAATCCTACAAAACATGACACTACATTAGAGTTGTACTATGAAACTGCTAGAGATTTTGTAGAAAAACCTGTTGTTGAAGAAAAACCTACAGTACCTACTAAACCATCTAAGCCTACACCTCCAACTAAACCAGAAGAAAACAAAAAACCAGAAGCACCTACGGTTCCTGATCATGAAGTAGTATATGACAAAGTACCTAATACTTTACCTACTACCGTTAAAGGTGAGCTTAAATATCAAAAAGATAATTCTCAATTATCTACATACGCTAATTTATTCGAAAAAGATGTTACTGTAGAAAAAGTTGGCGATAAATATAAATATACTTTTAAAGTTAAAGAAGCAAAAGGAAATACATTTGTTACAAAAATGACAAATTTCCAATTCTCTAAAATTGTTCATAACGGTACTGAAGCTACAATAACAAATCTAGAAAAAAATCAAAAAGAAGTATCATTTACAACAGATAAATTATTAGATAAAATCCAATTAAAAGCTACAGTCGTTTCTAAACAAAATAAAGGGGGGAACGAGGTTGATGTAACACTAGACCTTAATTTCCCAAATTCTCCTGCCGTATTCTTAACTGAAGGTAGAGGAGTTGAAAGTTCAAAAGATGGTGCTTATGTAACTTTCTCTGATAATGATAACTCTACTCCTGTTAAAGTAACTATTCCTGTAGCAGGATTAGATAAATCTGTAAAAGAGTTAGCGGTAGAACCAAAAGAAGTACCTGGAATTGATAAAAAAGATAATAGTATTTTCGATATTCACTTCCTTACTAAAAACGGAGAAGTTAAACAAATAAAACAAGCTGCCAAAGTATTAATACCTGTAGATAGAGAAGTCGTAGAAGCTTATCATATTAATGAAGATGGTAGTAACAAAGAACCTCTTAAATTTGAAAATAAAGTTATTGATGGTAAAAAATATGTAGAAGTTGAGGCAAAACACTTTAGTCTAGTTGGAATTAAATTTGCTACAATCAATAACAACAATGCAAATAATGGAAACAACGGAAACAACGGAAACAACGGAAATAATGGAAACAACGGAAACAACGGAAATAATGGAAACAACGGAAATAACGGAAACAATGGAGATAACGGAAAAACTATTAAGAATACTGCTACTATATTTAAAGGTGTAACTGCTAAACTTATGCATGCTCACCAACCTGGTAAACTTTCTATGGGTAATGCAGCTCTTGATCGTGTACAAGTTTACGAACAAAATGGGGTTTATCACTATGTTGTTTACTTTAAAGATATAAAATTCCTTGGTCAAACAGATGGTATTACTAAGTTTTGGGTTAATGGGACTGAATATCCATTATATAAAACAGGTGGAGCTGACAACGAAGTTCGAGCTCACTTCACTAGTAAACAAAAATTAACTCAAGTTCCTGTATCTGTATTTGTTCAAACTATGGAAAACATTATGCCTGGTGGTGGTAAACAAAATGCTATCTTAACTTTTGACTGGTCTAATGTTACAGAAGAAAAAGAAGAGGTTCCTACTATACCTGGAGGTCCACTTGTTGAAAATAGTGGTGGTGGAACTGATACTGGTACTAGTACTTTAAATCCAAATGGTAAACGTCTAGCAAGAACTGGATTAGAGTCAACAAGCTCTGTCTTTGCTGGTATTATCACACTAGCTGGTGCTGTATTCCTTGGAAGAAAAAGACAAAAATAAAATAACAATTTGAGGTTGATAATAACCCGCTCTTTATCAGCGTTCATCCATATTATCAACAATAAAGCGGGACGATAAGTTTTTCGTCTCGCTTTTTTTAAATATTTTATAGACACTATCTAATATTTCTATAAAATTAAATAAATGAAAGAGAGATTTTTAATATGAAAAGAATATTTAAATTTGTTGTAATAATTTTTGCAACTCTTGCTTTTATATTTTCTTCTTCTAAAATTAACACTATCGAAATTGCAAAAGCTGATGGGAAAAAAGTTTATAATGTTCCTATCGAATTATGGCATTCTGAAAATAGCGGTAGACTTTCTATGGGGAATAATGCCTTAGCTACTACTGCCTCTGTTACTGAATATGAAAATGGAACATCTAATATTACTGTTCAATTTGTTCCAATGGATTTTAATAATTTACATGGGCATTTACTATCACTTGACGTCTACTCTACGCCAATATTTTCCGGTTCGTTAAGCGCCGCATCAGTTACAAGTACTTATAATGATACAAATCTTAATGGTGGAACAAGTACCTACCCTAGTACTCTAAACTTTAACTACTCTGCAATAAAGCCAGATAAAATTGGTGTTAGAGTCGCAGTTGATGCTATGAATCAAATTATGGGAGGCGATGCTTCTCAAGACGCTATCTTGAAGTTTAATTGGAGTGCTGCAACCCTTGTTTCAGGATCAGAAGATAATAAAAAAAATGATAACAAAAAAGAAGAAGAAAACAAAACCTCTGACAATAATGATAAAGATAAAGCCCCTGATGGATTTGTCGCTAAAAAATTAGAAGATTACTTTAAAGATATAAATAAAACTAAAAAAGTTGGAACTTATAATCTTGATATTACCGGTTCTTATTTAAACCCATTAACAGGAATCACTGCTGATGGTGGAACAAAAAATGCTTCTATCGGTGAAGGTATGGTTCAAGGGGTTATAGCACCTATCAATTCTGGAGGAAATCTAGATGAAGCTATGAGCAACCAAAAGGCTGGTGGAGAAAAACGTTGGGCTAAAGCACAACTTCAACGTACAAAAGATGGTAAACTATATGCTACTGTGCGTATTCATCTTATGAATTGGATTGAGCGTAGTAAAGAGCAAGGTCCGTTCATTAAGGTATTACAAAGTAATGGAGAATTTAAACAAGTTGTAGCTACTGAGACTAAAGTTAATATCGAGCAATATAAAGATAGTTATGTAGATTATCGCTTTGAAGTTCCTAATGAAAATTTCCTTGCTATGGCGCAGATGTACGTTAAACCTATGAATCGTCCAGTAAGATTTTTTATAGAAGTTAATACTGATACAATCAAAGAAGGAAACATTGATATGGATGTTCTTAAAGAAAAAAATTATACTCCATACTATATTGGTGGAACTATTGGTGTGCTTATTTTAGTTGGTGGAGCTTATATTTTAAAAAGAAATAAAAAAATTTCTAATAATACTGAGGAATAACTTATGAAAAAAAAATTAAACCTAATATTTATTTTTCTCACTAGTTTAATTATTCTCCTTAGTGCTTGTTCTAATAATAATTCTGGAAATACTACTGGAACAGATGCTTCACAAGCAGATAAAGCATTTAGTGAAACAATCGATTTAACTGGCGTTAATAAAGATAAAAAGTCAGAAGAAGAAAATGGCAAACGTATTGTTATGGATTCTGTAGCACTTAGCAGCATAGCTGATAAATTAGATATTAAACTAGCTGGTGTTCCTACAAGTAAACTAGGAAAAATGCCCGCACGTTATAACAATATTATACAAATCGGTCTACCTATGAATCCTAATATGGAAGTAATAAAATCTATAAAACCAAGCATGGTCTATGCTCCTGATAATCTATCAGATTGGCTTAAAGAAGGCTTTGATAAAAATAATATTCCTTATAAATTTGTTAATTTACGTAGTGTAGATGGCTTATACAAAGTAACAGAAGACTTGGCAAATGAATTTAATAAAAAAGAAATTTATAATAAACTCAAACAAGAACGCCAACTTTTTGATAATCAATTTTTTAAAAAACTAGAAGGTAAAAAGAAACCTAAGGTTTTAATCTTAATGGGCTTACCTGGTAGTTACGTAGCAGCAGGTGAAAAGTCTTATGTAGGAAATCTTGTAAAACTTGCTGGTGGAGAAAACATTATAAAATCTAATGAAGAATTTAGTCAACTAAATCTAGAAACTGCTCTTGCCGAACAACCTGATTTTATTTTACGTACTGCTCACGCTATGCCTGATGTAGTTATGGAAATGTTTAAAAAAGAGTTTTCTTCTAATAAAAGTTGGCAACACTTTAATGCTGTAAAAAATAATAAAGTAATCGATCTTGATAACAAAATTTTTGGTATGACTGCTGGTTTTGATTATAATGACGGATTAAACTTCTTATATGATACTTTTTATAAATAATTAAAATTAGGGAAAAACATTGACTATGATACTAACGTTGATATATCAGTGCTTTTCCTTAACTTATAAAATTGTTTTACCTTAATAAAACTTTAACTATATTGGAAAGGAAAAAACTATGTTAAAAGATAAAAAAATTATTTCTTTTGTCATTATCACTTCATTACTTATATTTACTATTTTTATTTCTGCAAATAGTGGTAGCATTAAAGCCAATTTTTCTGAACTTATTGTTGGAATTTTTTCTAAAGAGTACGCTAATGTGAATGCTATCATCGATGTCCGCTTTCCAAGAATTATTATTACTATTCTTGTGGGCGCTGCTCTTGGAATAAGTGGTCTTCTTTTACAAACTGTTTTGAAAAATCCATTAGTTGACCCTAGCCTTATCGGAGTTTCTAGTGGTGCTGCTCTATTTATGTATTTTGGTATTGGTTTATTTCCAAATTTAATTATCTTTAAATCTATTTTTTCTATTATCGGAGGAATGCTAGGTTTTGCAATTATTTATTTTCTAGCTGGTAAGACAAAAAATAATATAAAGATAATTTTAATTGGTATAGCCATTAGCTACTTTTTTACTGGTATTCTAAACTTCCTACAATATTTAAATCAAAGTAATTCTTCCACCTCACTTTCTTTTAAAACTTCATCACTGGGAACAAAGAATTGGGAAGATGTTAAGTTACTAGTAATCTGGCTTCCTATATTGTTTGTAGCAAGCTTGCTTTTAGCTAAACTATGCAATATATTTACGCTAGATGATAATATCATATCTTCACTTGGAATAAATATTAATAAAGTTCGATTACTTATTTCATTTGTTGCTGTAGCTCTAGCGTCTATTGCAACAACGGTTGCGGGTGTATTAGTCTTTCTTGCATTAATAACCCCTCATATTGCTAAAATAATTATCGGTAGAAATCACATATTTACCATTCCATTTACTGGATTATTAGGTGCTTTTATTCTTTTACTATTTGACACGTTAGGTCGTGTCGCATTTAATCCAGTGGAAATACCTGCTGAACTTATTATGATGATAGTTGGTGGCCCAGCCTTTATTATTCTTGTGAAAAGAGGTGTAAATTAGATGGAAAATATTATCGAAATAAAGAATCTATCTTTTAAATATAATACTACTAAAGCTATCTTTAGTGATTTGAACTTAACTATAAAAAAAGGAGAAATAACTACTCTTTTAGGCAAAAATGGTTGTGGCAAGAGTACTTTAATAAAACTATTATCAAAAAATATCACTAATTATACCGGTAATATTTTTTTAGAAAATAAAGAATTAAAAAGCTATTCTCTAAAAGAGTTAGCGACAAAACTTTCAATAGTTTATCAAAATAATATTACTCCACAGGAAATTACAGTCTTTGATATGGTTAGTTTTGCACGATTACCTTATCAAAATATATTCTTCTATAAACAAACAAAAGAAGATATAGAAAAAATAAATTTTGCCTTAAAAGAAACAGACCTAATAGACTATAAGAATACTATAGTATCGGAGCTTTCTGGTGGTCAATTACAACGTGTTTATATTGCAATGTGTCTAGCCCAAGATACTGAAATAATTATCTTAGATGAACCAACAACATTTCTTGATATAAAATATCAAAAATCTATTATGAAACTTGTGAAACGACTTAATCAAGAGCTACATCTTACGATCATTATGGTTCTTCATGACATCAATCAAGCCATAACATATAGTGATAACATAGTAGCACTACTTGATGGAGAAATAATAAAAAATGATAAAGCTCACACATTGCTTGATGAAGAATTACTTAATAAAATATACGATACAGCTATTAAAATAGAAGATGGAAAAGTGATTAGTTGGTAAATTTACTAACAATATATGAAAAAATTAAATCAATCGCTAT
>ERZ773250.727-NODE-727-length-17942-cov-24.999161_pt1 | contig 17942 bp, 26 predicted proteins | sample MGYA00511258_ERZ773250 | MGnify/ENA primary metagenome ERZ773250 (study PRJEB29015, sample SAMEA2738164) | human oral metagenome | biome: human oral; feature: human-associated habitat; material: saliva | place: China | collected 2187 ... | reverse complement strand
TAAGACTGAGCAAGACCTTCAGACAATTAACCAGAATGGTAGATCATGATCCGGGGCTAGCAGTTGAAATAGAAGCCCTTCAAGGTGCAAAGAATAAAGAATCTGACAATTACACGGTCAATGAGCCCAAACACTACAGATTAGATGGACTCGGCATAGAGCCCATAGATGTTATCAAAGCGGTACTCAGGGAAGATGGATTCAAAGCATTTTGCAGAGGGAGCGCCCTCAAGTATTTAATCCGAGCAGACCGAAAAGGTGGAGTGGAAGATTTAGAAAAAGCAAGAGTATACCTAAATTGGGAAATAGGGATGGAAGATAGAATTGCTATTGTGACCGATATTAAGCAAACGGAATGGGATGGGAGGAATCTAAATGAGGGATAGGCCAAAACATATGAGGAAGAACAAAGTGCATAAATTCTTTGATGATCTACTTGGTGAAAAAAGAGTGAATGAGTATCTTGAACCGCTCGGACCGGATCCGGAAGAAGAGGAACGAGTCATGGCAGAAATCATCGCAAGATACGAAGACCCTATTAATGCAGAACTGGCAGGAGATTTTCCGCTTGATTAGGTCAAAAGATATAGCAGCTATGTATACGGAAGAGCAGCGTGAGGGTATATGCAAGTGGTGTAGAGAGAATAACCACAATAAATGTAAAGAGTGCGCAATACCAATAACACCAGCATATGAAGGAGAGTAAGAATGAATAGTGTCATATTAATTGGCAGATTGACAAGAGATCCAGAGTTAGTGTACACACCGGGTAATCAAACTGCAGTAACGCATTTTAGTATTGCGGTAGATAGACCAACAGCACAAGGGAAAGAGAGGCAAGCTGACTTCATCCGAATAACAACATTCGGAAAGCAAGCAGAGAACTGTGATAGATATCTGCACAAAGGAAAACAAGTAGCTGTTAACGGTAGAATTCAGACAGGCAGCTACAAGAACAAAGAAGGACAGACAGTATATACAACAGATGTAATTGCAAACAATGTAGAGTTCCTTGGCAGTAGTCAGCAAGGAACACCAAGGCAGCCAGATGAAGCATATACAGATACAGCACCACAGTTCGGTGATGAGCTGCCAGATGCATTTGAGGCAACTGAAGAGGACATACCATTTTAGGAGGGTAATAAAATGACACTTGAAGAGGCTATAAAGCGTGAAGAGGAAGTTGCAGCAACAAGTTATGATGAATGCAGAGAAGAGCATGAGCAGTTAGCTGCATGGCTAAAAGAATTAAAAGAAATAAAAGAGAACTCAATCATAATTCCAAATAACAGCACGGAGTGGGAGGTTGCAAAAACTTTAATAGATGCAGTCGGGGTGTTCAAGACATGGAATGGTTCTTACAAAACAGACAATGTATTTGACGTAAATGAAATTGCAGATATAGGAAACCACTTGATGAATTATGCAAGTGTGGAGAGAACAGATGATTGTTAAACAAAGCCTTGACAAATACAGATTGTGTGAAGTAAAGGGCGAGATTGGTTACTTTCACAGATGGGAAGAAATATCCGATGTAATATCGCCGTCGCCAATGATTGGCGGACATCCCGGCGGGCAAGTAAGCAGAACGTATGGGATAGTAGAATTCCCAGACAGAATCGAAGAAGTGATACCGTCACAAATAAAATTTCGAGATAAAACCAGTGGAGAATTAAAACACATAACACAAGCAATAAAAGATATGAAACTGTAGCAACTAACTTAATAAGGATTATAAAGAGCACAAAATAGTAGGTAACTTAACTACAAAGCTACAGATCATATAAATCCGCAGATGGTCGCAAGGCCATCTGCATAACCTTAGAAAATAAAACTACATATATATAGAAGAAAACAGTCCGGTGCAAGTCCGGAGTAAAGGTTCATTAGAGTATTAATAATAGAGCCATATATAGGATGGGAAGATAAATGTCAAAAGTAATCAGAGAAATATGTGCAGCTGGAGCTGTAATAGATGTTGCTATCAGGATGACGTTAAGAGCATCTAAAGGTTGCAGAAAAGAAAAAAAGAATAAGACCAATGAAGCTGTGCAGAAATATAATGATCGCCTATCAGTTAAGACATTAGCTAGATTATTAAACATGAACTTCTTCCCTGGAGATTTTCACACCACTCTAACATACGCAGAGATAATGAGTGTTGAAGAGGCTAAACATCAGTTGTCTTTATTTATTGACAGGATGAGACGAGAATATGCAAAGCAAGGTAAGGAATTCTATTACGTTGCTGTTACGGAATATAAAAACAAAAGAATACATCATCACATCGTGATGAATTACATAGATGGTTCGATTATCGATAAGCAGTGGAAGCTGGGTCACATATGGTTATCCACACTTGATAGATCACGTAATTACACAGAGCTTGCAGAATATCTGGTTAAAGAGACACAACAAACGTTCAGGGAGCCAGAGAACTCGACAAAGAGAAGATGGACAGCAAGTAGAAACCTGAAGAGGCCTATCGTCAAGAGAGAATATGTGAGTATTGCACAGCTGTTTGACGAACCTAAAGCTTTTAAAGGATATCAGCTTGACAAGGAGTCAGTTAGAAAATTTGAGAATCCAATCACAGGACTTGAACATAAAGAGTATCAAATGATAGCCACCGATCCAGTGCCAAGGATAAAGACGTGGCGCAAGGGAAGAATAGTTAATAGACAAGAAGGATATATCCGCATGGCTGAAATAGAACAGGTCAGCTTTGAGGACTTAGTTAGCGTAGACACTCTGTAAAGAGTGGTTGGTTTTGGTAGGTGAAACATGACAGCAAAAGAATTTATGAATGAGTACAGACGCATAGGTGAGAAAATTACACAGCTCGACAATCAGATTTTTGATATAGAACAAACGCTGGGAGTTAAAGCGGTAAGCTATGACGGAATGCCGGGCGGTGATAGTATTAGCAAGGTAACAGAGGAGACAGCTGTTAAACTAGCAACTTTGAGAGAAAAGCAAAAGAAATTAAGAGACGAACTATGGAAGCAAAGAGTTAAGATTGAAGAGGCTATCTATAAGTTGTCGAATGCAGATCATGCAGAGGTATTGCGCAGAAGATACATAAGGATACAGACCTTTGAAACAATCGCAGAAGAAATGTATATGACCGAGCGATGGGTATATATCCTACATGGGAGAGCACTACAAGATATAGCAAACCAACAAAATTACAAAACAGTTCAGTAAAATTCATGGTACACCCATGCTATAGTGTACGTGGAGATAAACCATGAATAACTCTTTGTAAATATTGACTAAGCGGTGGCGAAAGCTGCCGCATTTATTATGCGATTATGATGACGAACGAAGAAAAAAAGAAAGAAGCCAAGAGAAGATATAGCGACGGTTATTCGATATCAGAAATAGCTCTAGAGTTAGAAATAAATGAGAACACTTTGAGGTCCTGGAAAAGACGTGGTGAATGGAGAGCTAGCGCATCAAAGAAAGTTGTGCAGAAAAAAGAACAGCGAAAGGCTACAACAAAGACCTTAAAGAAAATGCTCAAAGAGGATTCTGAAAATCTTATGCAAAATAATTTTCTTACATCTAAGCAAAAATTATTTTGCGCATATTACTGCAATTGTTTCAATGCGACACAAGCCTATCAAAAGGCTTATGGATGCAGTCGTAAAACGGCAGGAACAGCAGGCTACAATTTATTAAAAAAATTAGAGATTCAGAAAGTCATTGAGGAAATACAGCAAACAAAACTAGCTTCTGCACTGGCAAAAGACACACATGTTAATGAAGCGCAACATCAGTCAGCGCAAGAGGTAAGAGAGACTAATACGCAAGAGAAATATGCACGGGGCAGCTTGGGAGTAGGGGTCATGCAAAATATACCCCGCCCTGATAAAAACGGCCCCCATAGGGGGTTGTTCGAGAAGAACAAGAAGAAGATATATGCCACCCAGTCAGTGTGTGCAATCTGTGGACACCCGGTAGACTTTTCTCTTAAGTATCCAGATCCAATGTCAGCATGCATAGACCACATCATTCCGATCGTGAAAGGTGGACATCCAAGCGACATAGACAACTTGCAATTAGCTCACTTGACTTGCAACAGACAGAAGTCGGACAAGCTTGTTAGAAGTGATCAAGCTGCACCACAAGAGCAGACAGAATTAGGTAACAGAGTTTTACCTCAAAGCGTGGACTGGAGAACTTTTTAAACGATAAAAATTTTTTTGGTCAAACTTTACAGGGGGCATGGGACCCTCCCTCCCCTTGCTCGCGACCTTCACGCCGTCACTACGAAAAAAAACACACGCTAACCCCCGGACGAGGGGGTGTAATGAAAAATTTTTAGGAGAAAGAAATGGCATATAGAGGCATAGGATATTTAAGAAAAAAATTATCAATCAAGAGAGGCAGAGTTAAGACAAGATACATGTACTATGCCATGAAGCATAATGTACCAGATTTTGGGATTTCAACACCACCAAAGCTAAGGAATATGATGTCAACATTAGGCTGGTGCGGGAAAGCAGTAGATAGCATTGCTGATAGGCTTGTGTTTAGAGAATTTGCTGATGATACCTTTGATATAAATGGCATTTATCAGGCGAATAACAGCGATGTGCTTTTTGACAGCGCAATTTTAGGGGCTTTGATAGCATCATGCTCATTTATTTATATATCGGCAGATGAAGAGCGCTTCCCAAGACTGCAAGTAATTAATGGAGATGATGCAACTGGCATACTAGATCCCGTTACAAATATGCTCACAGAAGGCTATGCAGTGCTGAAGAGGGATGATAGCGGTATCCCTCAAATAGAAGCATATTTCACGGCAGAAAGCACAATCATTTATGACAAGCAATCAGGCGCAGAAGTATATGATAATCCAGCACCGTATCCATTACTCGTTCCGATAATCTATCGTTCTGATGCAGATAGACCGTTTGGAAGGTCGAGGATAAGCCGTTCGTGTATGTCTATCCTTGCATCTGCATCAAGAACTGTTAAACGCTCGGAAATATCAGCAGAGTTTTTCAGCTTTCCACAGAAGTGGGTAACTGGACTCAGTCCTGATACAGAAATACTGGATAAATGGAGTGCTGCAATGTCCGCAATGTTTGCGATAACAAGTTCTTCTGGACGAAACGAAAGCGAACCAAAATTTGGGCAGTTTACACAGCAGTCAATGCAACCACATAATGACCAACTCAAAATGTTTGCTTCGTTATTTGCTGGTGAAACAGGATTGACTATGGATGATCTTGGATTTGTCACGGACAATCCATCATCGCAAGAAGCTATTAAGGCATCCCACGAGACATTGAGACTATATGCGAAAAAGGCGCAGAGAAACTTTGGAACAGGTTTCTTGAATGCTGGATATCTAGCTGCATGTGTAAGAGATGATTTTGAATATAAACGCAGAGCTGTGTATAAAACAACCCCTAAGTGGGAACCAGTCTTTGAACCAGATGCAGCAATGCTAAGTAGCATTGGAGATGGAGCAATAAAGATTAATCAAGCAGTTCCTGATTATTTGGATGCAGAAGTGCTAAGAGACATAACAGGAATAGCAAGCAGCAAGTAGGGGGACTACATGAATGATATAGGCTTAGAGCTTCAGAAAAGCATAGAAACTGCGTTTAATGAGAGATTGGCAATAGATTTTGTTATAAAGGCGATAAAGCTTAAGGTTGCAAACGGAAAAGCAACTCAAAGAGATGTAACAATGCTATGCAAGAGGCTGGGTGAGGTTGCTTCTAAAGTGCTGATAGAAAATATCAAGCCTGAGATGATGCCAAATGACAAAATGTATTGGAACATTGCAGAAAAGGCAATAAAACCGTTAATGGTACAGATTCATGGCATTGTGAATAAAGTAGCTGCAGAGGTTGTCATGACTGAACGCAAGGCGAATGGAATACATATCAAGCCAATAGAACCGGCATTTCCAGAAGAAAGAATAGAATCGCTTATAAATAATTTTGTAAATGCATATAACGTAGGAATTGAAGAGTATGATTAAAACTCGAAAAGAAATTGCTGAAGAGGCAATAAATAAATATCTTAATGAGCCAATCAAGAATATAACACAAGCTTATTATGATGAGTTTGTCAAAGAAAATGCTGAAAGCTCTGCTCAGGTTGGACTGAAAACTATAGTAAGTCGTAGGGAAATAGGCAGGTGCTGTGATTGGTGTCATAGTCTTGTGGGAGAGTATGAATATGGAGAACAACCAGCAGACTTTTTTAGAAGACACGATTACTGTAAATGCATAGTGCTATTTAGAAACGAAAAAGGCAGATACACTGATGTATGGAGCAAGAAGGAATATAGATCCGAAAAAGATGCAAGAATAGAAAAGGCTAAAGAATTGGAGTCAGAAGATGTATTTAACAAGATGAGTCGAGAAACTTTAAAAAAATATTGGGATAGTGCTACTCCAGGAAGAGGTGAAATTAAAACTGAAGCCGGGTGGGAAAAAGGGCAGAATGGAGATGCTGAAATAAAGTACGCAAAAATTCTACATGATAAATTTGGTGGAGATATAACTTTACTTAAAAAAAGAAAGAGAATATTCCCTGATTACCTATGGAATGGGAGGTTGTGGGAACACAAAAGTGTTCAATCCGCCAATTCGATTGACAAGCAAGTACAAAAAGGGATACATCAAATTGAAACAAATCCTGGTGGATTGATTATTGAGGTCAGAAAAAAACAACCTAAAACAGAGATATATAAAATTATCATGAACAGGCTCGTTAGAAGTACTCCATCCGATGTAAAAAATATAGATGTGTTTGTATTTGAAAACGATGAAATGCTCATGGCAATAAATTACATAAAAAAAAGATGAGAAAGCCCAAGACGGGGGCGGATCTCATCTTGAATTAATCCTAAAGGATTAACTCTTAAATAGAGATTATCAGATATATGACAAAAAGTCAACATGGTGACTGTAGCCAAGTGGTTAAGGCGTTGGATTGTGGCTCCAATATCGCTGGTTCGATTCCAGTCAGTCACCCCAATAAATTTAGGAGGAGTTATGCCAGAGGTACGAATTGGACGGCAGATCCCTACCGAGTTCGTAACATTGCCCTATTATAAAACAAAAGGGGCTGAGGCAATAAAGCTCTACAACAAAACTGGTAGGACTGCACAAGAGTGGCAGGAGCTGCTCATATATGACATATTGGCACAAAATGAAGAAAAGCTGTGGACTCATACAAAATTTGGATATTCAGTGCCAAGACGAAATGGGAAAAATGAAGTTGTGGCCATACGAGAACTGTGGGGGTTAAAAAATGGCGAACACATCATGCACACAGCCCATAGGACATCAACAACACATGCAGCTTGGGATAGATTACTAAAACTAGTTACAAAAGCAAAGCTGCAGATTAAATCATCTTACAGAGCTTTTGGAAAGGAACATATTGAACTAGAAAATGGTGGAAAAATTGAATTTAGAACTAGAACTGCAAAAGGTGGACTGGGAGAAGGATTCGATTTACTTGTAATAGACGAGGCACAAGAATATACAGATGATCAGGAATCTACATTAAAGTATGTTGTATCGGATAGTAACAATCCGCAAACAATATATTGTGGTACACCTCCAACCCCAGTAAGCTCTGGAACAGTTTTCTTAAAACTAAGACAAAATGCCTTAGGCGGTAAAACGGTAAATACTGGATGGGCGGAATGGTCCGTAGACAAGAAAACAGATGTAAGAGATAAAGAAGCATGGTATCAGACAAATCCGTCTCTGGGAACAATCCTTACAGAACGAAAAATACTTGATGAAGTTGGGAACGATGATGACGACTTCAATATACAGAGACTTGGGCTGTGGCTAAGATACAATCAAAAGTCGGCAATAAGCTCTAATGAGTGGGCAGAGCTTCAAGTACAGGCAATGCCTAAACTTGTTGGAGGCTTGTTCCTGGGAGTTAAGTACAGCAAAGATGGAACAAATGTTGCAATGTCAGTTGCATCTCGAACAGATGATGGACGGATATTTGTTGAATGTATAGACTGCAGACCAACAAGAGCAGGGAATAGCTGGATGATACCGTTCATGACAAATCCAAATGTATATGACATAGTCGTAGACGGCGCTAATGGACAGCAATTGCTAGAAGAGAATATGAGAGAAATGAAACTCAAATCACCGCTGTTGCCAACTGTAAAAGAGATAATAGTGGCGAATGCTGCATTTGAGCAAGGCATATTCAGCAAAGAGATGTGTCATGCTGGCCAACCATCATTAGCACAAACGGTCAGCAACAGTGAAAAAAGAGCGATCGGCACCAATGGAGGGTTTGGGTATAAGTCATTAGCAGATAATATTGAAATTGCTTTAATGGATAGCACAATATTGGCATATTGGCTATGTTCAGAAACTAAAATACATGAAAAACAAAGAATTAGCTATTAATGCAGCCTGAAGAGGCTGCTTTTTAGATATTTACGGGAACCACCCGGTAAGTGGTAGAAAGGTAAGGTGGAACATGAGTGATTTTACACCGATCACAACACAGGATGAGTTCGATGCAGCAATCAGAGAGAGATTGAATCGAGCAGAACAGAAGTTTGCTCAGAAGTATAGTGATTATGATGAGATTAAATCAAATAACGCTACTCTTGAGGAAACTATCGCAACCCAGACAAAGCAGATTGAAGAATTTACTGAAAAGCAGTCCGGACACGAAAAGGAACTTGCAGAGTTGCAAAATCGAATCAGCGTTTATGAAAAGAACGATATGAAGATTAGAGTCGCGCACGAAGCAGGCATCCCATATGAGCTTGCAGGTAAGTTATCAGGTGATGATGAAGATGCTTTGCGAAAGGATGCAGAAACTTTTAAATCTTTTTTAGGCAAGCCTAAAACACAGCCGATGAGAGATACAGAACCATCAGGCGGTGATATGAAAAAGGCTGCACTAAAATCAATGCTAGGTAATTTAAGAAAGGAATAAGAAATCATGGCAGAAACACTACAGATGGGAACAATGTTTGCACCAGAGGTGGTAGCAGACCTATTTAACAAAGTAAAGGGACACTCAACACTTGCTCAGCTATCGGGGCAGATTCCAGTAGCATTTACTGGAAGTGACATCTTCACATTCTCGATGGATAGCGAAGTAAATCTCGTTGGAGAAGGCGGAAAGAAGGGAGCAGGTGGCATTAAGGCTGAACCTGTTAAGATTGTACCGCTTAAGGTTGAATACGGAGCAAGAGTATCTGATGAATTCGTGCATGCATCAGAGGAGAAGCAGCTCGATATCCTAACCGCATTTAACGACGGTTATTCCAAGAAGATTGCACGCGGTCTTGACATCATGGCAATGCATGGGGTTAATCCTAGAGATAAGCAGGTATCTTCACTGATTGGGGAAAAGAGCTTTGATACTGCAACAGGTGTTACAAAGGTTGACTACATAGCTGGAACTGAAGAGGCTGTGCTTGAAACAGCAGCTGCAGCAATCGGTGAGTATGATGTAACAGGATTTGCTCTATCGAAGACATTCGGAAGTGAGCTTGCAAAGATCAAGGTAAACGGAGTACCTCAGTATCCAGAGTTTAGATTTGGTGCTAGCCCTGGTGCTCTTGGCGGCACTGCATGCGATGTAAACAGCACAGTATCATTCGCAAACAAGGCTGTTGGATACGTAGGAGATTTTGCAAATGGGTTTAAGTGGGGATTTGCTAAGGATATTCCACTAGAAGTTATCCCTTACGGTGACCCAGATCAGACAGGAAAGGACCTCAAGGCATACAACCAGGTATACCTCAGAGCAGAAACTTATATCGGCTGGGGAATCCTAGATCCATCCGCATTTGCTAAGATTATTAAGAAGGACTAGTAACATGAGATACAGAAATACAATAAGTGGAGAAGTTATTGAAGTCGATGCACCAATCAGCGGAGAATTCTGGGAAGATGCAGATGAAGTAGAAGCTAGAGAAGAGGCTGAAACTGAAGATCCTAACAAAAAGGGCGGAAAGAAGGCTTAGAAATGAGCAACTACGCAACTCTTGAAGATATCAACAAGATGTGGCGAAAATTGTTACCGAAGGAGCAGGAGCGTGCAGAAGCGCTCCTGCCTATTGTTTGCGACACGCTTAGGCATGAGGCAAGCTTAACCGGAAAAGATTTGGACAAGATGATTGAAGCATCACCAATTCTAGGGAGCATTGCTAAGTCGGTGACGGTAGACGTAATTACAAGAATGCTACTATCATCTACAACTAATGAACCGATGACACAATTCTCTCAATCGGCGATGGGATATACAACATCCGGCACATATTTAGTTCCTGGAGGAGGTCTATTCATTAAAGATGCAGAGTTATCCAGGCTAGGGCTAAAAAGGCAGAGATTAGGAGTGATTGATATATATGGAGATTAAAGGAATTACCGTAACACTATATGAAAAGCTTGTTACAGGTAAAGATAAATTTGATACAGATATATATGAAGAGCATGCTGTCAACGTTGAGAATGTACTTGTTGCACCGGTAACATCTGATGATATCACAACAGAAAGATCAATTATGAGTGATAAGGTTATCTATAAACTAGCAATCCCAAAAGGTGATACACACACCTGGGCGGATTGCCTTGTTGAATTTTTTGGAAAGAAATTCAAGGTTGTTGGAGAACCTATCGAAGGGATAGAAGAAATGCTTCCGCTATCGTGGAATAAACAAGTGCAGGTGGAATGTTATGACTAAGTTTCAGTTGAACAGAAGTGGTGTAAGAGAGTTACTAAGGTCTGATGAGCTTATGGCAGAGTGTAGTAAACACGCAAAAAGAATTCAGAGTAGATGCGGTGATGGTTATGAAATGACAACACATGTTGGAAAGAATCGTGTAAATGCATCTGTGCACGCAAAAACCATTAAAGCAAGGAAAGATAACTCGAAAAACAATACACTTCTTAAAGCTATGAGAGGTTAATGATGGTTGAGTTAACAGTTTTTGAATGGCTGAAAAAGAAGTTACCTGGCATTAAGGTGTATATTGAAGAACCTAAAAATGCTGGTGATAAGTTTGTTCTAGTCGAAAAAACGGGCGGCACTGAATCTGTAGGACTGAACACGGCAACATTTGCTGTACAAACGTATGGAAAGACACGATATGAAGCTGCAGAGCTGAACGAAAAGGTGAAAGAAGTCATGTACAAGATGGCAGGGCCTGATAGTGTTGCAACTAAAGTTGAACTCAATTCAGATTATAATTTCACCGATTTAACGACTAAGAGATATAGATTTCAGTCAGTATACGATATTACTTATTACAATTAGGAGGAATACAAATGGCAACAAATGTAAATGCAGCATATGTTACTGCGGGAAAGCCAAAAGTTGGTGGAGCTATCTGGAGAGCGCCAGTAGGAACACCGATTCCAAGTGATGCAAAAACAGCACTTAATGCAGCATTTAAGTCACTTGGATATATTAGTGATGATGGTGTTAAAAACGAGAACAAGCTAGATACAGATGATGTTAAGGCTTGGGGCGGAAACACCGTAGCATCTCTGCTCAAGGAGAAGACGGATAAGTTTGAAGTAACGCTCATTGAGGCACTTAATGTAGAAGTATTGAAAACTGCATTTGGTAGCAAGAATGTAACAGGAACATTAGATGATAAGGTAGTGATTAAATCAAACTCATCTGAAACAGAAGATGCAATCTATGTTATTGAAACGGTACTTAAGGGAGGCTATATCAAGCGCATTGTAGTACCTGCTGGAACGATTTCTGAAGTAGGTGAAGTTGAGTACAAGGATGATGCAGTAATCGGATATGAACTAACTATCACTGCAAAGCCAGATGGCTCTGAAAACACACATTACGAATATATTGAGAAGGCGTAAGGAGGTAAGTCATGGCAGAAAAGAAATATGTTAGCGGTGAAACTGAAAGTGGTTTTGTTTTCAACATCGAAGTAGAACGCTTGGATAACATGGAACTAATTGATGCACTTGCAGAACTCGAAGATGATCCATTGCAGATGTCTACTGTTATCAGATTGCTGTTGGGCAAGGAGGATAAAAAGAGACTGTATGATCATGTTAGAACGGATGAGGGAATGGTTCCTAGCGGACTAATCGAAAAAGAACTAGGTGAAATATTCACGTTATCACAAGAGCTAAAAAACTAATCTGCCTTGCTAGCTTCATTAATGTTGATGAGGATGCATTAATATGTGACTTTGTAGAGACTTATCATATATATGATTATCGTGTTCTCCCGGCAAGGCTTGCAGCCAAGTTGGCAGCCGGATTAAGAGACTCAAGCAGAATAAAAACTAAAGTATCGGGACTAGGGGTAGCTCCCGATACTTTTTTATTAGCATCGATATTTGACATTGTAAATCTGCTGTTATGGTCTCGCACAGAGGACGGAGAGAAGGGAAGAAATCGCCCTACAAGAATATCAGCCAACATGGTGAGTGAATTTACTGGTGAAAAGATAAGTACTCGCGAAACGCTTATATTTGACTCTGCAGAGGAGTTTGAGGCAGCAAGGGAAAGATTCAGGAGGGATAAATAAATGGCAACAGAATTAGGAAAAGCATATGTGCAAGTTATCCCATCCGCAAAAGGCATTGGAGGGATGCTTAAAAAGTCGATGGGCGGCGATATGGATAGTGCTGGCACATCTCTTGGAAAAGGACTAGGAAGTAAAATAAAAGCAGCGATAATTGCCGCTGGAATTGGAAAAGTATTAAAAACTGCAATATTCGAAGGTGCGAAACTAGAACAGTCGCTAGGCGGTGTAGAAACACTATTTAAAGGGTCTGCTGGCCGAGTGAAGAAGTATGCGGCAGAAGCATATAGAACTGCTGGGATGTCAGGAAATGAATACATGGAAAATGTTACATCGTTTTCCGCAGCTATGATTAGCTCATTGGGAGGAAATACCAAGAAAGCTGCCAAACTATCAAACCAGGCAATTACAGATATGTCTGACAATGCGAATAAAATGGGAACCGATCTCAGTATGGTTACTCAGACATATCAGTCATTGGCGCGTGGACAGTACCAGATGCTTGATAATCTTAAATTAGGTTATGGCGGTACTAAAGGCGAGATGCAGAGGCTATTAAATGATGCCGAAAAGCTCACCGGCAAGAAGTACGACATCAGCAGTTTCTCGGATGTAACTCAGGCGATTCATGCTATTCAAACACAGATGGGAATTACTGGAACAACAGCTAAAGAAGCTGCAACTACAATATCTGGTTCCTTCAACATGATGAAATCGGCTGCTAAAGATTTTTTAGGCAACTTGACGCTAGGTAGAGATGTAAGCAAGTCAATGGAGAACCTTGTTACATCAACCGGCACATTCCTCAGTAATCTATTGCCAGCATTAGGGAATATCGCGAAGGGTCTTGTAAATGTAATTGGCACTACATTTCCGCAGATGTTTAGCAAAATAGGCAATAGCCTTGGAGCAAGCATGCCAGGACTTATATCAAAAGGATTAACTATGGTTACCCAATTCACAGCAAGCTTAAGAAAAAATGCTGGAAAGTTTGTTAGCGCTGGTATGGAGATGCTTTTGAAACTAGCGCAGGGATGGGCAAATTCTATGCCTGTGATGATACAAAAAATCCCACAGATAATAACCAATATTGCGGGCCTTATAAATGATAATGCTCCGAAGATAATGATAACTGGTGGGAAAATTATCATTACGTTAGTCAAGGGGTTAATTAATGCAATCCCTACATTGATAGCAAATATACCTCAAATATTGAGGGCAATGTGGAATGCGTTTACAGCATTCAATTGGATGAGTCTAGGCTCAACTATGATAAGTGGCATAGCAGGAGCATTAAGAAGTGGAATTGGCTCGCTGTTTAGTGCAGCACAAAGTTTATGTGTAACAATAGTTAACGCATTTATCAACTTACCTACAGTGCTGTTTAATGCAGGTGCAACAGCAATTGTACACTTGATTCAAGGGTTTAGATCCGCTTGGGGAGTAATTACTAGTATTGGTGGCCGTATTGTTGTTGCTGTAATATCGGGACTTGTAAGTCTTGCAAGTCGTATGTGGAGTAGTGCAAAGAGTGCTGCATCAAGAATGCTTAGCGCATTTAGAGCCGTAAGCTGGGGAAGCGTTGGCACACACATCATATCTGGAATAATAAGAGGTATTGCTGGCGCAGCTGGTAAATTATTTTCCGCGATGAAGAATCTTGCCTCGAAGGCGCTTTCAGCAGCTAAAAAGGTGCTAGGTATTAATTCTCCATCAAGAGTATTTGCTGCAGAGGTTGGAAGATGGATTCCTGCAGGTATAGCTGTTGGTGTAACCAAAAATTCAGGAATGTTAAGTAGTGTTATGGATGATACTGCAAAGAGTATGACATCTTCGTTTAATCCAAATCTTGTACGTAATGCACAGATTAGCTGGAGTGGAGCAACACAGAATAATGCTGCAAATCAAACAGGAAATGTTGTACAGAACATCAACATTTATCAGCCTGTAAAGACTCCTGGAGAGACAGCAGAAGCTATAAAGAATACAGCTAAGTATGCATTTGCGGGGGACTATATATAAATGAGAAACAAAGGATATTGTGTTAGAGCCATCCGTAGTGATGGCTTAACGTTTAATTATGAAAATGATGATTGGATGATGACATCGCTTGAAGGAGCAGAGTTTCCTCAAATTGAAGTATTTACAGAGGCTAAAGGAATAGGTGATGGCGACCTGATAACTGGTCGACGCAAAGGTTCGAGAACTATAGAAGTTGCCACAGTTCCGAGAAATTATGATGATGGAGATTATCGGGAACTGCGTAGAGCGGCTTTGTTTTTTCACAATCCTGCATTTACCTATGATGTTGAAATAACATACATGGGAGATGTCAAAATCGCAAAAGGATGTGCGATTAAAGGACTTACATTTCCTACAGAAAGATATCGGAAAAATGCATCACTTAAAGTATCGTATTTATCGCCTTATGGCGAACTTTTTGCCGTTGGCGAGGAACAATCAAATTTCTCTAGCATAACACCAAGGTGGGCTGTTACCAGATCATACATAGCAGGGAAGAAACTACTGTATTCCACAGAAGATAGGTCGGATAGTGTCCTTATAGAATATGAAGGGACTGCAGGGACAAACCCTGTAATAAACATCATGGCAGATGGCTATGTTAAAGATTTAGTTGTAAAGATTGGTGCAGTAACGTGCATTGTTGAAACAACGCTGAAAAAGGGAGATATCGTAGTTATAGATGGTTCTAAAGCTTATGCAACTCTTAATGGTGAGATGATAAAAAGCCCCGTTGACTTCAGAAAGCTGAAGCTTATACCAGGAGCAAATCTAATAACAATAACCTCTTCGAGCGGTAATGCTTTTAAGTCTAAAATTACATATACAGGAAGGTATGACGGCATATGATAAATTTTTATGACAAAGCAATGAATCCGCTAGAACCAATCGAGTTTATCGAGATCACATGGAACAGGAAGTGGAATGAAGCTGGAGACTTTACGATATACACCATTGCAAGTGAATGGAATGACAAAATCAAATATGTAAATATAGATGGTCGTCCAGAAACTGGCATTGTAAAAAAGACTGTTATTGAAGAAAAAATAGAGGGAACCTTTGTTACTGTAAAAGGTTATTTTCTAGAAAAACTGCTAGACCTTGTACAAGCAAGAGAAGATAGTAACGCATTTGCAAAAGCAGCAGATCACACAGAGTGGGAATTCTGGGTAAGCCTTGAAATAGATGCACACGTTCTAGCCAACAATGTAATTGGGATAACACATCAACCTAGGCCATCATTTCTTGGAGGTATTCACCCGGCAGACGGAAGTCCTTGGCCAGATGAAGTCGACCTTTCTATAAAGCAAGGTGACAACATAGGGGAAGCTATACGTAATTACTTATTACTGCACAACATGTCTCCAATAATTGAGATCAGGAAGTGGCCACTTGCATCTGAATTAGAGAGATGGGAAAAGAATCCAGACGAGCCACATTTCACTTATCTCATTGGACCAAAAGTAGGCAGAGATTTAAGCGATAAAATTATTTTTGGAAAAGGCTATGAAAATGTATCCAGAGTTGAATATCAATATGATGATAGCGATGCTTTTCCGTATTATCAAATCTTTCAAACTATGGAGACAACCGGATTCTCAAATGAAGCAATAATCACAGATGAAGGTGGCAATAGCAGAGGTAGAATTACAGAATTCTACATTGACGAGAACAACAGACCGATAGATGTAGATTATTACCCTAAAAAAGTAATTGAGGGTAATGTATCTGGAATCGAACTTAAGCCTGCGAACGAAGCACAGATAAGAGAGCAAATGCGACAGCAAGCTAAGGTTGATATGCTTAATCATTATAGACAAGAAACCATAGTGGCAGATATCATCCAGAACAATATTTATTATCTACATGATTATGATATCGGTGATTTATGCAGCATCTCATTTGATGAGATTGAGCAGACATTCAAAGCTCGAATTGTAGAAGCAAATGAAACGTATAGCAAAAACAGACTGGAGTTAAAAATCACATTTGGCACACCTAGAAAAGCTAAGTATATTCCAGTCAGCATATAGGAAGGAGGACATATGATAAGTTATCCATTTATCTCAAAAACCACACCATCTGATCCATATGGGGATAGAGCAATCGACCATAGGATGGAGCGCACATTTAATAAAATGTGCTGGAGCAATGGTGTGTTTATGACAAGTGCAGATGGTAGTAATTTGCAGGTTGTAGCAAACGGAGGAATGACAGTGGGGGTGATGCCTGGAGGCTGTCACATTGAAGGAACAAGAGGATGCGAGCAAAACAAAAGGATTATATCTATCAGTGCTGCACATACCTCGTTGAAGAGAATAGATAGAATTGTTGCAAGAATGGATGATTCTGACAGCGTAAGAAGCATTGAGATTTATAAGAAGGAGGGTGTATCATCCACAACTCCAATGGCTCCTGAACTTGTGAGAGAATCAAACTACTACGAGATTGCACTTGCTGACATATACGTTATGCCAGGAGCAACAGAGATAACCAATGCAAACATTGTTGATAAAAGACAAGATAGGGAACTGTGCGGAATGGTTATTCCGGCATTTCCTACACCGATGAATCTAGAAGCAATAACCACTCAATACATTACATTGCTAGAATCTGCTGTTAATAACACGGCAGCTGGGAATTTGCAAAACAAAATTGATAAACTGAGAACAGATGTGAGCAACGCAAATATCAGCATGACCGATGTGCACATCAACAATGCATCATTAGAGTCTGAACTCATTGCCTACTTCGGTAGCAACATAAGGGTATAGGAGGTAAAACATGATAAGTCTTAACAACACACTTACAGCCATCATGGAAAAGTTTAAAAGCATTGATGAGGCGGATATAGGTGTCAGAACAAAGTTTATAACCAAAACGTTCAACGTAAAGAAAGGTATAAACTCCCTAGGCAGTATCGGTATCGAGGTGGATAAAATCGTATCAATTAGTGGAGCGGTACAGTATGCGAATTATACTTTGCCATTATCTTATCCAATGCTTAACTATGGTAGCGGAGGATATATCGAGTGGGGATTAGCTGCACTTGTTCGCTCCGGGAATCTTGAACTTATATCAGGAGCCGAATGGAGCAACTGTAAAGTTAAGGTTGTTATCTCCTATGTGGGGGGGTAAAGCTCTGTAAATTCAAGGCTTTCAAGCGCTTTGCAAAATTAATAAAGATGGGAGGTGTCGCATAATGATATCTCTCAACAAATTTATGACAGAAGTTAAGAATAAGCTGAAGAGGCTTGAAGATAAGAAATACGTAAAAGATAACCTGTCTTTGAATGGGACTTGGACCGCACCGTATGATGGAATCGTTACTTGTAACGGAAGAGCAACTGCTGCGGGTGCATATTTTTTTTGCAAA
>ERZ773250.726-NODE-726-length-17994-cov-8.621607_pt1 | contig 17994 bp, 28 predicted proteins | sample MGYA00511258_ERZ773250 | MGnify/ENA primary metagenome ERZ773250 (study PRJEB29015, sample SAMEA2738164) | human oral metagenome | biome: human oral; feature: human-associated habitat; material: saliva | place: China | collected 2187 ... | reverse complement strand
ATTGAATAAAGGAGATATTTAAAATGAACTCAACCAAACTTTGGTTCTCGTCTAACATTGGAGACAGAGAGCATTTCTACAACTTGCTTTATAACAGTAATGGGGTATCTCGTTCCAAACTGCACCAAACTGGGATGAGATTCCATCAAAATTTTGGCGCAAGCCCTCACTATTACATTGACAACATGAAAGAATTACACGGTCTTATGCGCTCTCTTGAACGAATTGAAAAACCTTATAAAGTTAAAGGTTTGTGGTTGACACCACATAGTAGAAAGAATGAGTTCAACTTATTTATTGAATTTGATTTGATTTAGAAAGAAGAAGAAAGATGGATACGATTTTACTTGAAACATTTCCGTACTCTCAAAAACAGAAAGGTGCGTTTAGAAAGCTTTCAGCTTTTATCCAACAAGCATTGGTAAGCGAAGCTTTTTACAATTATGGTAAGCTTAACAACTATGAATTTGATTTTAAGATTGAGGGTTCAATTAATCCTATGTCGGATGGTTATGTTTACCACACTTATGTTTACCTAAGAGGTAAAGTAGTAGCAGTAATTCAAGCTTTGGCACCTAATTGGGTAAAAGTCGCAGTTATTTCACCTACTGAAATTGAAAAGGTGATGCACAATTCAGCTCACTTGGATTTTACAGATTTAAGTGATACTGAAGTTCATCTTTGGTTTAATAATCTACTTCTTTTGACGACAAAAGAGGTAAGACAAGCTCTCCAATACCCATTTGGTTTCTCTGCAAGTTCTGAGCAAATTACGATTACAGGACTTAGAGGTAGTCACACCATATCCTTGGAGTTTCAGCTTGGGAAAGGACTTTAATCATGTTTTGGTTGGGTTTCCTATTTGGCGATGAAAGTCGCAGGCTAAAAGAGTTAGAACAACGCAAGAAAGACCGTCAAGCAGAACGAGATAGAGAAACACTTGGTTTTATGGTTGATGAGTTGACTCCTCAAGTAGACTTTATGAAAAAGAACAGCTTAGAGAGTTTAACTTTTACTATTTTAGACCCTTCAAAGTTCAATTATAATTTGCTTTCCCAAGCACTATCCAAAATAGGCTCTAAAATCGCGTATACACGACTTGAAAAGTTTGAAGGTAAATTCCTACTCACTCTCTACAAAAATCGACCAGAAGCGATTTCTCGGCTTCACAGAGCCTATATTTTGAGACTTCTACTTTGGTTTGTTTTTGCTTTGGTGTTTACGGTTCCCGTTTATTTGTTTTCAAAGACTTATTTAAACTTATTGCAACCTACTTTCTTTGCTTCAACTTTGTTTGGTTACCTACTAGCAATTATTGGGGTATCCCTAATTTGGATTTTCGCCAATATTAGTTCTTCCTTGGCTTTCCGCCACTTTAAATTGGCTGATGAGTTCAAGAATACGATAAGATTTGATAAGGTGGTAGAAAATGACTGATTTTATTCAAACTTATTTCGATGATGCTTATGTATTATTGCCTAAAGCTATTGTTAGCTCTCCTATGTCTCAATCGGTGAGAGATAAGGTTTTTGGTACAATGACTAAGATTTTGAGTTTTTCTCCTTCGTTATGTGGTTCTGAAAAACTAACTCTCCGTATCCTCTCAACTGAGCCTTTTAGTTTAGGTTTACTCCCAGAGGTTATTGAGGATTTGAACCTTGATTACACTTACTACAAGTGGACTAAGGCAGACAACGATTTTGAACTAACCCTTTACAAAAACAAACCCAAAGAAGAGTACATTCGGTATCTCCTAAAAGTTTTTGCTTTTATTCTAGGTTACATGTTACTTCCTATTCTTGCTTTTACTATAAGTTGCCTTGCTTTTTATGGTCTTTTTGATTTTTTGAGTGCGAACTTACCGACACCGAATCATCCGATGATACCTCCACTTAGTTCTATTTTCTATGTTTTCTTGTCATTCCTTTTGTCTGTAGTCATTTCTTTAGGCTCACTCGACTTATATGTGAATTGGTTCAGAAAAACTTCATGGGGCAAGAAGTTGGAGTCTACTTTATACTTCGGAACGCTCGATTCTATTGACAAACCGAGCGTTTTGTGATAAAATTGTAAGCGTAATTTATTTGAAAGGTTAGATAAAATGAATGAAGGTTATGTTTTAGTAGAGTGTCTAGTTTGTGGTTACAAAACTTTGACACCTATGTTCACAGGGGATTCGACTGACGATTTGCATTGCTCAAGTTGTGGTTCAGAAGATATTGAAATTTGGTAAAGGTGGGTAAGAAAATGAACTCAGTAATAGAATTTTATAAGTCTTTGAACTTTGGTCGCAAGGTGCAAGTGCTTCGTACTTTGGCTCTTATTCCAACTATTATCTCTCTTTTAGCTTGGCACTTAGTACCCAACACTCAAGTTCGATTTTATTTGGAAACTTGGATAGGTGCTTCTTTAGTTTTGGTAATTGCCTTGCTACTTGTAGAAATTGCTTATGAGGTAAGGGCTTATGACAATTAAAGAATTGTATGACCTAGCGGTATCCTTAAAAATCGAGGATTTTGAGCTTTATGTGAGAGGTAATGACGGTGAATTTAGCTGCTTTTATGACTTAGATTATGGTGAGTCTTTGAAAAAGCAAGAAGTCTATTTATATTAAGAAAGGAAACAATAAAATGACAAACACAGTACAACTATTTGAAATTCGCATCCCTGAAGAGCAGTTCCCAGTAAACGACCCAATGAGTGTTTATGATATGGGTTTTCTCAACAAATTTTGGGACACACTCACTCCTTTAAGTGTGGAGTCTGAAGAATTTGAAGTTGGTCTTCTTACAAACATTGGAATTACAAAACCACCTCACAGAAAAGAACTGTCTGATGGTACAACTGATGTTTACACAGTAGGAGTTCTTTGTTTTACAGACTCCTATACTAAAGTTTTTGAACCAATTAAACCTTTAGCACATTTGTGCTGGCAAGAGTTAATTACTTTTAGCACGAAAGTCCCTTTAAGTTTTGACGCTTTGCATCTACGCACGAAACACGCTTCACCGTTAAATTGGCTACTGCTGACTACTCAAGGTTCAGTTTTTGCTTTAGCTCAAGAAGATTACTAGAAAGGTGGATGAATAGATGAAACTTCAAGAAGTACCAACTGTTCTCGGCATCCGAGATTTCGACCTCCCAACTAAAGAGGGAGAAGACGTCCAATTCACTGCGGTTTTCCATAGCAAAGTAACTGCTTGCACACCAGACCACAGACCGCTCACAAGCGTAGTAGAGATTCTATATCTTCAAACGGAACAAGGTCTCCGCTTGTTGTGGACTGCGCACAAAGACAAACGATACATCAACCGTAGTTTTAAGTCTTATCGCTAATAATTAACTTGCGGTATCCCAAAATTCAAAGAAAGTCGAGGGTTTTCCTTGACTTTTTCTTTTGTTTTTGATATAATAAAAGAAATAAATGAGAAAAGAAAGAGGATAAGATTATGACAACAAATGTGGATCAAGAGATTAAAAAGTTAGAAGCAAGATTGAGTTCTCTAAAAGCAGAGCAACAGTTGTTGCGAGCGCAAGAGAGTTTGACCGAAGAAAAAGCGGCAAGCTTGCTTGAAGATGGAAGTTTGGTTGAGTTACTTCAACAGTTACAAGAAAATCTAGCAAATGCTGAGTTAGGTCTAGCTTTAAGTCTCAATTACAAACAGAATTGGGTATTCTTGGTCAAAGATGGCAAATCAAAAGACGGTCTTTCAGAGATTAAAGTTCTTGACCTTAAAGACAAGTGCATATTCTATGGGTCTGTAGAGAGTTACAACCAAGAAATTACCGTTGAACGTATTCGAACTTGGTTAGCCGGTGCTTTGGGTCTTGTTGGTTTTCTAAAGCGAGTTAAATCGAGGTTGACACAAGATAATCTTTATGGAGTTACTTTTACTTCTTACGATAGTGCTTTCGATAAGATTTACTTTACCTTGAGTCATTTCGTATTGGACTCTTATGACTGTGTTTTGACTGCAAAACACCCCTACAACTTAAACGTGAGCCAACAACTTAATTTTGAAGCTGAGTTTTCAAGCATTTATTTCTTAGATGGTGGGGTATCCTTGGTGACCCAAGCGAACCCCGACTCTTATAGTGATAGTGATTACTTATCAGATTTTAAACAAAAACTAACCGTAAAAAGCTCATTTACAAAACTTACTGAGCTTGGTGAGGTGGCAAAAGAATTGCAAGATAAATTGGCTACGTTTTACGAAGCGATTGAACCTAAGTTTGAGTAGATTAAAGGTAGGATAAACTAATGAAAACAACAGAAGAACTAAGAAAAGAGCTTGAATATTGGGAAAGAGAGGAATATGAGGGTTGTTTAGACCTTGATCATCTCATTATACCTTTGGGAGAGCAGTTGAAGGCAGCAGAAACGGGCGACTTACTATTTGGAGACGTCCAACTACAAAGCAAACTTGCTTATGTAAATGACCAACTCAGCAATAGCGGTATCCCACTTTTCCTTGCTCGCAAGTCTGATGTGCTGACTCTTAGTGAAGAAGAACTTGCCTTGGAAAGTTACAAGCAACTTGCTCTTTATTATGGTAAAGGTAAAGTTTTTGTACCTAGTTTGGTCTATACTTTTGAGGAAGCGGTTAAATGTAGTGAGTTGATGGAGCAACTTTCTGCAGTGGAGCAACAACTTGATTTGTTAAAATTCTTTTGTGCTTTGGATATTGGTGTTCCACCGTATTTCGAAGGTCAACTTGGAGGAGAACTTTCACTTTATGTTTACAGTTCTAAACTACCTCGTATTATTGATTCCCAACTCTATATTTCTTATGAGTCTCAAATAGATCGCTATACGGTTAAATTGGAAGGTCAAATTGAGTGGTTTTGTAATGATTCAATCACTTTATTACCTTACACTAAAGAATCAGATTCTAAAGTCACTCTTCAATTCAATAAAGTACAAAGTGCAACAGTACAAGCATTGCAAGAAGGTGTTTCGTCAACTGATTTGCAGTCAACTTTTGACTCTCTAGTTTCTCGTTTGACAGAATTGGATAATGAAGATAATGATAAAGTAACTGTACAAGTCACATTGGTTACTGAGTAGAAAGGAAAATTTTATGAAACAAAAACTAAAACAATTCGCAACTTCTCAGTGGTTTGACTTGCTAGGGGTAGTCCTAGTTCTAACTATTGCAATTTCCGCAGGGTATCACACCAAATGGCTCAATCAATTAGTTGATTGGGGAACTTGGACAGTATTTGTTCCCTTTGGTTGGATTTCCGTAGTAAATGTAGCGATTTCCATGATGTCAACTCGATTTACTGGAAAATTGAGTAAGTTAGGAAATTATCTAGGTATTATCAATGCAGTTTTGTCTGGACTAATTGACTATATTCTGGGGAATAAAGCTGCAATTATAACTTATCCTATTACATTCCTCATTTATCTTGGAGCTATTTACTGGTGGAACAAGTCACAAGATGGCAAAGCCAACACTATTTCAAAAGCTCGTTTAAAATGGATTGTACCAGCTTTGGTAGTTATTTCCTTTGCCTTTTCGTACTTCACCAATTACATAGGGTATCAGGGTCAAATGAACCCTCTTGCCTATGTGACAACAGTAGCTTTTGCTTTATCTTTAGTTGCTAATGGTTTAAATGCGCTTAAACTCACAACTCAGTGGAGTTTTTGGTTGTTTTATAACTTCGTGCAGTTAGCGAAAGCACTTATTCAAGGGAATTTTGCTAACGTTGGTAAGTACCTATTTTACATTTTGAACAGTTTAGGTGCTTTGTTTGTTTGGAAAGAAAGTGAAGAATAACAAGGTTTCATCATGTCAAGAAAACGAAAAGAAGACGACAACATAGTAATTGTTGGTAGGCGTGCCAACGACTACTATACAGACACTAGAAAATTAGACTTTCTATATCGCAAATTAGAAAATTCAAAGGTAGCAATAACTGAATTTGAGTAAGATCAGTTAAAGAAAGGAAAAATTTTATGAAGACACTTCTAAAATTAGTTTCAATTTTAACCCTCGGCTTACTAGCGGTATCCACAGTCTCACCTACACTCGTTGAAGCAAGAGGTGGTCACGGTGGTGGTCACGGTGGTGGTCACGGAGGTGGTCACGGAGGTGGTCACGGTGGTCGAAGTGGCGGTGGCGCTAAGTCTGGAGGAGGTTCTAAATCAGGAGGAGGTTCCAAATCTGGTGGTTCCTCTAAGACAGGCGGTTCCAAGTCCGGAGGTAGCTCTAAAATAGGTGGTAATAAATCTGAGAGCGGTTATAAATCAAGTGGTGGAGGTGCTAAGTCCTCAAACAACGGAAACACACCTAAGTCTGACTCAGCGGTATCTCCAAAAACGCCCTCAAAAGCTGACCCTAAGACACATGTGGGAAAAAGAGTAGAGACTAAATCGAAGGATTCTAACTTTTCTTCAAGCACTAAAAACAGTAGCAGTTCAACCTTTAGAGGTAGTTCCTTTTACCCTCATAGTGCTTTCCGTAGTGGTTACAACAACCAAAAAGAAGATGAGAAAGACCGTAAGTCTTTCTACAGTACCAACAATTACTACTATGGTGGGTCAAATTACGGGGGTAGTTCCTTCTTTGAGAACTTGCTTTGGTACAACTTGCTTTTCAATGGGTCAAGCCATAACACTTACAACAGTTACAACACTTACCAAACTCCTTTAACGAATACTGCTTTGACTTCTACAACACAAACCAGTCAACCTCAGCAAAAGGTTGAAGATACCGTTACTCAGAGTAAAGGCTATTTGGCTTGGGAGAAAATCGGCAAAATTATCATGGGTGTTGCAGTAGTTGGAGCTTTACTTACTGGAGCAGTTTGGGTTCTGTACAAAGTGATGGGTACCTAGAAAGTGGGGTTTTATGTTTAAATTAGATAAAGATTGGAAAAAGGACTTAACTCTCCTTGGGTATTCAGCACTTTTGTGGGGTTTTGTCTTGGTCTTCTTGTTTAAAGTTGGTGTAGCTGATAAGTCTTGGTTTGTAAGTACACTCTTTGGAGTTTTCGTTTTTATTGCAATACTAGGAGCCTTGGTCTCAGTATTGAGAGGTATCAATGTAAATCGCATGACTTTCTTGACTCTCTTAACTCAAATCAGCTCTCTGTCTCTTATTCTTTTCCTCTTAGCAGTCTATGTTGGAGGGGTTGAAACAACTGAAAGTAGACAAGTTGTAGAAACAAGAGATTTCAATGGAACAGTTGATTCGAGAGCTTTCTCACGAGGTCTCCGTAGCGTAAATTTCCGCATCGAAGGAGAAGAAGAGCTTTTAACGCTCGATAATGTTGATATGAAAGCAACTTTCACAGACGGTACACCAGTACACCACATAAACACAGTGATCATTGAGGAAACACGAAAGGATTGGTTTGGTCACACTAAGATTAGTGAGCGAACTATTCACCTTGTGGTAGATTAAGTTAATTGAAGAGTCTACCTTAGCGGTATCCTCTCGTTTTGCTTGACAAATTTAAAACTTTTTGATATAATTAAATCAATAAAATGAGAAAAGGAAGTTAAACAATGGTAAAACAGAGTACAACTTATGTCACGGAAACAGTCTACGGCAATCACACTTTCACGAGCGAAACTGTGGCTCAAGCACTAGAAACTATAGCTTACAAAGCCATGATTGATTACGATTTAGAATTAAAACAAGCAGGAGATGACTCTTTCAGATTTAAAATCAACAATCGTTATGATTTGGTTTATTCTGAGGAAGGTGGTTTTCGCTTAGTTGAAGATTACGATCCAGAGCCTTTTGTAAACACTACTAAGGTTTTGCGCCTTTATAATAAAGGTTTGCTCTATGAACTAGATAGCGGGGTTGTTAGTTTGACTCTGAGCTTGAAACATTACCCAGTTTCAAGTTTCGAAGAAACTTTAGAGCGGTATCTTGCACTTGCGAAAGAGATTTAAAGAATGTAAAAAGAGAGTTTACCAAGCGGTATCCTCTCTTTTTCTTTGACAAATTTCCTCTTTTTTGATATAATAAAGAAAATAAAGAAGAAAGTGAGAAACTGTATGAAACCTTACTTTTATGTAAGTACACTTAATCCGACTGTACCCCGACTTTGTTTTACGAGTAAGAAAAGAGCTGAGTTGGTAGAAACCTTGTTGTCTGTTCTAACTAAAACTAGTCTTCAGTTTGTTCAAAACGAGGTAGATGATTTTGAAATTCCTCTAAGTGAACACTCTAAGATTCGATTGGGTTCTGATAACAAGTTAAACTTGGTTGGAGTAATAGGTTTTGAGACTCAAATTGACACGGCTTTGATTTTAAAGTTGAACAAGGTAGGTTTGAAGTTTAGTTTGAGTTGTGGTCTTTATATGTTCACACCACACCCTAGTCGAAGATTTGATATTTTAGAGTCGTTTGAACTCTTGTTTAAGCATAGAGAGGTGGTAAACTAACATGGATTTAATTGACGCTATAGACACTCGCTTACTAGATTTACAGAGTGAAATGTCTAAATTACAACTAATGAAAGAGATAGAACAAAGAAAACAAGCTCCCCAAGTTGAGCTTCCGTTTTTAAAATTAAGTAAGAAATTACAGGAAAAACTTGATAGCTTGAACTCCACTTTACGTTCTAAACTGCAGATGGAAGTTGTAGTAAACCATATTTTAGGTACATTGCAGTTAGTTCAACATTGTTCTGATGTTTCGTACACTATTGCAGTTTATTCTGAAACTGAAGTGCGAGCTAAAATGGAGAAAATATTGGGAACTGCAACTGCTATGAGTCCTATTCAATATTGGTTTAATGACGTTTCAGGGTTAGTAAACGCTTTGTCAGTTCTACTTGAATTAACAGGTGGTAACTTTTATAAATTTGATTTAAAATACGACTTTACAAATTCGTTGATTACATTCAATTTTAATCAATTTCAAGTTGTTGTGACAGATTTTTCTAGTGTTAGTCTTGGTCGTGTTGAAGTTTCTAAGGAAGTTGCAGGTTCACGTGCTATGAAGTTTAATCTAGGCTCTGAAGGTTTAGTATTGGATTTTTCAAATTCTGTTAATGAGCTTATTACTGCGAAGATTACTGTCCCTTGTAATTTTTACTCTAATTCAGGAGTAATAACAAAAAAATAAATGAAGCTATGGAAAAGATTGAAAGCTTTTTACATAGTGCAAGAATCCCAGTATAAAACTACCTTTGGGTATCCCAAAATTTTTGGAGTTTCTTATATTTTAGAAAGGAAAATAGGAATAAATTTATGTTAGGTGATTTTATCAATTTTGAATCGTTCTTAAACCCAAACAAGAAGAATTGGGATTTCGATCCTGAATCAATTTTTTACAACGGTTCTGAGCCTACAGTTACAGTTTCTCCAAAAGCGATAGCTTTCGATATTGAAACAACCTTTGACAACTCGCTCACACCTACTGTTACGTTATCCTCAAAAGCGCCTTTGACTGCGCCTTGTGATATTTGCCACCGTAAGGTAAAGCAGTTGTTTGCTTTAAATCAAAAGGGTCTGACTTTCTTTGTCTGCTGCTATTGTTACAAGGAAAGATACAGAAACTGTAGCAAAGTAACCAAAAGCTTTGTAGACCCAACAACATTAGAAATTAACCCACAGCCACAAGTAAAGTGGGAAGACATTTGCACAACTGCGGAGCAGTTTGCACCTCGCATGAATAAAGCGAGAAAACAAAATAGAAAGAACAAGAAGGTTTAACTACATGAATTTTAGAGAAGATTTCTTAAATGAATTTCGCAAAACAATTAAAGATATTTTAGTAGAGGGAGATTTGGAACGCCTAAAACTCGCCAAAGAGTTTCTAGGCTTTGACAATAAAGCGTTTGGAGACTTTTTAGCGCCTTTATTGAAAGAAGAGCAAGACTTAGTGCTACATCACACCCTCGCTCATTCAGAAACTCCGCAAAATCTTGTAGTGGTATCCTCAGAAGACTACACTCTTCTTTCTGAGGGTAAAGCTCCACAAGTTCCTATAACTGAAGAGGAAGAGGAAGTTGGTTCCTCAAAAGAACAAGAACCTCAAGAAGAACCTAGTTACAAATGGTGTCCACGTGTCTTCTCCAAAGGTGCTAACGGAAACCTCTGTGGTGTCGTTTTACTGACGGAGCGTGGCTTTGAGATTGAAGATGTAGAGACAGGTGAAGTTCTTTACGCTCATAACTTTGAGGTTTACAAGCGTTTTGATTTAAGTAATGGTTTAGTGATTTCCTTTAGCCTTTCAGGTCCCCGAATTTTTGACCTCACTTATGAAACTGAGATTGAAGTCAATAATGGTATGGTTTATATTCCAAATTGTCCTATTAACAAAGATGAAGAGGGTTATTACATTCCGTCTGATGAAAATGGTAATTCTCTTCGAGACCACGGCTCTCGTTGTGGTGTTTTCAATCTTAACGATTACTTAGTTAAGAACTACCGTTTAGCTACTGCGCTTTCTGTGGACTTAGTAGTAAAAGAAGGGGAAATTCCACGAATTGCTTGGGTTCACCACGACAATCAAATTAAACCAACTTCAATATCTACCTCTGTGGTATCCTCTAGTTCTCCTAGAACTTTCTCAAAGTACGACTTTGATTTGAAAGGTAAGAAAATTGCTATTATTGGCTTACCAAAGTCTCAAGTAGAGCGCTTTAAGTCTCTTGTATTGATTGAGAAGAAAGCAGAAGAACTAGAATTTATTGCTTCTAGTTCTCACAATGATACAGAAGTTGCACCAGAAAAGTTAAAGAACTTTGATGTGGTAGTTGTTGTTAGACGCTTTGTAAGTCATAGTACCATTAACATTTTGAAGTCTGTGCTAGGTAGTTCCTCAGCACAGTTGGTAAGCTCTTCGTCACATGGTTTAGATGGACTTGAAAGAGCCTTGTACCGTGGGGTTAAAGGGTATCCGTCTGAGGAGGGTGCAACTGTGGTGGATTACCCTTTGCTATAATGTGATTTGAAGGTAGAGAACAAGCGTTCTCTCCTTTTTCTTTTCCATCATTTCCAAGCCATTTTCACAAATTTACCTTATTTTCTTGACTTTTACTAAAATTTGTGATATAATAAAGAGAAAATTGAAATTAGATGAAAGGTTTTATTAGATTATGGTAGCAGAAGTAGGTTTGACAAGGAGCGAGTACAGAATTAAGTATCAAATTCAAGACTCGTCCTTTAACTACAACTTGCAAAGTGGTAGAATAGGAATTGCAAGTAAACCTTTCCAAACCGGAGAGGTTAAGTCGCGTGTGCGTGGGTTAACTTATGTAAACAAAGCGCCCCTCACGGATCGAGAGATTATTGAGAGCGATAAGTATTTAGAAGACGGTTCTAAAATTGATAATAGTGAGATTATTTCACTTCAGGAACTAGCTGAGGTTACAGGTGTAACTCGCTTGTCTAAATTGTCCTCTTTGGTTCACGCTTTTGCAAGCGCCGAGGGTATCGATGTTTTGCACTTCACTTGTTTCCCATTCAAAGAGCAAACTATTTACTTAGTTGGTCTTAAACGTGGTCTTGAGGTTCCATTTAAGAAGTGGTTAGAAGCTCAAAAAGAGGTAAAAGTACAGTCTCGTAAGAACAGGATAAGTGGAGTTGTAGCTTACCAAGAAGCAACCCCAGAGGTTCTGTCTAAGCTTTACCCTTACAATGTGGTCGCAAGTGTTTTTAAAGAAAGTGAGGAAGACTTGTTTAGAGTTTCCCCAATTAAGTTGAAAGGTTACTTGAAAGACAAGACAACGAAGCAAATGCGTGATGACATTAAGGCTATTTACTTCAAGGGTATCCCAGTCGTCCAGTGGGCGGAAAAACAAGGGATTTCAAAGGCTGCAATGTATATGCGCTTAGACCGCTACACAGAGCAGTTCGCTAAAGATCAAGAACAGTTTATGTTTGGTAAATAATTAGAGGGAGTTGGACTATTTGAAAGAAAAGAAAGCAGATTTAGACTTAACAAAATTCCCTTCTACACCTTTTGTAAAGGTCACACAGGAAATTAAAGAATACTGGGAAAAGCAAGTGGTCAATAATGTGTTAAAACAGTTGTACCATGACAAGAAATACAAGTTTAACACACGTTTGTGGGGTGATTTGGAATATGTTCAAGAGGGTTTGGACTTAGATATTACCATTAACCGCACCATTACCTTAAAGGTTGAAGGTTTAGAAATTCCTATTCAGCTCCACTTGTGGTTGACAAAAGATGTGGATATTAAGTTGAAACCTTACATGTTGAAGAACTTACCTTCATGTAACTTAGGCGCTGAGTTTGTTCTCCCAGAGCGCAATTACCATATTCCTTTGGGTTATACAAGTAAGACTGAAAAAGTCTTCAAAATTCAGCTCCACCGAATCCACCAAAGTTTAGTTAAGATTCGCAAGGAGAATAACTTAGTTGGAGAGGTTCGTGTCACTCGTACTTCCATGAACCAAACTATCCAAGGGTATCTTGAAAATGGCGCAACCGTGCGCCTTGTCTACTCTCAATCGGGTATTTTGAGGGAAAAATATATCAATGATGAATTGGTTGACTTATATAAACACTTAAATAATTAAACTAAGTGATAAAAGATGTAACTATTTTATTAAAATAGTTGCATTTCTTATTTTATTTTGATATACTTTATTTAAATTAAACTAGAAAGGTGGTGAGATAGTGAAAGCCAAAGAGGTCTTACAGATTTTAAAAGTTACAAGACAGACTTTAACAAAGTATGTTAAAGAGGGTCGTGTGAAAGTAACTGTAAAGGGTAACGGTCAATATGATTATGATTCAGATAGTGTCTATAAGCTATTGAACAAAGATATTGAACGTAAAACTTATGTCTACGCAAGGGTTTCTACTGCAAAGCAGAAGAAGGATTTAGACAATCAAGTTCAACTTCTTAAAACTTTCTGTTTCCAAAACGGTTATGTTTTAAATGGAGTTTACCAAGACATAGCAAGCGGTATCAATTTTGAGAAGCGCAAAGAGTTTTTCGACTTATTAGACGAAGTCTTAGCAGGTAAAGTTAAACGAATTATTATTACTTATAAAGATCGTTTAACTAGAGTAGGTTTTGAACTAGTTTCTTATTTGTTTGCTAAACACGGGTGTGAACTTATTGTTATGAGTGAAGTAGGCTCTACAGATTTGGACAGTGAAGAAGTATTTGATGATGTCGTTCATTTACTAGAAAGTTACTCATTGGATTTATATAGTAAGCGTAAAAACAACTTGATTAAGGAGTTACTTGAAGATGACAGTCATTCAACAAGTTGAAAAACATGTGATTAAAAAGAGTCATCCTTACTACAATATGCTTTGTGAGTACACACATTTAGCAAAGAACTTATACAACCATGCTAATTACTTAGTTCGCAATGAATTTGTAGAGAATAGAAAATGGCTGCGGTATCAGGATTTGGACAAACTTCTGAAAGAAGATTTGGAGTTCCCAGATTATCGTAATATGCCAGCAGCTCAATCTGCTCAACAAGTTTTGCATTTATTGGATAATAATTGGAAGTCTTTCTTTAGGTCTATAAAAGATTGGTCTAAGAACAAAGATAAGTATTCAGGACAACCAAAATTACCGAAGTATAAGCCAAAAGATGGGAAAATGGTTTTAATTGTAACAAATCAACAAGTAAGACAAAAGGGTGAATTATTGCATTTCCCTAAGTCTTTTTGCGGATTTACAGTCAAACCAAGGTGTATAACTTTAGATAACTTTGAAAAGATTAACCAAGTTAGAATAGTTCCTAAAGGTCAGTCTTTCTGTTTGGAGATTGTGTATAGTGTTTTGGTAGATATTGAGTTGCGTTCTGATAACGGAAGATATATGAGTATAGATTTAGGTTTAGATAACTTAGCAACTGTTGTTACAAATACGGGGATAAACCCAATTATCGTCAACGGTAAAGGTCTAAAATCAGATAATCAATACTATAATAAGAAAAAGGCTCATTATCAGAGTATTGCAAAACAAATGAACAATCAGCAGTACACAAATCGTTTGTATAGGTTGACTCAAAAGCGTAATTTAAAAGTAGAAGATTACTTACATAAAGCAAGTCGTTACATTGTTGATTTTGCTCTTGAAAATCAAATCAATACTATTGTGATTGGAAATAATAAGAACTGGAAACAATCTATTTCTTTAGGTAAAAAGACAAACCAATCGTTTGTACAACTCCCACATCAAAAACTAATTGATAAGGTTTGTTACAAAGCAGAACTTTGTGGTATCCAAGTCGTTTTGACCGAAGAATCTTATACAAGTGGTACAAGTTTTTTAGATAATGAGTTACCAGAGAAGTCTTATTACAATAAGAAAAGACGTGTTAAACGTGGTTTATTTGTAAGTAACGAAGGAATTAAAATCAATGCAGATGTTAACGCTGCATTTCAAATTATGAAAAAAGTATTCCCTAATGTATATACAGAGGGGATAGAGGGTGTAGTGTTACATCCAGTTAGAGTAGGTATTGTTTAACGATACTGACTAACGAACTTTTATTAAATAAAGGGAATAAGTCCATAGTTTATTTAATAAAAAGGTAACATAAGAAGTTTGGCGAGGTAGAAAAGCCAAATGTCATTCGCACAGGTTCAAGTTCAAGCAAGAAAAGTGCTAAATCTAGTGAAAAAGCAGACACTCCTAAAGTTGCGAAAACTTCAAAACCTAAAGTCTCTGCTCGTACTTTAAAGACCAAGAAAACAATGAGAACGGAAGGGGAATAAACCTTTTGAAAACAGAAGTTCAATCCGAAAAACAAGAGGGTTCAGCTTACACTTCAGTAGTGACTGACTACAAACATGAGTGTAAAGACACTTCTTGTAAGGATTTACATAAGAACAAGGAAGAACCTAAACCTCGTAAGGTTTAGGGTTAGTAGGTGTCAGATGGAAGACAGACACTTAATAGTTACAATTTATGAGAGAGACAAGTTGCTACAAGCATTGAAAGAACTTGGTTTCTTGTGGATTGAAGGAGAGGGTATTCTCGATAAGGTGCTGATTGCTTTAGCGCCTAATTCACTTGTTCAGACCAATAAAATCTACAAATTGACTCCAAGTGAGAGCTTGCAGTTTTGTAAGTGGGTTCGTAATATGGGTCTTGAAGACGCCTTGTTTTATAGCGGTGTCTCACATTTAGGTTCTCGCTTAGATACTGAGGTTTATCAAACGATTTACCCTCAGTTTGATTTAGAGACTTATATGAAGAACTCGGAGAATACTATCAATAAATTTAGCTTAGAAAGAGTTCTAAAGTTCTTTTCTAAGTTCACGTGGGAAGAAATAGTCTTTATCGCCTTAGAATAAGGTCTATTCAGCAGTTTTAGAAGAAGATTAGTGAGGTGCAAATTTGCGCATTTATGTAGATTTAGACAATACATTACTGGATTCAGCAAGTCGTTTGGTTGATTTCAAACCGACTTATGAACCAGAGAAACAACTCTCTTATGAGTTGAAGAAAGAGTTGCTGAAACACTTCTCAAACCCTCAGTTTTACCAAGTAGGTGAGATTAAGGTAAACGAAGAAGTAGAGCGGTATCTCGAAGGTCTCGTGGGTTCTCACACTGATGATATTTGCTTTATTAGTTTGAGTCCTAGTAAGGATATTGCTGAAAAGAAAAGAGAGTTGCTGAACGAGTTAGGTTATAGCGACTCCGCTTTGCTCTCCTTTTACAATTTGAGACAAGAAGAAAAGATGTTAGCTCGTTTGATTCAGTCTGCAAAAGATAGGTCTGAACCTACGGTCTTTGTAGATGACAACCCTTACCGTATCCTCAAATTCCAGGACAGTCAAATGAATTACAAGGTTGTGAAACACCCTTACACAGTAGGTCGCTACCCTAGTCACGTTTATGTGGCGAGCGCCAACTACTACAAGTAAAGAAACTCTTGCAAGTTTAGATAGATTATGATAGAATTACAAAGAATTAAGAAAGCACTACAAACACTCGGCTTTGAAGATGTTGTAACTGTAGAAAAGACCATGTTAAAACAAGCGTATAAAAAGCGCTCCAAAGAAGTTCACCCAGATGTAGAGGGTGGTTCTCATGAAGAGTTTAAAGCCCTACAAGAAGCTTATGAACTCTTACTAGAACATGGTTTAGGTCAACGAATTGATTTAGTAACTAGAGAAGTTTTAGTTACCCAAGGTTCTGACTTACTGCGGTATCACCTCGCAGGGCGCGAGTACAAATGTAGGCTTTAAGAAAGGTTAAAACAATGAAATTTATCAACAAATGGAACTTACCGTTAGCAATTTTAATGACAACAATGATTCTTACAATGCTTGCAGTTATTGTACTTTTCATTCTTCGTCTCACAGGTCTTTCCAATCTTGATGTGATTGTAGCTACGGTTCCACTCGGACTTGTAGTTGGTGTTGTGACTGTTTGGTACTTTGGTTTGTGGATTTACTCTCTATTCACCAAGAAGAGTTTCCGTGACGGAGCTGAGGTTGACTATGAGAGTGCAGCAAGTTCAGATGATGGTTGGGAGTAAAGCATTTTGTGGTTACTACTTGCAGTCCTTATGTTAGGTAGTTTAGGTTTCCTCTATACCTCAAAAGAAGTTGATTTCACAGACTGTTTTGAAGAAGAACCTAAACCCAGAGCCAACAAACGTAGAAGAAACGTAGAAGATAAGTAGAGATTTCGGTCTCTACTTTTTCTATTTCTCTAAAAAGCTCCAGATTGCCTCAGATTCGATTTTAACCTCTTATGGTATAATAAGTCCAACTTCAATTTTAAATGCGACACGGAGCAAATCTGAGCCTTTAAAATTGATTCTAGGAAATTTGTCTGCAGTTTGGTTTTGAGAACAGACAGACCTCCCCAAGACCCCTCAGCGGTATCCTCATTTTCAAGACTTTTGCGTGGTTTCTGTCTTTTTCTCCCTTATTTAGTGCATTTAGTATTACGAAAAGCAGTGGTTGTGCTGTGTCACAACTCTTTTTATTTTTGTCATACACTTTCTAATTTGTGTCATAATTTTATATTTTTCTGTCCTAGCTTTGTTTTAAATTTATTAAAAGGTGTCATAAAATAGTGTCTGTTTGTCCTAATTTAATTTTAAAGTGTCATAATTTAATCTTACTTTGTCATAAAGTTATTTAAAGTTGTCATAGATTTCATTTTATTTGTCATAAATTCTCTCTAAGGTGTCATAAAACTTTTAAGATTTGTCATAGAAACCTTGCCTGTTTGTCATACTTTTACTTAAAGTTGTCATAAGTTGAGTCTTACTTGTCATAAATTGGTTTATTTTTGTCATAGATTCTTAAATTTATGTCCTAAAACTTAGTCTAAAGTGTCATAGATTTAGATTTATTTGTCATAATCCACTTACAATTTGTCCTAATTTACCTTAATATCTGTCATAGCTTTTTCGATTGTTGGGTGTGTAGTTAAGGCTCAAAGTAAAGGAACGCCCCAAATCCGTAAGGGTTTGGCGGTAGTTGGTTTAAAGAGGTTTGAGGGTTTGAGGGTTTGAGGGTTTGAAGTGGTTGGTTGGAGGTTTAAGTTTTGCGTATGGTTTGCGGGTTGATTTCAGAGTTCTTAGTTTCACCTCACAGAACTCCCCTCGGTATCCCCACTTTCCCTTTTGTTTCAATACTTGAGAGTTAGGTTTACTATTTAAGGAGCGCCCAAACTCCACCTAGTTCCTCTGAGTGAGCTTTCTGTGTTTTAATAGGTTTAGATTTCCTCTAAATAACCTTCAGTCTCGTTGTTTCTCAATTTTGTAAGTAAGCGGAACACCTCAACTTCGTTGGGCTTCAGATTTGCTGTGCTACCTTTACAAAGTAAGTTCAAACTGAGTGTTAAACTGAACCTCAGTAGAACTTACGGAATGCTCAAACTTTGAGTGGTTTTGAACTAATTTAAAAATCTTTCTGTGGTATCCTCAGTCCACGTGCGTTTTTAAATTAAGGATTTTATCTCAAAAACTTGAGTGTTGCAATTTGAACTGTAAAAGCAGAAAGCAGAAAGCAGAAAGCAGAAAGCAGAAAGCAGAAAGCAGAAAGCAGAAAGCA
>ERZ773250.721-NODE-721-length-18021-cov-12.060726_pt1 | contig 18021 bp, 11 predicted proteins | sample MGYA00511258_ERZ773250 | MGnify/ENA primary metagenome ERZ773250 (study PRJEB29015, sample SAMEA2738164) | human oral metagenome | biome: human oral; feature: human-associated habitat; material: saliva | place: China | collected 2187 ... | reverse complement strand
ATAGATTATTAAGCTACACCAGCACTTGGGATTGCAGTTCTATGTTGAACTTGCGATGTTAGTTGACTGGGCGATAAGCAATTCGAACATTTATCCGATTCTTGACAGAACAACCTTCTATCTTTCTCTACAAACAACTTGTTCTTATGACTACGTCAAAACATAAAGCTCAAACAACAAAATTCAAAGGCAAGTCACCTCGATTTTAATATGTAGCATTGCGGATATAACCTTAAGCACTCTTGCCTTGTCTTTTGTTGTTGTTGGAACCGTCACCCATCTATTGTCACCTATCTGAACCTGATACTTAGTCTGTTGTGTAGAAGTAATGAGATCATAATTACCCCATGGGATATGCTTGCGCATAATGGTTTCTACGCCCAACTTCTTTATCGTCCCAAGATAGGTTTCCGAGGCTCTTACACTATCAAAACATTCACCATCGGCAAACCTTACAACAAGACGATCTCGTGTACGCTGCTTCTTCTCCGTCGTAGATGCGGCCTGCACCTCAAAGCCTACACCCATCTCTAAGACAAGCCCTAAGGAGAGTTGCTGACTGATAGAACGAAGTTGCATATAGCGCGTCTCGGTGTCAGCCTGTGTATTAAGATACCAACCGTCGCAGATGGGCTTCATCCACTCCTTATACTGTGGATAGATGGTCTTAGATAGTAATGGGAGGTGACACATCGTCATTTCTATTGAAGGGAACCGCTCGGCTCCTATCTTTACCAAAGCCTCTATCATCGTGTTTACTGATTTGCTACAACAGATTACCTTCCCATCAGGAAAGGTGACACGTAGTAATTTCTTCTTTGCTCTTTGACGTAATCTTTCTACTTCCATCTTTACTTAATAAGAATTAGAAATTAGTTAAACGAATATTTACTGCAAAAGCCTTATTGCCCTACAAGGATAAAATAGCCTAAAGGTTGACTTTTATCCTACTCCTAAGATTGAAAAAGCTTCATATCACTTCTGTGTACAGCTCATCACATTCTCTTAAAATAGAGAAAACGATACCATTTCTATAATAAAAAGTATTTATCTATCTATAGATTATAGCCGTTTAGATGTAAGCATAGGTCTTTATTGCATACAAATATCGTAATAATATTTTAATTACACAAGATATTATCTTCCTTTTTTGCGCCAGAACAAAATAACACGAGCCGTTACTTACTTGGTCTCCACAACCTACTCAAAAGAAAAGAGCCGCAAGGATGCGGCTCTATATAAGGTAGGACGGCTGCGGAGCTTGAAGTTATCGTACTTATATGCAGACACTCATCCTACTGTAAAGATATAAACAAAATTTATTAAACGATGAAGTCTCAGAGTTGTCTTCACAAAAGTTTCTCTTTCTGATAGCAATTCTACAATACTCTTAAACCCATCAGACACTTGCGTAGGAGTCTTATAAAAACACAACAGCCAAGGATAAGTTCTTGACTAAGACTATCCTGTTTCGCAGTTTGGTCGCAGTGGTCATATCTCCCACTTTACAAAGATAAGTATGATTTTCTGAATGATTAAATAATATAAAAAGGATTACAACTTTTATCTTATAGCTAATATAAGTTTACAAGTAAAAAAGTTTACCTGTGGACAAGTTAATAAGTTAACGGGATATACACATCCATGTTTTATTCATTAAAGGAATAACTCTATTTTTCCTACCCTCTGTACTAAGGCTACTCAGTCTTGCCATATTCTAATGCCTTTCGCTTTTATCGAATTTAAGTTATAAACTCGAGCATAAGTCCCCAAGCTGTTTCCTTATCGTTTACAGCCTTTTAAGTCTTGCTCATTCTTACCGTCTTCTTTTCTAAAACGGTTTGTACGTAAATCGATTAAGTATGTATTTGTATCGTCAGCTTGCGCACTTTCTTCGTCGAAAGTCATCATAACAGTCCATATCTTGCGTTGACGTATATTGATGTAATAAATCTGTTCATAACAAGAAAGTGTATTGGCATTATTGTAATATTCATAGCATAGAATCGAGTCAGTGACCACGTTGTTTACAGATAACAGGACATAGGCGCTTATATGTTCCTCCGTACTATTTTTTTTCTTATATATTTTGAGTGATAGCTGATGGGGCTTATCTAATTTCAGAGCCGAGCGAGACATCCTTGAAAGTATGCTGTAATAATTTGTTGACAGTTTTTCAAGTACACAACCATCCTTTCCTCTTGCACAAGAGCTATTAACCTGACTTGGAAAAATAGTATCGGCGACAAGACTATCACCAAGTAGAAATCTTTCCTTCGTGGCCTTTGAGCCGAAACGCTGACACGTTTGCGACAGAACCTTCTGCTGAGACGAAAACGAGAAAAGTAGTAAAATGGACAGGACTATGACCTTTATGACTCTCTTTTTAGAGCCAGAATGTAAACGAGAAGCGCATAGTGTTGCTCCTTTCCCTTGGGTAGCATCGCTAAACACGTTACTGCCTCTACCGCTCATTTGATGATTGAATCCTATTATCTTCATTGCTTATTTATGGATAACAAAACCGTTTTTTACTTATCTAATCATTAATACGTAAGTTAAGCCACCATAACCTCTCCACGTTTCTGCAGGCATGAAAGACATGCAACAAGTAAATGGCTTACATGAGAAATGACAGATTTGCAGGAAGTTAACAACGCCAGAATAATTAGTTGGATGAGACCATCAACTTGTCAATCCGTCTATTTGTCCACTTGTCAACTCATTCTTAATGTGTCCGTGTTATTATCCTTACCAATACATCCTGTTGATCTTTTTCTAATTTGAACTTCTCAACAAAGAAGTAATCTTCGAGCTGATTAAGTAGCAACTTATTCTCCTGCTGATACTTCTCTCCCTTCTCAAGTGCCAAGGAGTAGATATCCTTATATTGCTCAAAAGGCACGTAAAACTTTCCCAATAGTTGCTGGAAATGTGTCTTAAAGTATTCTTTATCATCAACACCAGTCTTAGCTTTGATAAAATAGAAGTCATAATCCTCATCCAACCATTTCTGTATCTCTTTACAAAAACGCTGTCTTACCTTCATTTTCCACGCAGCCTTCTGACTTTGATTATCTCTCGCATACAGTGAAAGAACGTAAAGGAAGTTCACATCATAATGGGACAGCAACAGTGTGTCACGGTCAAAGAGTCGGTTATCAAACTGCACACGCTTGTGCCTGTTTCTCTTTCTGTCGGTTTTCTCTATATTGTCATCGTCATAACTGAACATTTCATTCAGCTTTGCCGATATAAAGAAATTAGGTAGGATATTATAGCCTTCTGTCACATCATCACGCAGGCGAACACCCGAAGATGGCTTATCACCATTGCTAAAAATATCAATGTTCCATTGTATAACATTCCGTGCATAGGTGTATTGCTTATAGATTGACTGACTTCCTAACTCATGACCAATCTTATAATACTTACTATCCCCGATATAATACGTTTGCTCGTTCTCCCCCGCAATAAGACTCTGTGACGTGAACAGATGATCAACAATTTTCCCATCCTCTTGCTGTTTCTCCATACCATCTGGCAATGGGTTATCGCCTATCAGTTCATCAATAATGGCTTCAAAAACAATATAGAAGTTCTTTACCAATAGGTAATCCCGTTGTTCTGTAGAAACAGATATCTGCCGTGCCTCCTTAAAGAAGGCATAACACAAATTCCATAGCTGCAGGGCTTTATCAGAGAAATACTTATACTTTATCTGTCTCAATCGTGTCTTACCTAATCCATTGAGATAGGTCTCAAAACGCTTCCCTGTGATGAGTGGGAATTGAAAACAGATATCTTTCGGGAAACCATAGGTATCACCGATATAATTCAAGATAGAGAAGAAGATAACGAGTAGTTCTTCATCAAAATTTATCTGTCTTCGCTTATTAACAGGATTTAGATAGACCGCCTGCCCATCTTGAATAATAGCCGTCTTCGTTGCTATCGTTCGTTGCCAATTAATCTTGTTTAGTCCGCTATGCAGATTCTTTATAACAAAGAAGAAAAAACTTTGGTTGTCATGATTGAATTGTATCAGCGACAAGAGAATATCGAGGTAGGTGTTGCTCAATCGACGACCTCCATTACCCATCTGTGCTATGCGAGAATGGCATACAATCGTTGTGTCACTGCGCTTGTCATTCTTATAGACCACAATAGCACGATAAATCCATACTGCAAACTTATAGATGAAACTACGCTCTACTTCGTCAATTGAATTATACCTGTCTACGTTAGCGATATCCTCTGGCTTATACTTCCCTAAAACGAGGTCATGACCATCAACATTCTTCAGCAATACCTTCGGAAGAATAAACACACAGTCTTTGAGTAGGGTGTTATAATAATACCCTACGTAATGGATAGACACCCTACCCTCCATATTCTCTAAGGCATCAATACCATAGAGAACGTCCCTGACCTTAGAGACATCGTACTGATATTCTTCTATAAGGATTCGCATAACGAGTGTCTACTGCTGCTTTGAATACTTAACAAAGACCTCACGCATACGAAGTATTCGTGTAATAATAAGATCGAAGATGGTAGTCCAATGTTCCTTATCCTCAAAATCTATATCGTCTATCCGCTCTACAATCGTACTTGATTTCTTTTCTGGATTCTTACGCCACTCATACGTCGTATCCATCTCTGCTTCAATATCCTTTTTCTGATCAGCAAGATGATAATAAGTATCTGTGGTTCTATCGAAATATACTTGCAATGCAATAGCACGCTCCCAAAGTTTCAAAACTACAGACATATAGAAATCAGCACCAGACACATAGAAATTCTTCCAATGATCCTTACCAGCCTTTTTGGTTCCTCCAAAGTAAGTCTTAAAGTCGTCATTCTTTTGTGCATAGGCTAAGAACGCCTCCCAAAAATCATAACGCTTTCGTTCTGACACCGACCATGTAGCCCTTGGATTCTCGGAGTCATCGGTATTCTCTGCCTGTCCGTTATATTCCTCTTCGCTTTCTTCAACTGGTGTTAAGCCTAAGTTACCAAGGAACTGTGCCACTTTCTCCGCCCTTACCTTGGTCTTCATTTCGCCCTCAGTATAGAACTTTGCAAACGTTAGTTTTCCACCTTCAACTGTATCATCAAAGATAGAATCTCCTAACTCAAAGTCCTTAAACACATCATTCCAAAGGTAGAAGACAACCTTACCCACAAATGTCTCTGCGCTAATAACGCCTCCATGTGCCTTACAAAAGAAGTAGCCCAACTTCTTATCCTCCGAATTGGTCGTGCTCTCTATCTTCTTGTTTATCTCCTCTAAGAACTGCCACCAGTCATATAGACTGCCCGCAACATCAATGACATAACCTTTCTTTGCATCCGATATTGGCATATAGCTCCAATCCCAACGACGCTTAAAGGCTGAGTCTATCGGGAACAAACTCTGGTCGCTGGTATTCATCGTTGCCCAAATAAACAGATTACTTGGTAACAGAAGAATATTTCCCTCTAACACCTCGCTCACTACATCACGACCACCATAAAGGCTATTGATGGCACCTGCCTGAGGAATAGTCAATCCCTTTAGTGCTTTAGCCACATAACGTTTCATATCGGTATCTGCCTTCACAGGATAGTCAGAGAAGCCGCTATGGTTGCGGTCTAAGAGCTGAAACAAATCACCGAAAATCTGTGCACAGTTTCCTCGATTAATCTCTTCTATTACTAAGAACTGTCGCTGTGGATTGCCTTCGTCACACTTAGCATACTTCTTCCATGCTTCAATATAAGCCTGAAGAAATGCTTGCGGTACAAACTCATAGACAATCTTCTCCTCCGTCAGTGTCTGCCCAAGCTCAACAACAGGATGTCCCGACAAGTCACGCATCGTTATCTCTCGTGTCGTCGGCTTATACGCTCCCACAAAAGACGAATAGTCACTATCAGGATGAAATGTAGTACGAATTACGTCCTCCCCCTTTATCTCCTGATTGATAGTAAAGGACTTACCTGTGCCAGGTGCACCGTAGAAGATTTGCTGGAGAGGAAGACTGCTTACGTTATTCTTTACTTTATGAGTTGATTGAAGAACCATTTGAGCCATTACCGACAGCGTTGAAGAATAGCCATACTCATACTTATCTATCTCACTGCGCCCAGACAATGCTTGTCTTGCAGATTCAGATGTAGCATCAGAATGCTCACTCCAATAGTTTACATATTCCTCTAACAGTCTCTTAGAGATGGTACGTAAGCCTGTAGCACCTTTACTTGTTGACCTTACCAAATAACATAATCTGTCCTCATCAACTATCTCTACCTGACCATTGTTTGATACATCACCAATCTGTAATCTGTTATTCAACCCCATAATTTATATTCATTTAGTCTAATATGGTTTAGTTATATCCTATATTTCAGATATAGTTATGAGTATATAACACGACAATTCTATGTGTTTTGTCATCGACTTAGAGAACCGTATTCTATCACCCTCACCGCAGTAATTCTATGTGACAACATTCTCCTCGCTCTGTACAAAACAGTGTTATACATGCTCTCTGCAAAGATAATCATTTTCAAACAGATTTGGTTAGAAACGAGTGGATTATTTAACTCTCGACTGACAGGACTGGTCTGAATTACCTCCCGCACTCTCTACACAAAAAGAGCCGTAAAGATACGACTCTATATAAGGTAGGACGGCTGCGGAGCTTGAAGTTATCGTACTTATATGCAGACACTCATCCTACTGTAAAGAAGGCGGTACAGCATCACTGTTAGAAATCCTTTCCAACATAGCCTCTGTGTTCTCTGCTGCAAAGATACAATATTATCAACCAAAATACAAGTAAATACTCATGGTTTTTCTACCTGTCTGTATATTCCAATTCACGCGTCCCCGTACTTTCTCCCCATACATATTTAATGCTAAAACCTTGACTCAACAGCTAAATACATTACCTGCAAACATTCCTTTTTTCGTCTACCCTCCGCACTTATCCAGTCTGATACTTATCATCAATGCTGCTTTGCCGTTTCCCTCAATCGTCTACCCTCCGCACTTATCCAGCCTGATACTTATCATCAACGCTGCTTTGCCGTTTCCCTCAATCGTCTACCCTCCGCACTTATCCAGCCTGATACTTATCATCAACGTTGCTTTGCCGTTTCCCTCAATCGTCTACCCTCCGCACTTATTCAGCCTGATACTTATCATCAGATAGCTATTAATTCTTAATATATGGCTGCAAATTCTGTGTCCTCTGTCGTCTGCTTGCAGGCGTTTGTGGGTTCCTCTGTTAGCAGCTTGGCCTCTGTTCATCTGTGAAAATCTGTGAGAAATAAAACATACCACGACCTAAGACGTTCGCAGAAAGCCCTCTGTCAAATCTTTGAACTCTGTGAGAGACAAAACTCCCAACAACTTAAGACGTTCGCAGAAAGCCCTCCGTTAAATCCGTGAGTTCTGTGAGAGATAAAACATACCACGACCTAAGACGTTCGATGAAAGTCTTCTGTTCAATTCATGATCTCTATGAGAGACAAAATTCCCAACGAACCTATCATCTCTTTTTTGGTTCTTACGAAATATGGAGTAATAAACTAAAACTATTATATAATAAACCACACAGAGACACTGAGGGGACAGAGCTAAAGGCAATCTCACGGAGATGCTGACGGCACATAGAGCGATGGAGCTGTAGCGTACAGACTCCTGACAGCTCTTGGGATAAACGCTTTGGACATAAAGTCACTAATAAAACCCGCAACCAACATCCGTCTCTCCACACACCGTCGGTGCCTCCATGCCATCACTTGCTTTGTTTTAATAATCCTCCGCACCCTCCATTTCTCTGTGTGACATTTCGTCAGAAACCTAAGTTTAGGCGGATCATTAACACTCTAAAATTATGAAGAACGCAATTTGTATCAGTGTCTCAAACGTAAACTAACGATGCGATACCGAGGTCAGCAACTGTTTCGTTAATTCTATATCGTTTGTATATTGACCATTTTACTTGTTTTCTGTAACCATATATCTTTGCGTAGGTGCAGTTTTGGCTTCCTGCAGCGCACACAGACTTCCATCTTCCAAAAGTGAATCTATATAGTTCCGCTTCATATAATAGCGGTCTGATAAGTTCAACTCCCTTGCTATCTCAGCAAGCGTCCGTGGACTCTTACAGAACTCCAAAATCCTTATCTGTTTTTCTTCTTTGTGCTTACTCCTTGACTTTTCATCAATTACTCCTTGACTTTTACTCCTTGACTTTTCATCAATTACTCCTTGACTTTTACTCCTTGACTTTTCATCAATTACTCCTTGACTTTTACTCCTTGACTTTTCAACTTTTCTAAAGTTCTGATTAACCCCATAAGAAGTCCAACGTCCTCTGCTTTCTGTAACAAGAATGTTCCTTTCAACCAACGAGTATAAGAGTTTTCCTACTTGTAGAGAGTTTTTGTCTAAGAGAGTTTGTATCAAACTATTCTTTACAGTTCCTTCTGTCAAAGCCACTGAGAGAATCAAGACTTCTTCGTTATCAAGCGACTGAAAGACTGTTTCACCAGGAATAGTACGTAGCTGCTGTATACATTCTTCTGATATAACAGATGTCATAGAAATTGTCAACTCTACTGTGTGTAAATCATTAGATTCACAGAGTAATGGCTTTCTCCAGTTTTCTTTCTTACAAGCATCTACAATAGTCGGGAAACCAGAACCAATATTATCACCATAGCCCAGCATACGTAGCATAGATTGGATATGAGGGTTACGTGCTTTAGAATTTCCTCCCTTGTAGATATCTGCAATAGGCAGTTTCAGAGAACCAGGGTTGGAAAAGTAGAACCGATCATCATGCTTCTCAACTCTTAATACTCCTTCTATCATATAATCTGCATGGATTACCAGGTTGGTCAATGCTTCACGAATGGCTTTATGTATCGGCGTATCGTCTTCTCTTTCTGTACCTTTAAGAATAAATGGGCGTCTTATGTCACGTACTAATTTTGCTAACACACGGGTAAAGAAATTATAGAGATTGTTCTCCCAACTACCATCATAGGTCATCCTGTCGCTCCAACGACTATCTGGTTGTAGGTTTGTCATATCCAAATAGTCCAAACGGATATTATCAAAACGCTCTCTTATAGCTAATCCCTTTCCAAACATAAAAAGACCAGCCAAGGTCAGTCCCTCTCGCCCAGTTGCTCTATCCTTGGTATATCCTCCTAAATTTCTAAGAAACTCCTTGTCATCATAATCGTTTAATAAATGTTCTGGGTGGGCAGAACGAAACCTATTGCGAAAAGCACTCAGCGTGGGAATGTCTATATCTTCCATATTATAATGGTCTATCAAGATACCATCGTTCCCTGCATCATTAGAGTCGCGTATCATTGCTTTTACCTCCTCCTCGGTGCAATGATAATCTCCTTCATGATTCCGCTTATAAGTTCCTTTGTTTAGGTTTTCATTTATATAAATAGGACGTTGTCGATAATCTGCCTGAGGAACATGTATAGACAACAGACATCTCCCTTCATACTCCACAACCTCCACATCTGTGTCAGTCAGAATGTTGGTGCTGACCTTATCACTGTTTAATGTGTCAAAAAGTTCCTTCTTTAGTTTCTCTGGATTCTTGATACCCGTTGTCGTGTAGAGTAGATTTCCTTCTCTTCCTTTTTGTTCTGATATCCTCAAAAGAATATAACCACCAATCGTGTTGGCAAAAGCAGAATAAGTCTCCCATACAGACTTTGGGATACTATTCTCTGCCTTTTTCGTCTCAAAATTGATTCGCTCTCCCATTAAGAGTAACGTGGTAATATCTTTTGTTTCCATATTCAATTGCTTGCTGCGAGTAAGCTTTTAAGTTCCTTTATCTCATTGTAGATCTTCATCTGCTTACAGGCTCAGTTAGTAAGTGCAAATTTAGGCAATCTTTTCATAAAAGCATTGAACTGGTGATGCAAAATTCATTTTTTCTTGGTTTCATCCTTATCATATACACAATCTTTGTGGTTCTCCCGAGATATACAGTGATAACAAAAGTCCTTACATAAAGGCACATAGAGACACCGAGTGGACAGAGGTAAAGGCAATATCACAGAGGGGCCGATGTCACAAAGAGCGATGGAGGTGAAGCGTACAGACTCCTGACAGCTCTTGGGATAATCGCTTTGGGCCATAAAGTCACTAATAAAACCCGCAACCAACCTCCGTCTCTCCACACACCGATGGTGCCTCCATACCATCACTTGCTTTGTTTTAATAATCCTCCGCACCCTCCTGCTCCCAGTGTAATAATTCTTCAAAGTTCTAAACTTAGGCGGCTCTTTTCACTCGCAAATCTCTTAAAAGGCCCCTTTTTCTCACAGAACTACACAGAAGAACAGAACTCACAAAGGCCCACAGAGACATTAAGTCAACCGATGACACAGACCCTTTCAACTAAAATTGTCTATAACGTTCTGTGATATCTGTCGTCTGCTTGCAGACGTTTGTGGGTTCCCCCCGTTAGCAGCTTAGCCTCTGTTCCTCTGTGAAAATCTGTGAGAGATAAAACTCCCAATGTCTTAAGACGTTCGCAGAAAGCCCTTTGTAAAATCCGTGAACTCTGTGAGAGACAAAACTCCCAACGAACCTCTTATTTATAGACTCAGTGAGAGATAAAAATTCCAGATAGTCCCCTCTCCCAAAGTATTACTTCCCACAGTTCAGACCCCACAATCATCAAGAAATCTGACTATTACACATACCATTCAAGACCATGCCTGTCTTACTTCAAGAAGGGCGTCTTCTCCATGCAAGAAAGGCATGTTCTCAAATACAGAAAGGCCCCTTCTTCTTTTTTAATACGCACGCATTGCATTCATGTGGGGGCAAAACAAATTTACATCAAGATAAAATACTCCTCCCCCTCACATGCCTTCCATTCTCCCCACCCGTTTCCCCTTCCTCTCCTAATCCACACCCGTCCCATCCCCATCCCACACACCTTCCGTTCTCAGCCCACACACCTTCAGCCCCCATCCCACTCCCCTTCTGTCCGCAGCCCGCTCTCTTTCCGTCCCCAACCCACTCCCCGTCCGTCCGCAGCCCACTCTCCCCTCTCCGTTACTCCCCGAACTTGTTCATCTGTTACCCTGTCTTCTACTACAAGCAACATATTCCCCTGTCCACTCGTTCTCCTGTCCACTTGCCACATTCCCCTGTCTCTTCTCGCATACAACTTGTTCACTCGTCTCCCCGTCAACCCGTCAACTTGCCCGTTACTCATCGAACTTGTTCACCTGTTACCCTGTCTCCTCTCGCCACCAACTTGTTCACTCGTCTCCCCATCAACTCGTCAACTTACAATGTTACTCATCGAACTTGTTCATCTGTTACCCTGTCTCCTCTCGCCACCAACTTGTTAACTCGTCTCCCCGTCAACTCGTCAACATACAATGTTACTCACCGAACTTGTTCACCTGTTACCATGTCTATTAATACAGCTAACTTGTTCCCTTGTCCACTCATTAATCCGTCTTCTTGTAAACTATTTTTATCATCTTACTTTTTTGTCGGTACTTGTCCAAAACACTGCAACGCTAATTCTTCCCTTTTTGTCACCAATTTCTACCGCCCAAAAAATAACTATCAGTAAAACAAGTCATTAACTTGTCACTCAAAAGAGGAGAATAAGGTAAGATTTAGAAGTACAAAGCCATGAACACAGACAACACACAGAGTGAAAAGAAACAAAACCCCTCAAAATTCTACTTATTTGTATATTTATTTCATAACCACCCACGATTCCCTCCCTATCCGTCGCAGTCAACCTCCTAACTTGTCGTCTACACCCCCCAAGTAGCTACTAAACTGTCGCACCATACTTACTTTTCTGTCGCATCATACTTACTTATCTGTCGCCGCTAACTTACTAATTTGTCGTCAATCGGCCTTGTAACTCGTTGAGTGTTAAATGTTTCAACGGTCCTTACTAAGTCTTATAAAGATTGTATAACGATAATCTAACCTGAGAAGAAGTTTTTTATTTTAAAGGCATAAAGAGATTTTCCCCCTGTGTGAAGACGATTTTAAACAAGTTTCTAATGCACCCTCCCTTTTTGTCGCACTTGTCTTCTCGCCCCCTCCTCACGCCACGCCCTCCGTTTTTAGCCGTCGTTCTCAGATGTTCGGCGGCGCAGATGGCCCGATACGTATAGCTCATTTCGATCTTTTCGGCACCATTTTCTTGTCGTTTTTCGAGCTTTTCTTTCAGTTTTTTCATGGCTCGTTTTCCCATAATTGTAGCCCATGCAAGATGCGCTCCCGAGCCCTTTTATCTTCTGCTCCTTCGTCTTTTCTATGCTTTTTGTCGCCTTTCTGTGTGAACAAACATGATGTTTTAAGTGATTATAAATAATTATAAATATATCTTTATATAAATAATTACTATTATTTTAAGTACTTGTTAATCAACTAAATACAATATATACGATTATTTACAGCTATCAAGAATTATACTACTTGTAGTTTTTATTTGATAAGAAATATATAAAAATGTATCTTTATAAGAATATCTTTATATCTCAACCCTACCCCTCTACGTACCAACTAAGTTTTTCTTCTTTTTGTTTGCTTACTTTTCAAGTCGTTTGACCATAATTTTCTTAGTCGTTGTTCATCGTTGAATTGTATTCAGTTTACTATCCATTTCGTGTCCTCAAGCAGCTCTTCACAACCCCCAAAAACGGCAGAAAGCGACCTCCCTTTTTGTCGTCTTTCACCCTTCACAGCGGTCGAGTTTTTCCTCCCTTTTCGTCGCCTCTCATCAATCCTCGAGTCTTTACGCCAGTTTTTTGCAGCTTATTCGCCTACAAAATACGTGCGACAGATAGGGAATGTATTCTTAACTGTCTCCTACCCTATCAGTGTTCTAACTCGTTAATAATAAGCATTTTACGCAGAAGAATAGCGTCATTTACGTAGAAGAAGTAACAAAACTTGTCACTTTTTTGTCGCACTTTACTTTCATCAACGCTTATAGCTCCACTGATTATCAGTATTTTATCGTGTTTTATTAAGTATTTTCTAAACATTCCCAATTTGTCGTCTTTCTCCCTTCCGAGGCTATGTTCCTTATTTGTCGCAGCCCCTTTGCCGCTCTGTTCAGTTCGTTCAGATTGCTAAGAAAGAAAGATGTTCCTTTTTTGTCGACATACTAAGTGTGTGTATCGTCAGTTTTCTCTCCCTATTTGTCGCACTGACACCTACTAAGCGGACGGTGGTCCCCAGTTCTGTTAGTATTTCTTACGCTTTCTTTCGAGTCTTAAATGGCGTCTAACTCATTGTGATGTTGAATCTTATGTGTACTCTTTGTGTTTACAATAAAGTAATCAGAACCCTTCAAAGCGTAGTCTTTTCCTGTATTGTCATAGTGTGTGTCCGCCCTGTCAAGCCGCTTGCACGACAGCGTAAGGCCCCTTTCACCTGGTCTAATAACGGTGACGAAATATGATTCTATTGCCAAGACGCTAACCTCAGAAGTACCATAAATGACGAAGTCGACTGCTGCTTAATTCCCGTCTGACGGCTTTCGGCGACTAATAGGGAGCTTATCGATTCTGTTGGATTGACTACTAAAATTCTACATGTGAGCCGTTCGCACGTCATCTTGTGCTCTACTCCTCCGTAAGTTGTCATTTATCTTGAAAAATGAGGGCCTTACTAACTTGCTGTAATGCGTCTGCCTGATGGGTTGATGGGTGTTGGGTGATGGTTGTTGGGTGTTGATGATTAGTCAAAGAAGGGTGTTGGGTGATGGTCGTTGAGTGTTGATGATTAGTCAAAGAAGGGTGTTGGGTGATGCATGTTGGCTGTAAGGTTCTGAGTTATCGGTTGACTTAATGTCTCTGTGCACCTTTGTGAGTTCTGTTCTTCTGTGATTTTCTGTGAGAGAAAGATTGTTGGATACTCGCAGTGTGGGATTTTTTTCTCTCACGCTGAGAAGGTTTTTCTCTCACAGAGCGCACAGAGTTCACTGAGCCTTTTGGCGCACATTTCGAGCCCACAGAAGGCCTCCGGCATACAGAGTTCACAGAGGCCTTTCAACTAACATTAGCTGTAACGCTCTGTGTTATCGGTTGACTTAATGTCTCTGTGCACCTTTGTGAGTTCTGTTCTTCTGTGATTTTCTGTGAGAGAAAGATTGTTGGATACTCGCAGTGTGGGATTTTTTTCTCTCACGCTGAGAAGGTTTTTCTCTCACAGAGCGCACAGAGTTCACTGAGCCTTTTGGCGCACATTTCGAGCCCACAGAAGGCCTCCGGCATACAGAGTTCACAGAGGCCTTTCAACTAACATTAGCTGTAACGCTCTGTGTTATCGGTTGACTTAATGTCTCTGTGGGCCTTTGTGTGTTCTGTTCTTCTGTGTAAATCTGTGAGAAATAGAACGCACCCACTCTATGAGATGACACACAAACAACAAGCTGGGGCGTTTTATCTCTCACAGAGCGCACAGAGTTCACTGAGCATTTTTGCGCACAGTTTCGAGTCCACAGAACGCCTCCGGCATACAGAGTTCACGGAGCGTTACTGCTAAAGGTGGCTGTAAGGTTCTGTGAAATCGGTTGACTTAATGTCTCTGTGAAACCCTGTGTGTTCTGTTCTTCTGTGTAAATCTGTGAGAAATAGAACGCACCCACTGTAAGAGAAAGGATGCTTGAGAGTTGCTGGGGAGGTTTTTCTCTCACAGAACTCACAGATTTAACGGACCTTTTTGGCGCACAGTTTCGAACCCATGAGGAGGTGGCCCCTCCCCCAACCCCTCCCCCGCAGGGAGGGGCGTAATATGTGAGGTTACCCCTACAAGACTGCCAGTAAGGGACATAACAAAGCCGATATCCTTCTTATAGGGGTATCTCGGTGATCACTCCCCTTCCCTCCGGGGGAGGGGTCGGGGGAGGGGCCGCTATCTTTATGGGCCTTTGTGTGTTCTGTTCTTCTGTGTAAATCTGTGAGAAATAGATCGCACCCACTCTATGAGATAGCACACAAACAACTCGCTGGGGAGGTTTTCCTCTCGCAGAGAAGAAAGAGCGTTACTGCTAAACTTGGCGATGAGATTTAGGAAAGAGCAGCGTTCATACGATGAAAAAATAATATTACATTGCTTTAAGAGAGACTCCTTCTAAATATGAGTATAATGTGTCTTCTGATTGCATTTATAACCTACATGAAATCAGAATGTTATGAATGACGTTTGAGAATATGCCTTTCTTGCTCCAAGAAGGGCGTCTTCAACGTGCAAGAGGGGCATGTTCTCGAACGTAGAAGGGCCTCTTCTTGTCACATGCTCGCACCCCTTTTCGAATGTAGAGGAGTTGGTTAGCGAAGAATCCTTACATTTCCTGCTCGCATACTTAGCATTCTTGCTGATGGTGCTCCCTCCTCCGTCCCCTGCTGTCCAGTTCTGCGAGGCATTGCTTCGTTGTCCCTCGCTCGACCTGCGGGGCAAAAGATGCCTCACCCCCAGTCCCTACCACGAACGCTTGATACAATAAATAGCAGGGGTGTTCGTTATGTTTATGATGATGTTAGGGCTGCGTATGGATGCTTGAATGGTAAATATAAAGTACAATACACAGCGAAATTATTGAAGTAAAATTATACGTTTGTTGCTGACACTGGCATCCCGTTTTGCTCAGACCTAACTCCGTAAAAGTAGAAGGAGCGGACAATCAGCTATATATAGATAATGTTCGTTGTGGGCAGTTGAGCCTTGTAATAAACAAGATGGAATAGGAATGACGAATGGGGTGTACTTTGAAGCATGCTAATAAAGTGATTTATCAGAAGATGAAAGATGCGGTGATACCATCAGAACAGGTTACGTAACCGATACGAAAGTCGCATAAACAATTAGAAAACCTATGAGACGAAGGTTTAGATAGGCTTGCACTTTACACATGAAATATAATTATGAACACAGAAGAAAATAACAGACAAATTACTGAACTTGCGCAGCGACTTAATATGAAGTTTCCCAGTTCGTATGTTGATTTCCTATCCGAAATCGACAATGGGGATGTGTTTGAAATAGAAGGAACAGGAATATGTATGTATTCTTACGCTGATCTGGAGGAAAGAAACCTGACGTATGAGGTTGAAGCGTTCGAACCTAACTATTTTATGATTGGTCAGGACGGCGATTTAGCCTACTTTATTCGCAGAGACAATCCCAACGACGACTCAATATATTCAAATGATCTTGGGGCATTAGGGGCGTCGGAGATGAAAAAGGAGGCTGATGATATTCTTCGTTTCATTGCTTTAGTCGAGGAGAAATAATTGTTTTGTCGATGTTTTAGGCTATTTGGAATATGACGAGAAGCGCGGGGGATCTGTCTGACAACCATCTGAGTTCTGCACCGAAGATTGATGGTTCATGTCTTTTCCAGGCGGGGTGGAATGAGAAATTTACAAACGATACCTCTTTAATGGGTTGGCACGATGAGCCTTTCCGATGGTTTCCCTGTGGCTAAAATAAAGGCGATAAAAAATGGTGTCAACAATGATGATAAGCATAAAAAAAGGTGACACTTGTGCTAAGATAAACTAATCTTAGTTCGGATAGGGAGGACCGTTCTATAACAGGTTGGCCTGTGGAAGTATATAATAGTTAAATATCTGATATACAGTAGGGTATCGATGAGTATTCAAAAAATAACATGATAAAAGTGACATGGATAAAGAGCGTATTTTAGAAAAGTTAGATTGGCTGTTTAAGTCGGCTTTATCAGCACCAGACCCAACCTCAGAGGAGTTTAAGGAAGAACAGTTCCTATTCTTCGAGAACTATGTTCGATTTCTGCAAGATAACGGTTTTACCACGCGGGTTCTATTAAAGGATAATGAAAAGGCGACGGCTGAGTCGCAAATAAAAATTGGTGATTTGACCCCTGAAGGGTTGAAGTTTTATTTCTATGGGATAAGGAAATGGAGAGAGAAATACGACCGTGCGAAGGATAAAAAGAAAGCTATTAATGACTTTAACTTTATCGATAAAAAACTGAAACAGTTTCGTGAACAATAAACTGAATGGACTCGGAGACATTAACACCTTATTATATATAGTCGGCGTATCGGTGGGCATCACTTGTTTTTAACCCTGTGTGTTCTGTTTATCTGTGTTCATCTGTGGGAAAGAGATTAGTGGAGAGTCGTAGGCGAAGATTTTTCTTTCACAGAGCACACAAAGTTCACGGATTTTTTTTAGCTTACTGTTTACTTCAGTGGGTATATTTTCTCTCACAGAACTCACAGATTTAACAGAGCGTTATTGCGCACTGTTTCGAACTCACAGAACGCCTCCGGCATACAGAATTCACAGAGCGTTTCAGCTAAAGGTGGCTGTAACGTTCTGTGAAATCGGTTGACTTAATGTCTCTGTGGACTTTTGTGTGTTCTGTTCTTCTGTGATTTTCTGTGAGAGAAAGATTGTTGGATACTCGCAGTGGGGAGTTTTATCTCTCACAGAGCGCACAGAGTTCACTGAGCATTTTGGCGCACATTTCGAACCCATAAGATACTGGCCCCTCCCCCAACCCCTCCCCCGCAGGGAGGGGCGTAATATGTGAGGTTACCCCTATTGGGCTACTTACATACTTCGTAAAGGTTTTTTCTCTCACAGAACTCACAGATTTAACAGAGCGTTATTGCGCACTGTTCCGAACTCACAGAACGCCTCCGGCATACAGATATCACAGAACGTTATAGCTAAAGGTGGGTGTTGGGTGATGAGTGGTAGGTGTTGATGATTAGCTAATATTGGCTGTAACGTTCTGTGATATCGGTTGACTTAATGTCTCTGTGAAAGTTTGTGTGTTCTGTTCCTCTGTGTTTTTCTGTGAGAAATAGAACGCACCCTCTGTAAGAGAAAGGGCGCTTGAGAATCGCTGGGGAGTTTTTTCTTTCACGAAGGATATTTCTTTCTCTCACAGAACTCACAGATTTAACAGAACATTTCAACCAACGTTTCGAACT
>ERZ773250.720-NODE-720-length-18035-cov-12.422024_pt1 | contig 18035 bp, 10 predicted proteins | sample MGYA00511258_ERZ773250 | MGnify/ENA primary metagenome ERZ773250 (study PRJEB29015, sample SAMEA2738164) | human oral metagenome | biome: human oral; feature: human-associated habitat; material: saliva | place: China | collected 2187 ... | reverse complement strand
CGAGGGCTCGGAACCACCGTTGTTGTCGACGTCCCAGAACAGGGTGTCACCAATCATGCCGTCGGCGACGAGGCCGAAGTCGACAGTCTCATCGTTCTGCCCCTGGGCGAGCGTCACGTCACTCTCAGCACCGTTAGAGTCCTTCTCGCCATCCGCAGCCGCGTAGCTCTTGGTCGCGGAATAACCCGCAGGAGGAGTGAAGATAACCTTGTAGTTCTCCTCACCCGCGTTCGCAACGATACGATCGACGTTCGGCATCAGGTTCGTAAACTCGTACTTGCCGTTGGCGTCCGTGGTCACGGGCTTGACGGGGTTGCCGTCCAGGTCGATGACCGGGTTGCCGGCACCGTCCGTCAGGGTGACGGTGACGCCGACGACGCCGGCCTCGTCCGCGTCCTGGATGCCATCCTTGTTCGCGTCAAACCACACGAAGTTACCCACCGAGGCAGGCTTCACGAACGCAAAGTCGACCTTCGTGGCATTGGGGGCGGCGGTCGTCAGGGTGATCGGGGTCGGCGTGACGAGCGTGCCCTTGCCGGCCTCGCTGCGCGTGGTTGACGAGCCGTAGCCGTAGGTCTGCTTGTAGTCGGCCAGGTTCACGTCGGTACCGTCAACCTTCGCCGCGCCCGGGACGACCTCGACCTTGTAGGAACCCAGCGGCACACGGGTGAAGGTGTAGTTACCGTCAGCGTCAGTCTTCGTGGTGATGTCCGCGCCAGACGCATCCTTCACCGGATTGCCGTCCGCGTCGAGCAGACGAACCGTCACACCCTCGAAGGGGCTGTCAAGGACCGGCGAATCGTTAAACCAGGTCGCGTCCTTGTCGTTGTAGATGGTTCCCGAGATGGTGCCACCCACCTTGAAGGTCGCGCTTGCCGCGTTGTTGTCCGTGTTGGAGTCGATCTGATCAAACTCGCCCAGGGACGCCGTGTTCGTGATGGTCTTGCCCTCGGTGCCGTTCTGAACCTGCACCAACACGTATAGCGTTTCAGTACCACCCACGTGGAGGTTGGTGTTGAGAACGCCGGACTCCATGGCTCGCCAGTCCGTATCGAGGACTTCAAAGCCGGGATCGGCCTTTATGGTGCCGGTGCACGGGTTCGTCGCGTCATCCTGGCAGATGCGCGTCTCGGAGGAGATAAATTCGACGCCTGCGGGGAGCACTTCCTTGACGGTCATGCCCGAGGCCACGGCCGGACCTTTGTTGTTCAGGGTGATGCGGTAGAGCATGTAGTCGCCCGGCATAATCGGTTCCGTCGACTCGAGCGTCTCAGGAATGCCGTTGGCGTCGCGAACCGGCTGGTCGCCATTCATCTTGACACGGGACACGGTCTTGGCGACCTCAACATCGGTGGAGACGTTGATGCCGACCTTGGGGGCCTCGTTGGGCAGCAGGTAGGATACCTTGCCGTTCTGCATAGAGCCACCGGACATGGCGACGGAGTTCCACGCGATGAGGTTGGCGTTGACCGGAGAGGTCATCGTCGCCACGAACTCGATTTTCTCGCCGATTTCGATGTCGCGGTTCATGACCAGGCGGAAGCCGGTGATCTTGGTCAGGTCGGCGGGGGCATCGCCCCACGCGTTGGGGGTACAGCCAGCGGGAGCATCGTTCATCGAACCGCCCGCGGAGAGGACCTCACCGCGGCAGGGGTTGGGATCGGTGGAGTACTGGACCGTAATGTCCGAGGCCGGAACGGGCGTGATCTCGGGAGCGCGACCCGGTTTCTCCTTCACCGACTGGAATGCCCAGGTGGTGGAGTTCAGGTTCGGCTTCCAGTGGGAGCCGCGTGCCTGTGAGGAGGCGGGCCCCACGCCCACGTCGTTCAGGTGGGGCAGGACGTCGTAGGCCACGACATTCGTCAGCGGGGTGTTACCGGAGTTGGCGATCGTGAAACGGTAAGCACCGTCCGCACCCGGGTCAATCTCGGCGATCTCACCGGCGGGGACGAAGTCGGCGTTCTTGTTGCCCTTGACTTCCTTCGCAATATTCATCGACGGAGTGGTTGCGACATTGAAGTCCGTCGAGGCGTTACACACGTAGTCGGCGGTCGAGCCGTTGCCGTTGACGTCGAAGGAGTCGACTGCACGGCTACCGATGCAGTAGTTGGTGTTGCGCAGGCTCTTGTCTTCGTTCCTGTCCTTCGCGCCGTCGCCGGGCATGAACGCCATGGCGTCGTTCGTGTTCTTGCCGGCAGCAGCCGTTGCGAGCACATTGACGTCGAAGGTCGAGTAAAGGCTACCCTCGACCGGATCCGGCACATTCCAGCGGATCAAGGTACGACCGGTGTTGTTGTAGTTCTTCTCGATCTCGACCGTGACCTTGCTCAGGTCGTAGGGGGTGCCGTCGGGGTTCTTCAGCGTCGAGCGCTTCTCGGGGACGATCGCCGAGGCGTCGTCCACGTCAAAACCCTCGGGCAGCAGGTCGACGACCGTGAACGGCGTGGGGGTACCACCGTCGGCCTGAGTCTTGGCGGTGCCGTTGATGAAGAAGGTGGCGGGCTTGCCCACGACCACGGGGTTGGTGCGCACGGTCTTGTAGACCTGGACGCTCGGGAAGTCGCCGCGCACGCGCATCCAGGAGCAGAGCTCGTCACTTGAAGTGACGACGGTGCCAGTGTCCTTGTCGGTCACCGTACCGGTGGCACAGTTCTGGAAGCGCACATAGTCCGGGGAGGCCACGTAGCTGTAGTACTTCTCCGGAGGCAGCACGGGGTTGTAGTGTGAGGCGAAGTCCGCGGGCTCCGTGGTCGGAAGGTCCGCGGGAGCCGTGCCGTGCAGCCACGCCTGGGGGCTGGTCTGCGGGGCGGCGTCGGTGTCGATGGTGAAGCGGGTGATCCACTCGCCGTCGGGCAGGGTCAGGCCGGTCGTCTTCGTGTAATTAACAGTCTCGTGGTTGCCCTTGTTGGTCCAGTACTCGAGGGTCCATCCGCCATTTTCCTCGTAGCCGGACTTGGAAAAGATGTTGAAGCGGTAGGGGCTCACCATGGTGGGCTTATCGCACGAATCGCCGGCGGCCTTGGCGTCCTGGGTGGACCAGGTGCACGGCAGGGTGTCTTCCCAGCGGAAGTGAAGGGTGGTGTTACCCGAGTTGATGCCGGCGAAACGCCACGGGTAGAGGCCGCGGCGAACCTGGTACTGGAAGTCGTTGCCGGTCTTCATGATGCGGCCGCCGACTTTACGCTCGGCGAAGCCGTGCGTAATCTCGGAGCTCTTGGAGACGACGGTCGTCGGGTCGTTCATGACCTCGGCGGTGATGGTCGCCTTGTTGGTGACCGTGTCGTCGAGCGTGACCGTACCCTCGGGGTACTTTACGGTGACGGTGGACTCGATCGGGTTCTGCCAGAGCCACTTGTCGTAGGACCAGGTGACGGTGTGTGTCGCCGGGTCGTAGACGCCGCCGTCGGAGGCCGTGACGAAGACGGCCTTGGCGGGCAGCGGGTCCACGACCTTGATGTTCTGGACACCCACGAAGCCGAGGCCGTTCAGGGTAGGGCTCTTCATCGAGGAGCCGTTCCAGCGGATACCGACCTTGTTGGGGTTGTCCTGGTCGATCTGCTGGTAGCCGTAGCGCAGCTTGTAGGTTGCTTCGCCACCGACTGCGGGGTAGTTCGCCTGGGCGGTGGGGCCGGTCTTTTCGATGGCGACGTCGGTGGTCGCGGTCCACGTGGTGGTCAGCTCGTTCTCGACCTTCTCAGCGTTCAGCGCGCTGAAGCGCACCTTCTGGGTGGTCGTCGAGTTGTTCGGCACGTCGAAGGTGTCGTAGTGCCAGGTGACCTGGATACGGTCGGACGTGCCGGCGGGCAGCGGATCCTTCAGCTTGAAGATGTAGCGCTGCACGCGCGTGCCGTCCGGGTACTTTTCGGCCGAGGTCATCGTCTTGGTCACGCTGTTACCGGTGACGGGGACGACCGTGTAGCCGCGCTCGATGAGCTTGAGGCCGGCCGGCGTGATGGGGCCGGGCAGCGTCAGCTCGATTTCCGCCTGCTTACAGGGGGTGGTCACCGAGGAGCAGGAGAAGTTAATCGTCGTGATCTGATCATCGTGGATGCGCAGGGTTTCTGCGTCGTTCACGACGTTCAGAGCCAGAGTCGCATGGTCTTCCGCGACCGCGCGGGTACGGCGCACGCGCGGCTTATCCTCGGGATTTTCCTCATCGGAGGCAGCGACCTCAGCGACGTTTTCGTCGGACGAGGCCGGGGCGTCAGCCTGGCGGTTCTCCTGCTCGGCAGCACCCTCCTCACTCAATGACGAGGACTGGGCAACGTCCTGAGACGACGTGGCCTTGGGCGATTGGACCGATTCGTCGGCGGCGCTGGCTCGCAGAGCGAGGGGCGTCAGCGACGTGACGAGAAGTGAGAGGGCGGCCAGGCTGGCGGCACCTACAGCACCCACGCGGGCACGAAAGGGTCGCAGTCGAGACATCAGCTCCTCCTTCAACTAGCGAAATTTGATAGGACTCAAGTCCCCAGCGTAATGAAGGTGAAGTGGCACCTCTAGGCCTGACAGTTAGGCATAGCTCCCTCATTTTCTATCTATATTCAGACGATTAGCATCGCAACAGTTTTATGACAACTTCTCTGAACTCACGGTCAGTGAGAGAAACAGTCGATACATATGGCAATTTTCAACTAATCATGAAATAGCATCGCTACTTACTCTTCAATCATGACCACAAGATCAATAATTACCGCCCGATATGTTTTTAGCGCACATGCCAAACCTCATACACTTATCGACCGGAAGTCATTTTGTTGATTAGCCGCCGCGGTCGACATGCCTGAGTTCATGGGCACACACAGTCACTGATCCTGGATAAACACGGGAGGGGCGCGGGACCGTGGTGGTCTCGCGCCCCTCCCGTGGGTTCATCTGGTGTCAGGCGACGTGTCCGTTAGGCGGATTCTCTCGTACGGCGGCGATGTCCAGGACGTCGGCCGGGACATCGACACGAACAGTGTAGGTACCCGGGCACAGGAGCATTCAGGGTGCCACGGCCTCGTCCCTACGAGGCTTGCTCCGAGGAGAGGTGACCGCCGTCCATCGCGAAGGTGCGGTCGGCATAGCGGCGTGCCTCGGACTCATGGGTCACGATCAGGACGGCTGCTCCCCCATCGGCTGCCTCGCGCAGGAGGCGCAGGACGGTGGTCGCGTTCTCAGCGTCCAGGCCGGCCGTCGGCTCATCGGCCAGGACGATGCTCGGGTTCATGAGGAGCGCGCGGGCCACGGCGACGCGGCGCAGCTCGCCGCCGGACAGCTCATTGGGGCGTGCGTCCGCCAGATCGGACAGTCCCACGGCACCCAAGAGTTCCTCGGCGCGCACCCGCGGCGGCTCGGCCTTGGCATAGAGCACCGACAGCAGCAGCACGTTCTCGAGGACGCTCAAGCTGCGCAGCGCCGTGTGCCCCTGCGGGATCAGACCGATGCGCTCGTTACGCAAGCGCGAGCGTTCCTCGTCGCGCATCGCGTACAGGTCCGCTTCCCCCAGCCGAACCGTGCCGGCCGTGGGCGGGAGCATGCCGGCGAGCATGGACAGCAGCGTGCTCTTGCCGCTGCCCGAGTGCCCGGTGATGACGGTCAACTGCCCCGCCTCCAGCGCGAGGTCGAGCGGTGCCACCGCAGTAAAGACACGGCTCCCCTTGCGGGCACGGGGGAAATCCTTCGTGAGGGAGGTCGCTTCAATGAGCATGTCACTCGCCTTCCTTGAGTAGGGCGCTGGCATCCGCCGTATTCAGGGCGCGCAGCGCTATCCACGATGATACGAGGGCGACCAGACCCATCGCGGCCACAGTCCCCGCCGCCAAACCGGTGATCACGGGGAGGGAGGGGATCAGGAACCCCAGGCCGATTGTTTGTCGCACGAGTCCGGAGAAGGAGGTGATGAGAACCCCCGAGACGAGGACACCCAGGCCCGCGCCGACCGCGTTCACGGCCACGGCCTCGGACACGACGATCCGCGCGACCAGGCCTTTATGCGCGCCCAGGGCGATGAGCGTGCCGAACTCGCGTTGACGCTCGACGATCATCAGGACGAAGATCAGGGTGATCATCGCCACGCCCACGCCCCATACGAGCGCCACCAGCACCGTCACCGTGCGCGAGGTCGCCTCCAGCGAGCGCGCGATGCCACTGACCATCGTCGTCGAGGTCGTCACGCTCACCCCGGGCACGCTCGCCTGGATGTCGGCGGCGACCGCATCGACGTCACGGCCGGGCGCGACCCTCACCATGACCGAGGAGATGATGCGGCCAGTGTCGAGGGTCGTGTACTTGTTGAGGCCCTTGTCCAGGGAGGAATCGATGAGGATGCGCGCGGTATCGAAGTTGGCGTACACCGCGTTATCCAGCGTCGATCCGGTGGTGTCGAATTGGGCGACGACGCGCAGCTTGTTGCCGAACAGCGAGAAGTTCTCCGGGTCCGCCACACCGACGTTCGCGCCGACGATGACCTCCATGTCGCCGAGGTCCAAGGCCCCCACCGTGTCAGAAATCCACGGCTGGATGGTGAAGTCCGTCGCCGGGTCGAATGCGATGACCTGGTAGCGTCCCGAGCAGCACGAGGCGCGGGCGGTGGCCAGGAAAAGCTGGGCGGACGCGGCCTCGACACCGTCGACGGCGGCAACCTGGTCGCGGGTGGCCTCGTCCATGTAGAAGTAGGAGGGCTCGGCACCCACCAGGAACGCCTGCGGGTCAAAGTCGTCGGCGTCTGCGGGCGTCACCATGATGTCCGCGCCGAGGCGCGACTCGACGGTGCGCAGGCCCCGGTCAATACCCGATACCAGCATGGTCCCGCCGAACATCGCCATCGTCATGAGCATTGAGAAGACCACGAGGGTCCCCGTGCGCACCGGGTAGCCGCGCAGGTTCATCCAGGGCAGTCGCGCGAGCGAAAGCATGTGTGTCCTCCTGTCGTGTGCCTAGATCGGCGCAAGCTTGTTTCCCTGCGTGGCACGGCTTACCCGCGCCAGCGCGAGGCGGGTTCCGGCCACGCCGAAGGCTACCAGCAGGGCAACGGTCATGAGCGCAAGGGGTGCCGACCTGGCCGGGGTGGTCAGCGCCGCGAGCGCTGGGGCATCGCCGAGCAGGGGCAGGGCGGCGGCTCCGACGACGACACCCGCGAGCGCGCCCGCCGCGTGGACGATGAGGGATTCGGCGGTCATGACGTGGGCGATGATCGCGCGTGAGGCTCCGATGGATCGCCAGACGAATATTTCGTGGCGGCGTTCGTTCATGAGGGTAGCTTGGGCGACCATGAGGGCTGCGAGCAGGATCAGCCAGGCGAGACTGAGGACGCCGAGGAGGACGCTTCGGTGGGCGCTCACGTCCGAGGCCGTGGCTGCGACGGCGACGTCAGAGCGCACGGCGGTCACTTTGCGCACGTAGAGGTTGATCCACTCGGTCACTGCGTCGACGTCGCTCGGATTGGTGACCCGTACGAGGGCGAGCGTGTAGTCCCGGTCGGGGTCCAGGGAGGCGTAGGTGTCGACGCCGGATTCGGTGGATGCTGCGATGACTTGGCGTAGCGTGTCCATGGTGACGAAGACGATGGTGTCCGTATCGGTGCCGGTGGCCTCCAGATGTGCGCCAACCGGCCACTGCTTCCCAAACAGCCTCACCTCCCCGTCCGGGTTCTGGCGCACAGCGGAGCCGACCGCGACGGCGCCCGTCGGGGGCGCTACCCCCTCGCCCTCGGCGATCCACGGGGAAATGACAAAGTCGGTCGCCGGGTCGTATCCGACGATCCACAGGGGCGTCCCGTCCGGCTGCGTGTCCGCGATGGCGAGCTGGACGGTGACGGCCGAAATGTCCTCGTTGGCGTCCATGCGCGACAGGGCCGCGCGCGGCTGGTCACAGTGGGCGGGGGTGCCGAGCATGCTCAGCTGCCTCTTATCGACCTGGTTCAGGCAGGTCGTCGGGTAGACGACGAGGTCGGCACCAAGCCTGCGCTCGGCCAGGCTCAGCTGCGCGCGCATGCCATCGAGCACCACGAGGCCAACAAACACGCACGCCGCCTGGGCGAGCGCGAGCACCAGGATGATCGCGGCGCGCACCGGGTGCGCCCGGATGTTCTTGACAGGAACGAGGCGCAGCGTGAGGTCACGCGTCATTGCTGACCTCCGCCGACCTCGGCGATATCGATCCACAGGGCGGGGCGCACCCCGTAGAGGACGTCGACGTTCGCGCCGCTAGGCAGCGGGGTGCCCGCGGTGTCGACGTATTGCGCGGCGAAGGCGTAGGTGCCCGGTGAGCGCAGCCACCAGTCGGCGGTCCCATCCTCGCTGACGGCCAGGGGGCCCGAGGCCACGGCCTGGCTGGCGGGTGCCGCACCGATATCGGATCGGTTCGCGCTGCCGCTCAGGTAGACGACGCTCTCCTGCTCGCTCAGCGCGAAGACGCGGTCCTGCGTGGGCGCTCCGCCCGGGGTCCCCGCGATCGACTGGTCCGCGTTCTCGTTGAGGACGGAGGGGATGATTCCCTGTTGGGCGGGGGTGAAGGCCGAGGCGAAAAAGTCCCCGTTCATCCACGCACGCAGATCGGAGTCAGCCCACGTGACATCCTGGAAAGGCACGTGGTTGTACTGGCGGGCCTCCAGCACGTCGGTGCTGAGGACCAGGAGGCGATCGTCGAAACGCTCGAGCACGATCCACTGGATCGGCTCGGGTCCGTTCGCCTCGTTCCCGTCCTGCTCGACAGAGCCGAAGTCGATCACGTCCCCCTTGGCCGCCCTCCGGTAGGGCACCGCCGGGTCTTTTTCGACGAGGCCCGCCGCGCGCTGCGCCGCGTCCGCGTAGCCCCCGAGTCCAACGAAGATCGCGTACGCGCCCGAGGCGTCCCCGGCCTCGGCCAGGCGCACCGCCTCCGCATAACGCTCCCCGCGCTGATGGTTGTAGACCACGAGACCGAGGGTCAACGCGAGGAGAACCGCCGCAAGTGCGACGGCCCCCTTCTTGATGGATGCCTGGGACAGGCGGGCGCGTGTCACCGCTCTAATGTCAGGCCTGAGAGGCCCGATCCTTTTTGAACGTGTGCACCAGGGCCGCGACGCCGCCACCGGCGACGAGCACACTCATGATGCGCACAAAGGGCTGGAACACCGTGTGGCAGCGCATCGTCTTCATCATGCACAACGGGCAAATGACGCCGGGGATAAAGAAGACGACGATCGCGCCGATCAACGAGAGAGCCTGGAGGGCCAGGCGCACACCTTTATTCTTGACGAAAGCCGCGGTTCCGAAGAACACGACGAGGCCCGCCGAACTGGCCGCAACACTGTTCTGGCACTGGTGGCACTGCATCCACGAGCCGTCCGGCTTGGGGTCGCAGGCCGAGAACACGGTGACTCCTCCGGCGAGGAGCAGGGCGCTCAGGGCTGCGGGCACGAGGGGGATGATGACGTCCTTCTTGGACATGGGTTCATTCCTTAGGGGCGAGCAAGCATTGACGAACTTTATAAAAGTATCATAAGCCTCATTTACGCAGGAACACAACGCTTTTACCCTCGCACGCAACCCGCGACTCAGACATTCAAAAAGCCCCCACGCACCGACCGCACGCGACCCCACCACGCCCTCCGAGGACCTAAGATTGAGACATCCCCCACCAGTGAGGTGTCATCATGAAGAGGATCCACATCCGCTTTGCCCGATGCATCGTCGCATCGGTGACCGCGCTCGCATGCGTCGGTCTCTTCCCCCTCGCAGCCGCAGGTGCCAACGTCGCCGACGACGCCGCACAGTCAGGCCCACAATCGGGTACACAATCAGGCGCACAGTCGGGTGCGAGCACACCCACCGCACCAGCCACGCCCGAGGCACCCCCCGCCTCGTCCGAGGCCGCCCCCGACCGGGCCACCTCCGCGACGCCCGAGGACACCCCGGCCTCGTCGGACAACGCTCCCTCGACGCCTGAACCGGCGCAGCCCGAACCGGGTGACCCCGCCGAACCCGCACCGGATAATCCCGCCGAACCCGAACCCCCGGCACCCGTCACCTCCCAGTGGGTGCACCACGCCGAAGGCTGGCGCTACGAAAGTTCCGACGGCACATGGCTCAAGGACGGAGTCTTCGAGGTCGGCGGCGTGCGCTACGCCTTCAACGCCGACGGCTTCGTTCCGGTGGGCTGGTACCGCGCACCCGACGGCACCTGGTATGCGTCAACCGAGAACGGCGTGCGCACCGGCTGGTACCGGGACGGCTCGTGGTACCTCCTATCCGACTCCGGAGCCATGGTCACCGGTTGGCAGGTCTCCGGCGGCACCCGGTACTACCTGAACCCGGACGCGGGCGGCGCGATGGCCACCGGCTGGACCAAGGTCGACGGCACCTGGTACCACCTCGATGCCTCCGGCGCGATGAGCGCGTCCACGTGGGTACGGGCGGGAGCCTGGTACTACCTGGGCGAGTCCGGGGCCATGGCCACCGGATGGTTCCAGGTCGGCGGCACCTGGTACTACGCGGACGCCAGCGGTGCCATGCACACCGGCTGGGTCAGCGACGGCGGCTCCTGGTACTACCTGGGCAGCTCTGGGGCCATGGCCACCGGCTGGCTGCAGCAAGGCGCGAAGTGGTACTACCTGAGGCCGGACTCCGGCGGCGCGATGGCGACCGCCTGGGCGATGGTCGACGGCAGCTAGAACTACTTCGACCGGTGGGACGGCTTCTGGGTGTCCGGCCGCTCCGGCTTCGAGGCCGACTGGAACTACGCGAAGACCCTCTACAGCCCCACGAACTACCTGGTCGTCGTCGACACGAGCGCCCCGCACTGCATGACGTTCTACTGGGCGGCGAGCTCCTGGCAGCCACTCACCGACATGCCCTGCTCCGTCGGCAAGTCCTCCACCCCGACCGTCACCGGCACCTTCACCATCAAAAACCGGGGATACTCCTTCGGGCACGGGTACACGGCGTATTGGTGGACCCAGTTCTACGGCGACTACCTGTTCCACTCGATTCTCTACTACGAGGGCACCATGACCGTGATGGACGGGACCCTCGGCGGACACGTCTCCCACGGCTGCGTGCGCCTACGCTACGAGGACGCCAAGTGGCTGCACGACACGATCCCCTCGGGGACCTACGTGACGATCTACTGACGCTCTGCTGATCGGCACAACAAGGCCGGGGCTAGCCTTCCGGATATCGGGGGCGAGTCCTGGCCTCGCCATTATGGTTTCTCCGTGCCATTACGACCCGCCTTACTGTTACGGCCTCGGCGTCGGCGTTGCTGCTGGCCGCGCCCTTGCAACACCGAGCGCCGTTGTGCCACCTGTTTGCCAGCGCAGCCCGCTTCGCCGTCGCGACTCCGGCGCACGTAAGCCCTCATCCGCACGTGGACCCGCTATTCCGAGCCTGGGCAACACCGCCCACGTACGGAACAGCGGGTTAACGTGCGCAACAGGCGACCCACATGCGAGACAGCTGGTTGATACGCAGGACACGTTGGAGCCCACATCGTTGTCGCACGCGGATGATCGGTCACAGACCATGGGGCAGCCACACACGCCCAAAGTGCAGACCACCTCGCCAAAAAATGGCAAAAATGGGCTGTTTTGGGTGAGGTGGTCTGCGATTTGGGCGAATCCAGGAACGCGACGGCCTCCACCCACGGGTCTGCGCAGGATCCTACCCGCAGTCCCAGCTCGCTCACGTTGTGGGCGTCATCCGGTGCTCTAACCGCCTGTTCATTTCCCATCTTCCCCTCGCCCCAACCTGGCCACCGAAGCCTGAACCGAGTCCCGCCAGGCACACATCCCCCCCTGACGGCAAAGGCTGGGCAGACACACGCGCCCACGATGCAACAGTGACAGGAAAGAGACAAACACGACCACCTACAACACCATCTTTTCCGCACCAACACGCCGAAAAATCACCACAAAACCAACACGTTGTGTCCTATAGCCCTAGTGTCCTATAACCCGGAGCCTTCCGGGCCCACCCACATGGAGGGCACCGCAGGAAGCACATCCACCCCGCACCCAGAACCCGTGCAAGCAGCAGAGGCAACGACGAAGCCCCGGGATTCCAAAGGAATCCCGGGGCAGGGAGCGGAGACGGCGGGATTTGAACCCGCGAGGGGCTATGCACCCCTACCTCCTTAGCAGGGAGGCGCACTCGACCGGACTATGCGACGTCTCCAGTGCCGACTACTTTAGGGCATTTTTGCCGCGAGCGCGAACGTGCGCCCGCCGCGATGCCCATTGGCGGTCGGCTCGGCGGAGGGCGAGGGATTCGAACCCCCGGTGCCATTGCTGACACAACGGTTTTCAAGACCGTCTCTTTCGGCCACTCAGACAGCCCTCCAGACCTGCCTCATCCTACAGGAACAGACTCACACACGCGAAGCCGACGGTACGGGCACAGGAACCGCCCACCCTGCGGCAGAAGGAGAGGTTGGGACGGGCGCGCACCACATCTGCGGGATCGCTCCAGCGCTCACCGCGCAGCGTGAACAAAGAGGCGGACCCGGGGTGCACGCGCCCCGGGTCCGGTCCCAATCGCAGCTATCAGCCTCGCAGGCCGAAGAAGTTCCAGGACTTCTTGTCGGGTGCCGGCTCCTCGGGGTGGTCAAGGAGACCTCGCGAGAGCGCGGGGGCCGTCGGAGGCCACAGCGGCACGCGGATCGCGAGCATCGCCTGAATCGCGTGGTAGACGTCCCAGCGGGAGGACTTGGCGGGCTGAACGCTCTCATTGTGGGGGCCGAGGCGGCGGATCCAGCGGCCCGGCTGGGCGATGAGGTAATCGTGGATGTAGTCCACAAAGGAGCGATAGCAGTGCTCGAAGTGCTCGACTTCGTCGATGCGATGCCCGTCATCGAGCATCGCGCGGCGTACGGCGACGGTCGCGCACACGCCCTCGCAGACGACCCACTGCTGGTGCTCGTCTTCGCCAGGGACGGGATCGCCCTGGTCGTTGACGGCGGTGGAGAAGCCGGGGGCCCCGTCAGTGCGACGCCAGCCGTCGACGCGGGCGCGCTCGAAAAGTTCGGTGCCCAGCTCCATCAGGTAGTCGGGTACGGCCCAGCCCGTGGAGCGCAGGCCAGCGCGCACCTGCAGCGCGAAGCGCGCGAGCTGCATAGAGTGACCGGTGACGTAGCCTTCGTGGTAGCGGCGTCCGTCGTTGCAGAGCTTTCCGGCCTCGAGGCTGGGCTGCCATTCCTCGTCGTAGTACTCGGGGATGCGCCAGTTGTTCTTGGATGCAACCTTGTGCGCGAAGGCCGTCATTTTTTCGGCGCGATCCAGCCATTCGGGTTCGGTAGTCGCCTCGGCGGCAGCCATGTAGGCCTCGATGGTGTGGATGAGGGTGCCGAGGGCGTGGACGGGGGCGGGTTCGCTGAAAGCCTCATCGTACTGATCCCACACGAGGCCGTAGTCGTCGATCCAGTAGTCCTTCTGCTCTTGGAGCATGGTTTCAAGCAGCTCGTACGCGCCGGGTCGGTTGGCGACGGTCGCGGCGGCGACACCGAGCAGCGCGTAGACGGTGTGGTACTGAGACTTAACGCGGGAGGCCTCATCCCAGGGGACACCATGCCCCTCCTCGTCCGGTTCAGCTTTGATTTGGTACCACATGCCGCCGTTGACGGGGTCCGTGAAGTACTTGGTCAGCGACTTGACAGCATGGTCGGCGTAGCGGCGCGTGCCGGGCAGGCCCATGAGGGCCCCCAGGGAAAAGATGTAGGCCATGCGCCCGGTGACGGCCAGGTCAATGGACCGGCTCAGGTCCGGTTTGCCGTCGGCGTCCAGGTGCGCGAAGCCGGTGGCCACGATGGACCCCTCGGCCTCTTCGATGAGCGCCTGCATGTTGGCACTCAGCCAACGGTTATGTTCGATGGAATCAAACCATCCCACGATGTTCCTCCTGCCAAAACAGCCACGGTCTGCGGTGACCGACCTCTCATAGAATAGACGCTCTTTCCCCCATTTGGGAATACGTCCACACGCTCGCTCCTCAATCAGGGACGAGGTCGGGACAAGTCACGCTCTGACCTGCAGTTTTACGCATGCTCGACCCCGGCCTCGTACACGATGAAACGATGTCGTGTTTCACGGCGTGGACGGACCTACGCAGAAGTGGACGTAACGTGCAACACTGTGTTTATGCATGATAGAGCTGGCACACGTGCCCTTCCAGAAGACCTCATCAACGTCGACGATGTCATCTCCGCTTACTATGACATCGTTCCCGACCCGACCGACGTGGGACAGCGCGTCGCATTCGGAACATCGGGCCACCGCGGCTCCTCGCTGGACGGCAAGTTCAACGAAGCGCACATCATCGCCATCACCGCGGCGATCATCAAGTACCGCGCGTCGCAGGGCATCAACGGTCCTCTGTTCATCGGTCGTGACACGCACGCCCTGAGTGAACCCGCGTGGCGCACCGCCCTGGAGGTCCTCGCAGCCGCCGGCATCGACACGCGCATTGATTCGCGCGGCTCCTACACGCCGACCCCCGCCGTGTCCGTCGCAATTCTGGGCGCGAACGGCGCACCGGCGAACCTGCGCACGGAGGGTGACGGACTGGCTGACGGCATCGTCGTGACCCCCAGCCACAACCCGCCGCGCGACGGTGGCTTCAAGTATAACCCGCCTCACGGCGGCCCCGCTGACACGGACGCGACCGGCTGGATTGCGGCGCGCGCGAACGAGCTGCTGAATTCGGGCGAGTGGAAGGACGTTCCCCGCGTCACCGGCTCTGAGCTGCTACACGACCCGAACGTGAAGCCTTTCGATTACCTGGACTTCTACGTGTCGCAGCTGGACCAGATCATCGACATCGAGGCCATCCGTAAGGCGGGCGTGCGCATCGGCGCGGACCCGCTGGGTGGCGCGTCCATCGACTACTGGGCGGCTATCGGCGAGTATTACGGCCTAGACCTGACAGTCGTCAACCCCGAGGTCGACCCGGCGTGGCCGTTCATGACCCTGGACTGGGATGGCAAGATCCGCATGGACTGCTCCTCGCCCTACGCGATGGCGTCCCTGCGCGAGACCATGACCCCCGACGCCGAGGGCAACACCCCCTACGACATCGCGACCGGCAACGACGCGGATTCGGATCGCCACGGCATCGTCACCCCCGACGGCCTGATGAACCCGAACCACTTCCTGGCTGTGGCCATCGAGTACCTGTTCACGCACCGTCCCGGTTGGAGCAAGGACGCGGCCGTGGGCAAGACCCTGGTGTCTTCCGCGCTCATCGACCGCGTCGTGGCCGCCATGGGCCGCGAGCTGATCGAGGTGCCGGTGGGCTTCAAGTACTTCGTGCCTGGCCTGCTGTCCGGTGCCGTCGGTTTCGGCGGCGAGGAAAGTGCGGGAGCCTCGTTCCTGCGCAAGGACGGCACCGTGTGGTCGACCGATAAGGACGGCATCATCCTGGCGCTGCTCGCCTCGGAGATCCTGGCCGTGACGGGTAAGACCCCCTCGCAGCTGCACGAGGAGCAGGTGGAGCGCTTCGGCGCCTCCGCGTACGCTCGTATCGACGCTGCCGCCTCCCGCGAGGAGAAGGCGAAGCTCGCGGCTCTGTCTCCCGAGGATGTGACTGCGACTGAGCTGGCCGGTGACCCGATTGCCGCGAAGCTGGTGCGTGCTCCCGGTAACGACGCACCCATCGGTGGCCTGAAGGTGACGACCGAGTCCGCATGGTTCGCGGCTCGCCCGTCGGGCACCGAGGACGTCTACAAGATCTACGCGGAATCCTTCAAGGGTGCCGAGCACCTGGCCGAGGTCCAGGAGGCCGCGAAGAAGGTCGTGTCTGACGCCCTGAACGGCTGATTCTCTGACGCTGCCCGCTCACGCGGGTTGCTGGGGGTGGCGCTCACGTGTGTGAGCGTCACCCCCGTTGTCGTGTCGCGCCGACTCCACCGCCGACGGTCGTGCCGAGGTCCACGCAATCACAGGGGAAACGCACTGAGCCTACGAGGCGCAATCGCACCAACCGGCCTGTTAAACTGACGGGCAGGACAAGGGCTGACATGGGCCTTTCATCTTCGGATGATTGGTGACCGCGAAACCTGACGAACCAGAGCCTCGTAATAGCTCACTCGTGAGCGGCAGACTGACGTCGGTCCTGAAAACCCCCTCCCCTGTGGGCTGGGGGTTTCGTGCTATCCGCTGGGCTCAGTAGGCAAGCGGGGAGCATTTTCACGGCGATTGCCCATAGAAATATGGGGCACGGGCCGCTACCGTGGGGATAGTTCGACGCGTCGGTGAGCCGACGCCGCCCACCGACACCAGGAGCGCCCACATGAGCGAGGCACCCAGCCCTGCCGCCCGCGACGGCAGAGTCCGCGAACACGCCCCGGCCTCGTCAAGCAAACCACGCACGAGTCCGCCGATCCCCTCCCTTCCCAAGGCGCGCCTGGCTTTCCTTCTCCTCGCGGGTGTCGCGCTGCTCGCTGGCCTGGACGCCTCCCTCGTGCGCCTCGGAGCGCTTGCTCCCATCGCCTCGACGAGCCTGGGGACCGTGCACGGGCTCCTCATGATCTACGGGTTCCTGGGCACCGCGATCTGCCTGGAGCGCGCGGTCGCCCTGCAATCCGACGGGCGGCGCGCGTGGGCGTACGCCGCTCCCCTGCTGACCGGGGCCGGCGGCATCAGCGCGGTCGTCATCTCCGTGAACGAAGGCGCGCGCGCCACGCTCACGAGCCTACCGATCCCGCGCTTCCTGGCCGCCCATCTGAGCGGATTTGCGCCCGAGCGGATGATGCCCGGCTTCCTCATCACGCTCGGCATGGCAGCGCTCACGTCCATCTACTGCTACGTGTGGGCGCGCAGGCAGGCCACCCACGCGGTCCTCATCCAGCTGATGGGCGCGCTCATCGGGCTGGGCGGCATCCTCCTGTGGTGGCGAGGCCTCGAGACGCCGCGCGCGGTGCCGTGGTGGCTGGCCTTCCTGATCGTCACGATCGTCGGCGAGCGCGTCGAGCTGGCTCGCCTCGCCTTCGCGTCCGGCTCCACCGAGCGGCGCATCACAGCCGAGAGCGCCGCACTCATGGTGGGCCTGACCGTCGCGCTCTACTCCCCCACGATCGGTTACCCCCTGATCGGCCTGAGCCTGGGTGTCCTCATGGCAGACACCGCGTGGCACGACGTCGCGCGCGGCACCGTGCGCATGAAGGGCCTTCCGCGTCTGGCGGCCGTGTGCATGCTGAGCGGCTACGCATGGGCGCTCGTACCCGCACTCATGTGGGTGATCGCGCCGCCCGCCTTCGACGGATACGGCTACGACGCCGGCGTCCACGCGATCACGATTGGCTTCGTCGTCTCCATGCTGCTGGCCCACGCGCCCGTCATCATCCCGGCGGTCGCCCGGCGCGAGGTCCCCTACCACGTCGCCATGTGGGTGCCCTTCGCGTTCCTGCAGGTCTCCCTCGCTCTGCGCCTCCTTGCGGGCGCGCGCGAGGCTGCCTACCCGTGGCGCCTCGGCGGTACCCTGGGTATCGTGGGCGTCCTCCTGTTCGTCGCGACGACGCTGACGGTGACGATTCGCCGGGCGCGCGCGGTCTCGCGGGAACGCCGCCTCATCGACGAGGTCGACTCGCCCTCCTCGGGTCCCGCATCGTCGGGCGGAACGGAGGCCCGATGAACAAGCCTCGCGTTCCGCGCACCGACCGCGCGACCTCCATCTGGATGTGCGTGGCGGCCGTCGCCGCCGCCGTCACGATCGTCGCCCGAGGCCGCATCCCGCAGAACCTGTGGACGATGATCCACCTGGTGACCCTCGGAGTGCTGTCGAACGGGATCTTCCAGTGGTCCTGGTACTTCACGCGCGCGCTCGCACACCTGGCCCCGGATGATCGGCGGGCCGGGCGCGACAACACCGTGCGCATCATTGCGTTCAATCTTTCCCTCCTGCTCCTCATCGGCGGCATGTGGTCGGGCCTGTGGCACGCGACCGTCACGGGCGCGACCATTGTCGGCGCGATTGCCGCGTGGCACGGGTGGGCGCTGCTCACCGCGTCCCGCGAGCGCCTGGCGTCGCGTTTCGCGGTGATTATTCGCTACTACATTGCGGCGGCGTTTTTCCTGGTGGTCGGCG
>ERZ773250.697-NODE-697-length-18487-cov-9.569390_pt1 | contig 18487 bp, 14 predicted proteins | sample MGYA00511258_ERZ773250 | MGnify/ENA primary metagenome ERZ773250 (study PRJEB29015, sample SAMEA2738164) | human oral metagenome | biome: human oral; feature: human-associated habitat; material: saliva | place: China | collected 2187 ... | reverse complement strand
CCCACCTCGTCATCAACAACACCGACACCTGGGAAGAAAAACAAGGACACTAACGCAAGCTTGACAGTGAACCACGCTACAATCTGCTGCCTCAAATGCGTGAAACACGCGTGAAACAGACGAAGGAGGGCGAGAACTAAACCGCGTGGCCAGGCGACGGCAGCTGAAAGTGCCAGGCGCGCCTACGCGATCACCATGGCTGCCGTGCCCGCACACATCAGCACGAGACCACCCAAGTAACGGCGCGTGAAACGCTCGTGAAACATCATGGCGGAGAAGACAACAGTCACCAGGATCGACAACTTGTCGATGGGCACCACCACGGAGGCTGGCCCCTCTTTCAACGCATGGTAATAGGCAAGCCACGACGCACACGTAGCAGCACCCGAAGCCACAATGAAGGCCAGCTCGCGCGCGGGGATAACCCCAACTTCACGAATGCGCCCCTGCCCAACCACTATCACCCACGCCATCGCCGGAACAACGAGCGTACGCACCGCCGTCCCCAGCGTCGGATCAACCCCCGAGACGCCGACTTTCCCCAAAATCGACGTCAAAGCCGCGAAGAGCGCGGACCCGAGCGCATAGACAAGCCAACTCCCACCACGGCGCAAAGCTCCCGGCAGCCCCACAAGGTCCGACGGATCAACCATCAAAGCGGTTCCCGCCGTGATCGCAACGATCCCGGCCACACCCCATACGCTCACCGGCTCGCCCAGCAGGACGAGAGCCAGGACAATCGCCAAGACCGTCGATAGTTTGTCGATAGGAGCCACCCGCGACACATCCCCCCTCGCCAGAGCCGCGAAATAGCACAACCACGACGCCCCTGTCGCCAGCCCCGACAAAACGAGGAACAGGAGCGAACGCCCGTCAATAGACGAGACAAAGGACGCGGACCCAGTCAGCGCTGCCATACCCCACGCGCCCACGACCACGACGAGGGTACGCAGCGCTGTCGCAACCGTCGAACTCATCGTCGCGACCCCCGCCTTCGCCAGGACGGACGTCAACCCTGCGAACAAGGCGGACAAACAGGCAGCAACGATCCACATGCCATCAACTGTACGACCTGCCGCCCACGAGACCATGCCTGGGACCACACCCATTCTGGCAACCCTGCCCCGGCCTCGTGTGTATACCCCACCACTGTTTACACGACTCGCCCGCCCCGAGGAGGGCAAACCTGCCACCATATGCGGGTGAGCGACACGAAACAGATGCCCCTGCACTCCTCGACGCAAGAGGCAGGGCCCCTGATGCTGCAGGCCTTCGCCTGGGACATGGCGCCGGACGCCAGCCACTGGCGCTACCTCGCCCAGCACGCCCGGGCGATCGCGGACCTGGGCGTCACCATTATTTGGCTGCCGCCCGCTTACAAGGGACACGAGGGAATCGACGACGTCGGCTACGGCGTCTACGACCTGTACGACCTGGGCGAATTCGACCAGAAGGGCACAATCCCCACGAAGTACGGCACGAGGGACGAATACCTGGCCGCCATCGACGCCCTGCACGAGGCGGGCATCGCCGTGTGCGCCGACATCGTCCTCAACCACCGCATGGGCGCGGACGCGACCCAAACCGTGCGCGCCACCCCGATCAACCCGCAGGACCGCCACCAGGCCCTCGGCGACCCCGAAACGATCCAAGCGTGGACCCGCTTCACGTTCCCGGGGCGCGGCGGCGCCTACTCGGACTTCACGTGGGACTGGACGTGCTTCCACGGCATCGACTGGGACCAGGCGACGCAGCGCAAGGGCCTGTGGCTCTTCGAAGGCAAGCACTGGAACGAGTCCGTCAACACCGAGTTCGGCAACTTCGACTACCTCATGGGCTGCGACGTGCACGTCACCGATCCGCGCGTCAGCGACGAGCTGGACCGCTGGGGCCGCTGGTACGTGGAGACGACCGGCGTGGACGCGCTACGCCTGGACGCCGTCAAACACGTCGGCTCTGACTTCTACGCGCGCTGGCTCGAAGACCTGCGCACCTCCACGGGCCGCCTCCTGCCCGCCGTCGGCGAATACTGGAGCGGCGACGTTCGCGAACTCGAAGCCTACCTGCGCGAGGTCCCCAACGCCATGCTCTTCGACGTGCCCCTGCACTACCACCTGCACCAGGCCTCGGTCTCGGACGGCAACGTCGACCTGTCGCGCCTGTGGGAGGGCACGCTCACGGCGTCGATCCCCGAACTGTCCGTCACCTTCGTCGAAAACCACGACACGCAGCCCGGACAATCCCTGGCCTCCACGGTCGCCTCCTGGTTCAAAGCCGCCGCCTACGCGCTCATCCTCCTCAACGAGGCCGGGGTGCCCTGCGTCTTCTGGGGCGACCTCCTGGGCACCCCCGAGACCGGCGACCTGCCCGCCGTCCGTGAGCTTCCCATCCTCATGGGCGTGCGCTTCCGCGCCGCGATCGGCCCGCAGCACAGCGCCTTCGACGACCCCGACGTGGTCGGTTTCGCCCGCGAAGGCAGGGCGGACGTGCCCGGTACGGGGTGCGCCGTCATCCTGTCCGACCGCCGTGCCGCCGAGAAAACCCTGTACGTGGGCGCCCACCACGCGGGCGAAGAATGGGAATGCCTCATCGGCGGCCACCCGCCCGTGCTCGTCGCCGACGATGGGACACTCACGGGGGCCGTCAGCGACGGAGGCCTGAGCGTCTACGTCCCGCGAATCTGAACGTCTACGTGCCGCGCATCCCAGCGTTAGGGAACCCCGGCCTCGTCGATGTGACCGGGCCAAGGGTTCGTGACAGTGCGAGCCGACGCGGCACGCGCTCTACTCGCTCGTGCCGCCGAGAGCGGGGATACGCTCAATCTCCTCTTTGAAGAAGGTCTCCGCAGCAGAAATGAAACGCTCAAGACTAATGTCGAGCTGCGCGTCGGTCAAGCCCATGCGCGCGGTCACAAACTGCTCCGCGCACAGGCGCTGGGTACCGTCATCAAGCGATGACACGTAGGCCTTAGGCCAGGTGGTAACACTGTTCCAGTCGTTACACGCCTGAAGCAAGCGCGGGCGCAGGTCCATCGACACTTCCTCACGTACAGCACCCCACATACTCACGTCCGTGCCCTCGTTAACAACCGAGAATATGTAGAACCCGTTGCGAAAACCGGTGTGCAGACGGCTGCCGTTGATCTCGTAGGCATAGTCGTTGCGCTTGAAAAAGTCTGTGATCCTCTCAATCGTCACCGGTCGGACGATCCTGCGGCGATCAAGTGCCCGCTTGCACTGGTCAATGAGTTCCGGCGCGTGCTCATTACCGGGGTCCATCGCGATGCACTGCTCGAGGTAAGTGAGCGCGCTCTCTTCCTCATCCAGCCAGTACAGTGCGCAGCCGATGCGGTAGTACCAGACCGGGTCGGCCATCCCCTCCGCTTCAATGCCTCGCAACAGATCAACAGCGTGCGAGATGTGCTCGCGAAAAGAATCCATGTAAGGCTGCGCATAGTTAATGTAAGCGCGCGCGAGAAGGCCTGTCAGCTCGTAGTCAATCGACTCCGGCGGTTGGCGTTCAATGAGCGCAATGATCTTCTGATGTTCGTTCTCTTCGTGCAAGTCGTTAATTTGCGCGATGAGTTCTGAGCGCGATTCCACGGATGTTCCTCCATCGTGAGGCCACAAATATTGACGCGAACCTAAGCATAACAGGGGTGAACGCAGACACGAGCCGCGTCAATGCTCGTCGCTGTGTAGGGTTACATCGTGAACGAAACCGGCATGAATGACAGCCCGATGAGCAACGAGGCACGTGCGCGCATGAGCGCCGACGACGCAGCCCAGTGGGAGGAAATTCAACAGTGGAAAGCTGCGCAGGTCCGCCCGACGCGCCCGCGCGTCATTTCCCAGCGGATCCGTTCAACAGCGCTGGCGACCCTGGGGAAGGTGGCGGCTCTCGCACGTAAGGTTCCCGGTGGCGATGCGATCACTCGGGCGGTTTCGTCTGCCGCGTTGGGCCTGGTGGACCTGGCAGCATCTGCGTCCGAGGCGTCGGTGCGTCGCAGGCGCATCCTGAAGGCGTACCGTTCGGCCGGTTATCGCGTTGAGCGTGTGACGGACATTCGCAGCCTGAGCCTCGCGCAGATTCGTGCCATCAAGCCTCGTCTGAACCTCGCCTACTCGGGTAGCGCAGCCGCTGAGGGCGCGGTTAGCGGCGTGTTCGCGTCGGGCGGTTCAGCTGCTGCTCTCCTCGGCATGGGCGTGGCTTCAGCTCCCGGAGTTGGCGTCACGACCTCCGCGATTGCTCTCGACATCGTCACGTTTTTAGCTGCGGCAACGCGTCTCGTGTCTCACACGGCCGCCTATTACGGCTACGACACCGTTGACCCAGCAGAAAACCTCTTTTCGACAATGGTTCTCTCCCAAGCGATCGACCCGGAGGGGGCGGGACGTGAGTTTGTCCTGGAGAAGCAAGCGACGATGCTCGCGTTCAATAAGGTGATGCGTGACCTCGCTAAGCGCGGACCCATGGATTCCGTGGGAAACAGTGCGATTGCCGCCGCGTTAAACTCTTTGTTCTCGGCGTTGGGTGCTCGTCTGGTCGGCAGGAAGCTCGCGCAGATCGTCCCGGTTGCAGGCATCATCGTGGGCGCTGGTTTGAACGCTTCCCTCATGCGCACCATCGGCGACACAGCCGACCACCTGTATCGCGAGCGTTTCCTCGTCGAACGCTACGGGCACATTGACGAGGCCGGGGATACTCCCTCGGGCACCGTGAGCGTCACGCTGGCCGACGACATCAGAGCCGACATTGCCCGCTACGTGGAACTCGCGCAGGCCGAGGGGCGGTCGCGTTAGCGACCGCCCCTCGGCTTTGTTGAGGTGGCCGGTTGAGTTAGCCGCGCGAATTCCAGTTTTGCCAGCCGTTCCAGTCGTCGTCTTGAGCGTCGACAGCGATGATTGGCACGCGTGTGGCTGCGTCACGTTCGTCCACCTCCGGAAGGGTCGGCTTCGTTTCCTCGTCGCGTTCCTTCTTGGAGTGCCTGGACCAGGGCCAGCGGCGGCGGCGCTTCGTTTCGTGTCCCTGCTCGCGGCGCGCCTCATCGTTCCATGAGAACTCCGTATTCCAGTTTTCCTGGAACGCGGCGGGCATGGGCGGGGCCTGCGGCGGCATCGCTGCGGGGGAAGCGACCTGCTGCGCTTCCTGAGGGGGTGCGATCACGGAATCGAAGTCCTGCAGCGGGGATACAGCGTAATGACCAGCGGGTTCCGTCTCGGTCGCGGGGGCTTCCACGGGTGCGATCGTGTCACTATCCATCTGCTGCTCGGGAACCCGATCGCTGGCCTGGGGTGCATCCCAGTTGAAAGCTGAGAACGTGGGGATCTGCGGCATTTGCGCGGTCGTCGGTTCCGGGTCTTCGACTGGGATCGAGTACGAGGCCTGGGTCTGTTCTGGCTGGCGTGCGACGGTTGGCTCGGGCTCGGGTTGCGGAGCAGCGTACGGCTCCGGTTCGGGTGCGGGCGCGACGGTCGGCTCGGGTTCCGGCTCGGGTGCGGGTTGCGGAGCAGCGTACGGCTCGGGTTCGGGCGTGACGGTCGGCTCCGGTTCGGGCTCGGGCGCGACGGTCGGTTCGTGCGGAGGGAGCGGAATAGCATCGGACACAACAACCGGCTCAGGCCCAGGAACATTGAGAGCTTCGGACCCGGGGAAGGGAATGGTTTCGCTGTCAGGGAACCCATGGGCTGCAGGCTCGGAAGCCGACACAATCTCGGTCCTGGAAACGACAATCTGTTCCTGCCTGGGTGCCGAGAAGGTCGCCTGAGGACTATCGAAGCTGTTCTCGCTGGACGCGTGAGGGAGGACATCGAAAGGACGCGAGGATGCTTGGGTACCACCTGGGGGCGGGAAGGCAGCCCGGATTTGGTTCGCAGAGGGAGGACCCCACGGTGCATTGGGCTGAGGTGGTGTCACAGAATCCGAGCGGCGAGTAGACCCAGCTGGCGCACCCAATGGGCGCACCTGCATTCCCTGCGGGGGCTGCATCGGCATTCCCTGCGGAGGGCGCAAGGGCGTCCCCTCCGTCGGGCGCATCTGCCCCGGTGCGACCGCATTCGGCGCTTGCGTGGTCCCCTGGACAGGGCGTTCAGGGAATACCGCCGGGCGGTGACCGCCACGAGAACGCTTCCGCCGGGGCTGCTTCATCGGCTGAGGCACAGCATCGGGTGTCGGTTGAGAAGACGCTGGGCGCGATCGCGGTACCCATACGAAGCCGGTTTCGCGAGGAGTTAGATGAGCGGTGGGAGCATCCGTGCCGGGAGCAGAAAAACGTGATCCGTCAGCAGACGAACCTCCTTGATTCGCGGAAGCCGGTGGTTTGGGAAATGAGGGGGGTTCGATTCCGTTGCGCCGGGATTCTGGTGAAGGGGCATTGGGCTGCAAGGGGTCCTCGATTTCGATACGTCGGGAATCTTCGGTGGGGACGTGAGGCCGTGAGTGACATCCACTCTCGTTACTCATGGGGTCTTCAGAATGTGAAGGAGGTGTGCAGTAAGGCTCATAGTCGGTACGCCACAGTAGAGGAGAGGGCCGTGCATGAACGAGTGACGCAGCTTCTTCCATACTGGGGGAAGACGAAGGATGCTCGGCATCTTTTGATGTCGCCTTGGCGTTAGGTCCGCCCTCTGGCTCAACCGAAGGCTCTGCTCGCGGCTCGGCGCTCAGCTCGGCCTGCGCCTCGTCCTTCGGCTTAGCCTTCTCCTCAGACTTCTTCGCCCGCACGGCGTAGACAGCGAAAACAGCGACCAACACGACGACAATCAAACTGACGATGAGTCCGATCAAAAGTCCGAGCGACGGACCAGCCGAGGCAGCCGTGTCGGGGTTCTGTGTCGAAGTATCACCGTTGGTACCCGGCAGGGGGGTGGCGCCCCACGGATTCTTCAATGCGTGGGACGAGCCTGCACTGGAGCGGTCACCGCCGGCGGCCAACGTCCCTCGGACTGTGATGACGTCGGGTACGGAACGATCCCACGTGACAACGGTGAACGACCTGTTTTCGTAAGCCATCGCAGAACTGGCAGCACCAGCAGTCGAAGACAACACGTCCCCCTCGACGCTGAGCGATACAGATGTCGTCGTGAGGGAATCCCCGAACGTCTTGCGGTACTCAGTCAGGGTGTGATCTGTGCGTGCTGTCAGAACATACTCGCCAGTGTCGTTGATAGTGAACTCGGATTCATCCTCCGCTCGCGTGTACATGAGCTGCATGTGGCAGATACTGACGCCGTTGCGCACGACAAACTCGACGCGGTGGTCGGTGGAGTTGCCCTCATAGGGGGTGCATACTGAGTCAGTCATGACCCCCGAGGTATCAGTGATGGTCAGCGTATCGACGAGCTGACCATCCTTAGTGAGGACGAAAGCCTCCGACAGCGTCAATGCGTCAGCGGCGTAGGACCCTAACGGCAGGGTCGCCACGCTGAGCAGTGCCCCGAGCACGACGCACAAGGCGCGAAAGAGACGCATCCATCCTCCTGATATGAGTCACTCGATTATCGTCCGTTCGCACATGCAAAGCAAAGAGGGGTCCCAAGTCTGGATTTGCCTGACCGTTCGTCAAACAAAACGCGTGAATATGTCAAAGAAAAATCCCCTTCACTGACAAGGTGAGATGCAGGTGTATCGCGTAGTATGACAACTGCCTACCTGTGGTCAAGTTTTCGACCTTGTTGGGAGGTGTACTCTGATATAACAGTGGAGGATTACCGTGAAGTGCCGCCCTGCAACCAGCGCAGATGTTGCTGAAATGACGCGGATTATCACCGAGGGGTTTCTCGATTATCCGTTCCATGTCATGCTCAAACCCTATCTCTACCGGTCGGAGCGTTACCCTCAATGCCTCTCAGTGCTCAATCAGATGTTTGTCAAAGCCTATATAGCGAGCAGAAATGCCCTTGTTGTCGAGGAGAATGGGCACGTCATCGCGGTAGCACTCATGCATGATCGAAAGGTCGGTTTCTGGCGTAATTTCTTCAGCGGTGGTCTGTGTCTCTTCCGCTATGCAAGTCCTCGACTCATCGCGGACCTCACTCAGGTTGCGGATCAAGGTGACCAGGTTGCCATCGATAACGGAGACTTTGACTGGTACCTCGAGATCCTGTCAGTCGATCGACGTATGCATGGTCGAGGCGTGGGGAGGTGGCTTGTCGCCAAAGTCCTGCCGGACTTTGTGGCAAAGCGTGGGGGCCGAGCCTATGGGTTCGTGACATCGACGGAAGCTAACGCGCGTTTCTATGCGAACGGCGGTTGCGAAATGCTCGATCTTGTTGAGGTTCGAATGAGGGAACAAACCTGTCCGATCTGGGCTTTCCAGCGCCGAGCCGAACTGCTCGACACCTGAGGGGATTTCGCCCCCAGTGCTCGCTAGCTGACGGTTGTCAGAACTCGCGTCGACGGTCGAATTATGGTGTGACATCGTGCACATAATGTGCGAGTGGTGGGGGCGAAGGCGCGATCCTCGTAGTTAGAAGCTGAGCGATTGATAGAGTCATGTGTAAGCCTGCCAAGCGTGCGACGCGTAGGTGCCAATACCTGGGACGCGTGTCGAGCATCCATTGACCTATAGACTCTGATTTGCCCCCATTTCTTAAGCATGGGATTAGGAATCCGAGGAGTGAGCGTTGCAGCATTATGAGCGCTTCACAGTTGGGGGTGCACAGTGGTGCTGGCATGGGGTAGGGGCCTGCCCGATGACGTGCGCGTGGGCGAGCCCGCTAGTGCGCACAGGCCCAGGGGCTGGTGCAGGATCACGGGATGGTGGTGCTGTGTTTGTCACGGTGACTGCGGCGGGATCCTGAGAGTGTGTCTCACTAGCATCGTTCAAGGCCTGTGGCCTTTCGAAACAATTGGGTTAAGGGACAAAGCGTGTTGGTTGTGTGGTGACTTTTCGGCTTGTTGGTGCAGGAAAGTTGGTGTTGGAGGTGGTTGTTAAATTGTGAGTCTGTGCGTGGTCCCTTGATCTGTCTCGGTGGGACTTGGGCAGGTCGTTTGCGGCGACGGTATCCACCGTGCCAGGCCGCTGTGCCAGGCCACCGCCTGCGCCAGTGGCTGCGCTACCGGCGGTGCTACCGGCTGCGCTACCGGCGGTGCTACGAGTGGTGGCGCATGAGTCCCGCCCGGTGAGTTTTCCATGAATGTCGCATGCAATTCCCCCGACACTGTGTCGCGCCGCGCGTCCATATCGTTGGAATTGCAACGTTTGTAGATACTGTTGAAAGTTCACCCAATCGAATTGCATGCGAAACTGCTGTGAGCGCGCTAGCTGCCTGCGTTCCTCGCCGCGCGCGGGGACCCGTGCGTGACATGCCTGCCGGTGACTGCGCCACCAAACGGGGGGAATTGCATCATTAGAGGCGCGACACGCCGGCGACACGCCGACGGGAGGCTCCTAATGGTGCAAAACCCCCATTACCCCTGGTGTCATGCTCCCTCACCGGTGCAGGACTGCCCGGCGGGCGCCACACCGCCCCGAGGCGTGACCTCGCCGACAGTAAACTGTGGGACTTGCGCTGCACGGGGACCCGTGTGTGACTTGTCTGCCGGTGGCATCGCCATCAAACGGGGGGGAATTGCACCATTAGGGGCGCGACACGCCGGCGACACGCCGAGGGGAGGCTTCTAATGGTGCAAAACCCCCACCATTACCCCTGGTGTCACGCTCCCTCACCGGTGCAGGACTGCCCGGCGGGCGCCGATAAACGCCGGTGGGGAGTCGCCGACGGGGCCCTGCTGCACGGGCGCGAGTAGGGCGGGGCGCGTGTAGGGTGGGGCGCCGATAAACGCCTGTGGGAAGTCGCCGGCAATGACAAGGGGACGACAGGCGGCCAGCTCCCAGGCGACGCTTGTTGCCGATGAGGCGTTACACCCGATCGGGAAGATTCAACCCCAACTGATCACGTGCAATCCTCCCAATCAGATGCAATCCTCCCTAACGGGTGCAATCCTCCCGATGGGGCGCATCCCGTCTGAGGCGCTGCGGCGCGAGCACGCCAGCCCGACACCTCGCCGCCGACGCCTGGGACCGAGCCGCGACCAACACGTTTTGTCCTTTAACTTAAACAATCGCTCGCCTGCTCGCGTCATGTCTTGCTGTACCGTCGGATGAGGGTTCTGGAAGGTGGTAGTGTGAGTCACAATGACGGATACCAGTCATGCTCAACGAGGAGTTTGAGATGCTCTCAACCGACACCGTTTCCCTCAGCCCAAACCCGCTTGTGCAGGCCCTCAGAAAGCCAGCGAAGGAGCTGACGAAGGCCGACATCATCGGATACATCGAAGACAACCACATCCCGATGCTGAACCTTCGCTACGTCGGGGGAGACGGTCGGCTCAAAACCCTGAACTTCGCGATCCAATCCAAAGCACACCTCGATCGGGTCCTCACGCTCGGCGAGCGCGTCGACGGGTCATCTCTCTTCACCTTCGTTGAGGCCACCTCCTCCGACCTCTACGTCGTCCCTCGTCTATCGACCGCCTTCCTCAATCCCTTCTCATCAATCCCGACCCTGGAGTTCCTCTGCAACTTCTACGATGTGAGCGGCGCCCCCCTGGCCTCGGCGCCACAGGAAATCCTCCGAAAAGCCCAACGTTCCCTCCAGGCGGAAACAGGCTGCACACTCGAGGCACTCGGCGAACTGGAATACTACCTCTTCTCCCCGCAGGACCCCCTTTTCCGTGTCGAACCCCAGCGCGGCTACCACGAATCCGGGCCATTCTCGAAGTGGGAGAACGTGCGTACACAGGCCCTTTCACACCTGGTGAGCATGGGTTGCGCCGTCAAATACGCGCACTCCGAAGTCGGCAACTTCGTGTCAGATGGACGCCAGATGATTCAGCAGGAGATCGAATTCCTGCCCGTTGATGTGTGCGAGGCAGCCGATCAAATGGTTCTGGCCAAGTGGGTCCTGCGCGAGGTCGCGCACTCCTATGGCATCGAAGTGTCATTCTCCCCCAAGATCGCCGTCGGACAGGCCGGCTCCGGCATGCACTTCCACACGCGACTCATCAAAGACGGCGTCAACCAGTTCTCCACCGGCGCAGGGCTCACTGAGGACGCGCTGAAGGTTATCGGCGGGTATCTCACGCACGCCGCATCGCTGACCGCCTTCGGTAACACCGTTCCCACCTCGTTCCTGCGACTCGTGCCCCACCAGGAGGCGCCGACGTCAATCTGCTGGGGTGACCGCAACCGCTCAGTCCTGGTACGCGTACCACTCGGGTGGCAAAACGTCGATGACTCGATGTTTCGCGACGCGAACCCGAACGAGCCACCCATCCGTGGCCTGCCCAACAACTCGCAGACGATCGAGCTGCGCAGCCCAGACGGATCGGCAGCCGTTCATCTCCTGCTCGCGGGCGTCACCGTTGCAGCAAGGCTCGGACTCACGCAGCCAGGCATGGCGGACTACGCGCGTTGCCGCAAGGTAGACGGTGATGCCTCGCAGACCCCCGGCCTCGACCGACTCCCCTCCTCCTGCTTCGAAGCCGCCGGGCGTCTCCTGGCCCAGCGCGAAGACTACGAGGCGTTGGGCGTCTTTCCCGCGGGCCTTATCGACTCGTGGGCATCGCGCCTGGTCGAGCTGGGTGACGTGCACTTGCGCGACGACCTGGCCGACTCGCGCGTGTCAGTCGTGGAACTCGTCGACCGCTACTTCCACATCGGGTAGCGTGCGGGCACTTCACTCGGCAGTGGGGGGCGCGAAAGACCGGCGGGCCGAGGCCTCGTCCTCCGGGGCGCGTGGCACGCCCGCGAGCGCAGAACCCTCAGGTGCGGACCGGGCGCAGGCATAGGGGGAGGAGGCCGTCCGCGCATCCAGTGCTGCCTCACGCTGGGCGGCGCGCAGGAACGCGTCTCGCTCGAATTGCGCGTCGGCGCTTGCTTGACGCGACCGACCGACCCGACGCGCAATTGCGCCAATGAAAGCGAGGACAACGACGCCACCGGTTATTGCCACGATCAGTGCCAACGATGAGAGTAAGCCACCTCCGCGTGGTTTCTGGGGAGCGAAGGGGAGCGCCGCAGCCGGGGATGGCGAGGAGGCAACATCCACAGCGCTGGGATCGACCGTGCCTGTAGCGTTCACGTCCTCGTTCACATTGAGCCACGTCACTGTGCTTGCGTCGGTTTTCGTGGATGCGCCCGCGGATGTGATGGCCCCCCCGGCGGAGGCCTCGACGATCGTGGAGGCATGCGCGACCAGAGTCACCGAGTCGATGGTGGCAACAGCTTCAGGGGTGGAAAAGCCCTCCAGCAGGGACGCCGACACGGAATGGAAATGGAAGACACCGCCGTCGTCGATCGTAACGACCTCGACGCCGGCATCTTCCAGCTCCCACGTGAAATGACAGCCCGTGACACCGTCCACATCCGTCAGTGTCGCGGAGGAGGCCTGTGCGCCCGCTCCCATTGACTGGCACTGCTGCGCAACGAGGGGCACAGCGGTCGATAGTGTTACCTCGTGGGTCGCGAACTCGCCGGGCGTGATGTCATACACCTCCACCAGGTGAATCGGCGTCGGCTGGTCTGCGACAGCTGGCGTAGCCCCAAAGCTCAGTGTCAGTGCCCCAGCCGCACTTAACAATCCGCGGAACCTCACTGGTTCTCGTCCTCGGCTCGCAGGCGCGGAACCGACGTATTCGCTGGTTTGACTCCTACCTTGCCCGCGTAAAACGCGCGGATCACGTCCATGTCGGCTCGCACGTCTCCCGTCAGGCGATACGTCGGCCCCCACCCGAAGGTGTGTGTGGTGCGGTCGATGAAACCGAACTGAATCGGTACGTCCGCCTCCATGGCGATGCGGTAGAAGCCCGATTTCCAGAACTCGCGCGGTGAACGGGTGCCCTTCGGTGTGATGCACAATGTGAACGTGTCGGCTTCACGAATGCGGGTCGCCACCTGCTCCACCAGACCGTGAGCTGCGCTACGCTCCACGGGGACCGCGCCGATCTTTTTTACGAACCAGCCGAGAACCGGGGCTTTGACGACCGAGTCCTTGACCAGGAACGAAAAGCTGCGACCGCTCTTCCACATGGATACGGCCATGAATACGCCGTCCCAGTTCGACGTGTGCGGGGCGCCGATGACGATGACCTTCTCGGGCAACGGCTCGGTCGTGAGCTTCCAGCGCGACATTGTCAAGTAGGCGGAAGCGAGAACGCGGGTGAGAGCCATGGTGGCCTTTCTGTTGTAGCTGCGCTCAATCCTACCTGCGCTGCTTCAGTCGAGCGCCTCCACGGCAAGGCTCTGTGTCATGATGTGAGGATGGCCTGGCCACAGTGTGAGCGCCCGTTCGCGCACGGCGGCGGTTTCGACGCACACGAAATACTGCCACTCGTCCGTGCCGACATCGCTCATGGTGGCGGCTGCCTGTGCCCAAGGGTTCCACACGATCGTGGAGCCGGAGCCGTTCTTATCGACGATGATGCGTCGGTCCAGCTTAGGGTCGGTGACGCGGACCTGCTGTGTTGTCGTATAGACGCGGTCCGTTGGCCCCACGAGGTTTAAGTCTCCGCGCTGGGTGGCGTAGCGAGCGCGGACTTTGTCGAAGTAGCGGGCGCCATCTAGGCCCTCAATGGTCACGTCCTTGATGTCGCCGACATGAAGGTAGGTGTGCATCGCTGCCTCGATTGCGAAGGGGTGATCATCGTCGTTCGTCAGGCTCAGGCTCATGTGCAGCTCGGAACCGGCGCTCACGTCCAGGCGTGCGCACAAGGAGTGGGGGTAGAGCGCTGACGTTTCACCCGTGTGGTGTAGTTCAAAAGAGAACGAGGCTGGGGTAGTGTCTGCGGGGTGGGTGGCGGATAGGAGGGTCCACGTCGAGGTGCGGGCGAAGCCGTGGGGGCCTGCCCCCGCTCCCGGTCGCGCCGGAGAATCTTCTGGTCCGCCAAACCAGGGTAGGCACAGTGGGACTCCGCCACGAATTGCCCGCGTGCCGTCCATGACGGCGCGGGAGGACAGCCACAGGACATCGGTGTCCCCGGTGGGACGCCACGACAGAAGGTGTGCGCCGAAGGGTGAGATGCGTGTCGAACAGGATGGGATGGATGCGGAGAGTGTGGCGATGTCTGTCATGGTTATCAGTTGAGTGTATGGGTGGTTTCTCGGCAAATAGACCGAATGGTTCGTGTGAGTGGATAGATGACGTGGTGGATGTCGCAGGGTGGCGTGCGCGTTGGCTCTCCGTATGCCGATATTCTGGAGAGGTATGTGCGTGGAATCGGTCAGTTGATCGATTTTGAATGGGGCTTCTGTGCTCCATTACACGCAATAATAGGTGTCCACATTTGAGGAGTCCAGATATGTCCACGCGTCCCGACCTGCGAAACGTCGCGATCGTCGCACACGTCGATCACGGGAAGACCACGCTGGTTGACGCAATGCTCTGGCAGTCAGGAGCGTTCTCTGAACGCGACACGGTTGAAAAGACCGGTGAACGTGTCATGGACTCCGGAGATCTCGAGCGAGAAAAGGGAATCACGATTCTCGCTAAGAACACCGCCGTCCACTATCGCGGCCCCGCCGCGCAGGCCCTCGGCCTGGCTGGAGGCGTCACCATCAACGTGATCGACACCCCCGGACACGCTGACTTTGGCGGGGAGGTCGAGCGCGGCCTGTCCATGGTCGATGGCGTGGTCCTCATGGTCGACGCCTCCGAAGGTCCGCTGCCGCAGACCCGCTTCGTGCTGCGTAAGGCCCTCCAGGCACACCTGCCCGTCATCGTCGTCGTCAACAAGGTTGATCGTCCCGACTCTCGTATCGACGAGGTTGTCTCTGAGACGACCGACCTGCTGCTCTCGCTCGGCGAGGACCTCATGAACGAAGGCGTCGACATTGATGTGGACTCCCTCATGGACGTCCCCGTCATCTACGCCTCCGCTAAGGCCGGCAAGTGCTCCCTGGAAAACCCGGGCGACGGCCAGCTGCCCACCGAGAACCTCGAACCGCTCTTTGAGACGATCCTGAGTCGTATCCCCGGACCCAGCTACGACGAGGACATGCCGCTGCAAGCGCATGTCACTAACCTGGATGCTTCGCCCTTCCTGGGGCGGCTCGCGCTGCTGCGCATCCACAACGGCACCCTGAAGAAGGGCGCCGATGTGGGCCTGGCCCGCCACGACGGAACCATCCAGCGCGTCCACATCTCCGAGCTGCTGGCCACCGAAGGCCTCGAGCGCGTGTCCACCGACTCTGCGGGTCCCGGCGACATCGTTGCCGTCGCCGGCATCGAGGACATCATGATCGGAGAGTCCCTCGTCGATCTCGAGGATCCGCGCCCCCTCCCGCTTATCACGGTCGATGACCCGGCCATCTCGATGACGATTGGCATCAACACCTCGCCGATGGCCGGTCGCGTCAAGGGCGCCAAAGTCACGGCCCGCCAGGTCAAGGACCGTCTGGACCGCGAACTCATCGGCAACGTGTCCCTGAAAGTCCTGCCCACCGAGCGCCCCGACGCTTGGGAGGTCCAGGGTCGAGGCGAACTCGCCCTGGCGATCCTGGTAGAGCAGATGCGCCGCGAGGGCTTCGAACTCACCGTCGGCAAGCCCCAGGTCGTCACGAAGGAAATCGACGGGGTCCTCAGCGAACCCATGGAACGCATGACGATCGACATCCCCGAAGAATACCTGGGTGCCGTCACGCAGCTCATGGCTGCCCGCAAGGGCCGCATGGAGACCATGGCAAACCACGGCTCCGGTTGGATTCGCCTCGAGTTCGTCGTCCCCGCCCGCGGCCTCATCGGCTTCCGCACGCGCTTCCTGACCGAAACGCGCGGCACCGGTATCGCCTCGTCCATCGCTGACGGCTACGCGCCCTGGCAGGGCACCATCGAGCAGCGCCTCACCGGCTCCCTGGTCGCCGACCGCGCCGGCCAGGCCACGCCCTACGCCATGACGAATCTGCAGGAGCGAGGCTCCTTCATCGTCGAACCCTCCTCCGAGGTCTACGAAGGCCAGGTCGTGGGCGAAAACCCGCGCGGCGAGGACATGGACGTGAACATCTGCCGTGAGAAGAAGCAGACGAACACGCGCAGCGCCACCGCCGACGTGTACGAATCCTTGACCCCCTCGCGCAAGCTCACCCTCGAAGAATCCCTCGAGTTCGCGGCCAACGACGAGTGCGTCGAGGTCACACCCGAGGCCGTGCGCGTGCGCAAGGTCGTCCTGGACGCCCAGGAGCGCTTCAAGATCGCCGCCCGCGAGCGTCGCGCCAATAATCGCTGACCCCCGACCCTTCCACGCCCGCTACAGGGCCGGCGGGGGAGGCACACGCTTACCCGTCACCATCGTGGCGGCATCCACCCGAACTGGCCCCCGCCTCGTCGCAACCGTGACGTGCGTGGGGGCCACCTCCAGAGCCTCGCCCAGGGCGTCGTGCAGGCCGTCTGACAGGCGGTAACGGATGACGATTCTCTGACCGACCTCGAAGCGCATCCACGGCAGATCTGGAATTGTGCGAGGCGCGCGTGCGGAAATTTGCTCTCGCGCGCCGCCACCTGCGCTCTGATCGTTTGGCGCCATAGCGCCATTTTCCGGGGAATTGAAAACGGAGGGTGACTCGGGGCTACTCATACGTGAATAATAGAATCAACGAGTCTTTAGAACTGACCAGGAGGAACGTCTCATGACCTACGTCATCGCGCAGCCGTGCGTGGACGTCAAGGATCGCGCGTGCGTGGATGAGTGCCCCGTCGACTGCATCTACGAGGGGGAGCGCACGCTCTACATTCACCCCGAGGAGTGCGTGGACTGCGGCGCGTGCGAACCCGTGTGCCCCACCGAGGCCATCTTCTACGAAGACGACCTGCCCGATGAGTGGTCGGACTACCTGCGCGCCAACGCCGATTTCTTCAACGAACTGGGCAGCCCCGGCGGCGCCCAGAAGACGGGCGTCCAGGACTACGACGATTCGATGATCGCAGCGCTGCCGCCTCAGAATGAGGAATGGAAAGCCGAAAACATGTGACAGTCGATAGGGTAGAGGTATGACTGAAAGCCTGCCCCGCCCTCTTGACCTGCCAGAATTCCCCTGGGATCAGCTTGCGCCCGCCAAAGCGCGTGCAGCAGCGCATCCCGGGGGAATCTGTGATCTGAGCGTCGGAACCCCCGTCGACGACACCCCCGACTTCATCCGTGAAGCCCTCTCCGAGGCCTCCAACGCGCACGGCTACCCGACGGTTATCGGCACAACCGAGGTGCGTGAGGCAATCTTGGCCTGGGGCGCGCGCCGCGGCATGGTGGACGTCGGCCCAGGTGGCGTGATCCCCACGATCGGCTCCAAGGAAGCTGTCGCGTGGATCCCCTTCCTGCTCGGCGTGCAACCGGGCGAGAAGGTCCTGGTCCCCGAGGTCGCCTACCCGACCTACGACATTGGCGCTCGCCTGGCCGGAGCCACTCCCATCCCCGTCGATCCGACAAACCCCGATTCCTGGCCCGAGGCCGCCCTCGTCTACTTGAACTCGCCCGGCAACCCTGACGGCCACGTCATGAGCAAGGACCAGCTGCGCGCTGCCGTCGCGTGGGCGCGCTCCCACGGCGCCGTCATCGTCTCCGACGAGTGCTATGCAGCCCTGCCCTGGGCCGAACCATACGTGAGCGAGGGGGTCCCCTCCCTGCTCGATGCGCAGGTGTGCGACGGCGACGCGAGCGGTCTCATTGTCTTGTACTCCCTGTCCAAACAGTCCAACCTCGCCGGCTACCGCGCTGCCCTCGTCTACGGAGACCCCGCCCTGGTCGCGCCCATCGTGACCGTGCGCAAGCACTCCGGCCTCATGGTCCCCGCACCCGTCCAACACGCGATGAGCGTCGCCCTGGCTGACACGGAGCATGTGAAGACCCAGCGCGCCCTCTACGGTGCGCGTCGCGCACTTCTCCTGGACGCACTGACCGACGCGGGCCTCAACGTCGACCCCAACAGCGCTGCCGGCCTCTACCTGTGGGTCGCCGACCCCGCTCACCCCACCGACTCCTGGGCCCTCGTGGACCGTCTGGCCCAGCTCGGTATCCTCGTCGCCCCCGGAGACTTCTACGGCACAGCCGCCCGTGGGCGCGTCCGCGTGGCCCTGACCGCCTCCGACGAACGTATAGCAGCAGCAGCCGAGCGCATCCGCGAGGCCTGGGCGCACTGACCCCGCACCGACACAACGAGGCCGGGACCACATGGCGCGCCCCGGCCTCGTTCCCTGTGCGGACGTCAGTTCGACGCGTGCAGAGCGTCGTTGAGTTCGATGCCCACCACGCCCGCGCGGGCGATCGCCTCGATGCGGCCCGTCTGGGAGTTGCGGCGGAAGAGGATATTCGACGCCCCCGACAGCTCGCGGGCCGCAATCGTGCGCGGCTCGGCCTCGCCGGAGGAATCAATGAGCGTGACCTTCGCGCCGGCGGTCACGTACAGGCCGGCCTCGACCACGCAGTCATCTCCCAGAGCGATGCCCAGGCCCGAGTTCGCGCCCAGGAGGCAGCGCTCGCCCAGGCGCACGCGCTGCTT
>ERZ773250.691-NODE-691-length-18565-cov-6.565856_pt1 | contig 18565 bp, 17 predicted proteins | sample MGYA00511258_ERZ773250 | MGnify/ENA primary metagenome ERZ773250 (study PRJEB29015, sample SAMEA2738164) | human oral metagenome | biome: human oral; feature: human-associated habitat; material: saliva | place: China | collected 2187 ... | reverse complement strand
TATATAGAGAACGTAAAAAAGCCCTTATCTATTGCCGTAGATAAGGGCTTTGGGGGTAATAAGCAAATGCTTAGACCCAATTCAAGAGCCTTTATTATACTCTAATTTTCTATTTTGTCAACCTGTTTTTTTTTATACCAAATACAGAAATTTTTAGGATGTTTGGATTATGTTCCCGCTAGAAAAGGCAGAAACTTTGATAACCAATTGAGCAAGATATAGCCGAACAGTAGTCCCGAGGTGATGAAACCTAGGAAAATTGCAAAAGTGTAGGAGGCTAGCTGAAAGCGAGGATTCTTTAAATCGTTCCAAGCGACTCCAAAACTTCCACCAAGACCGCCGCAGATGGATGTCAGTGTGAGAATGAGAGTACGTTTAAGTTTGGAGTGAGCTAGACTAGAATAGCTGAAAGCAACAGGAATTTGCCAAAGCAGCCAGACTAGTAAAGTTAGAAAGGGATGTTGTTGGATAAAACTGGAAATCAATAAACTGCCTCTTAGGTTATATTTCTTCTTATTTTATCCCAAGAAAGGGCAAAAATCAATCTAAAACAAGGTCTTCTGCTTTATCATAAAGCCTTATGAGATTTTGATAAAGTATAATGTTTTTATAATATAAAATAGAGAAAAGGATAGGATTTATGGCTCTAAAAAAACCAAGTTCTTCCAAAAAAATGGGAAAAAAGAAAAAACAAGAAACAACTGGAAACGGTAATAGTCGGCTTGGGAAGATTGCGGAAAATCAATTTTCTTATGATACAAAGGAGTTTGAAAATCGCGATTTTCTTTCTACGGTCGAATTGCTGGACACTAAGGCAATCTTAAACAATGTCAAGGGACAGCCGATTGCTTTGGAAAATGGCTACTCAGGCTATCTGCAAATCATGGAAGTGAGAGGGAAAGATTTGAACTCTCTTTCGGACAATGAGCGGCAGCGAACCATTCAAAACTTCAGGAAATGGAACTCTGAGATCACCTTTGACTATATGTTTGAGTCTACAACCTTACCGACAGATACTTCCGAACAGATTATTGAGTCTAGACGGATTTTAAATGAAGTTCGGCGAGAAATGAGCAAGACTGGAATCAGTGAGAACCGAATGGAGCAGCTGAAAGATCGGGAAAGTATTCTCATGCAGAATATTCTGTCAGAAGAAGCTGTCGAGCAGGAGTTATACAATGCAGAATTTTTAATCTGGCTTTACGGAGACACTATTGAAGATTTGCATAGGCAGGTGCGTAAGGCCCAGACTAGCGGAAATGGGGATTTTGTTCCAGTTATTGTTTCGGCTAGCAAAAAAGAGCAGATTCTCAAGCAGTACAACAATCAAAATGAAAAGGTGTAGTAGAGATGTTTTTAAAGAAACGAAAAGTTAAAAAGTTGATAGCTAGAGGCTATGACTTGCCCTTTATCAGCCGGATTCAGCCTCAAGGGAATATTGACTTTAAATCGGATGACCGCTATTGGAAGTCAGGGGATGGTTATCATGCAGCCTTGTTTGTAACGGGGTATCCGACTGGTGGCTTGAATGACTACTGGGGTACTGAACTGATGCAGGTTCAGGGAACCAGAGCATTTATGCATGTCACTCACTTAGATAATAAGCTGGTGCAGGAAAAGGCCTCCAAGGCTGTCGAAGAAAAGAGTTCGCGGATTGATGAAAATCAAAAAGCAACTAAGAATCAGGCCGAACTGGATGAAGTGCAGGATTTGATGTTGCTGGAACAGGATATTCGCCACAATAACTCGGGCGTTAAGGGTATTTGGACTCGTATCTATGCTTCGGGGAATACTGAAAAAGAGCTGTTTGAAAAAATGTCTGAGATTAAAAATGGGGCGCCTAAATTTTCCATGACGTCCTTTATCGGCGAGCAGGACATTGAGTATCATTCACCTTTTGTTCCGCCTTTGCGTCAGAAGGATTTGCCTAATCACCGTCAACCTCAGCCGGTGCCGGTACGGGATTTGTCTGGTGGTTATTGGTTTAACCACACCAAGCTGGCAGATCCGCATGGGACTTACTTTGGCTACACGCCAACCAGCGGTGCAGTCAACCTAGACTTCCTACAGAATGATGATATTCGGACTCGGCCTTTTATGTTTGTAGCCGGTGCTCCTAAAATGTATCAAAAGAAGTTCGTCCTTAAGCACACGGATTCCCTCTATGCCCGAGGACACAAGATTATCAATATTGACTTGGATGGGACTTTTCATGATTTGACAAAGTTTCAATACGGGAAAGTGCTTAGTATGTCTGGTGGTGCTAATAAAATCAATATCATGCAGGTTCTCCCAACCATGACCAAGGAAAATGGAGTTGAAGTCGATGAAATCGGCTCCTTCCGTCTACATGTGGCTAAGCTAAAAAGTATTGCTCAGGTGCTGAACCAGGAGATTACTTCTGACGATCTGTTGCGCTTAGAAGATTTGATTACAGATTTTTATGTATCTATTGGCTTATGGCAGCACAATGCAGAGAAGAATGCCGAAAAGATTCATATCACAACGATTGTTAATGATGAGCATCCTCGTCTGTCTCAGTTTTGTTCGTTTTTGGAACAGCGTTATCGGGCAGCAGGAAAGGCCGGAAATGATCATGATACGAGATCAGTAGGGCGTATTTCCAAAACTTTCAGCTCTCTCAATAAAAACTACGGTCCAATCTTTGATGTCTACACCAACTTTGAAGATTTGTCAGAGGAGCAAGTGGTGACGATTGATCTGTCGGAGCTGACTAAGACACCTATGCTGCTTAATCTTCAGCTGACCCAGGTTTTGTCTCTGATTTCTTCTTATGTGGTTAATAACGGGAAAATTCAGCGGCAGAAGCGCAAGCAAAATCTGTCCCTGACTCATGATCAGTTGACTCACTATGTGATTAATATTTCTTCAGCCCAGATGGTTTTGGATATTCGCTATTCTCAGTCAGTAACTTTCCTAGCTGATATGATTGAGGAAATGGGGACGAACTATGCAGGAGTTGTACTGGAAATGTCCTCCCTGCAGAATGTTTTGGTTGCCAGCGGAAATACAACCCTAGATATTTACGCATCATCCATCAGGCGGATTTTCTCCTTGATGCAGTATCGTGTCTTTGCTAATACAGATGAGACTACAGTCCACCTACTGGCAGACGCTCTGAGAGAGTCCATGACAGAGTCTGAGCTGGAAACTTTGCCTAACCTAGTTCAGGGTCAGCTCTTTCTCAATATCGCTGGGCATGGGAATGTTGTCTTTAACCAGGAATTTTTAGGGAACGAACTAGAAAGATACGCCAGTGTAGATTAGGAGATGATATGCTTGTTTTACGGTTTAACAACTGGTTTTACTCAACCAAAACCTTAAAAACCTTCTTTTGGCTGCGTTGGATTGCAACAGTAGCTTTTGGTGCTGCTTTTCTGCTCGGCTTTGGTCTGAACTTAGCCTATTTAATGGCGCTATCTGGAGGTCGCCTGGTGACGATGACTTTTTCTGTCTCCTTAATTGTTGGAGCAGTTGTTCTTTGCTTTCTCCTTGCTCAGGGAAAGTATCAGGCCATTGTTCCAGTTTTGCTGCTGACTTTTCTCCCTTCTACGCTCTTGACAGAGTTTGGGGTAACCGCGGATTTATATTTGGTTTTGTTGCTGTTTATCTGTTATTTAGAGTCTGTTCATCGCCGGTTTGTGGTTAGTGTAATAGCTAAGCTGAGTAAAGAATTTTCTCCTCTATATAGCAAACGTCTGAATAATAAGAAGCAATATCGGGCTTATCGTCATGCCTATATGGTGTTGGAACTGTTGAATCCTGATGATTTTCGGCTGACCAAGGAAGTGACTAAGACAGTATCAGACAAAGTCACAGGGCTGAATGAAAAAGAAATCACCAGAACCTTCAAAATCAAGGGTGTATGGGGCTCGACAACTATTACTGATGAGCTCTACACTAGTCCCCAAAAAGGCCGTTTTTCTGTCAGACGAAAAATTTAATGCGTAAAATCAATATAGAAAGGACTTCAGGCAGAAAGGAACTCCCTCTGCCTGAGGAAAATGTAAATGGTAAAGTACAGACTTGTCCGGCCAGATGTAAAAAAAGCTGAAAGGCATGAGGAGAGGGAGGCAGAGTCTTCGCATTCTACAAAAAGACGTATCCGAGGCCCTATTTCCCTCTATAAAGATACCGTAGAATCCTATCGTGCCAAAAAGGAATCTGTCAGCAATTATTACCAAAACATGGTAGATGAGCAAAAAACCTACTATGATCATGGTGATGACTGGCAGATTCAGGAGCAGTACAAAAGAGACCGTGAATTTATCAAAAAGCTCTTAAAATACGGTCTGGTTGTAGCTGTCCTCGTTGTATTGTACTGGCTTTTACGAACTTTTTTTTGAGAGGTGTAGAGAAGTATGGTATCAGAAACAGCCAAGAAAGCAGCTAAGAAAGCAGTGAAGGGTGCGGTTAAAAAGGCTATCTTTTTAAAAGTCTTTCTTTGGATTGGAATTCCTGTTCTGCTTATCTTGCTGATTATGTTTCTATTGGCAGCTATCCTGATGGGAGGAGGAGCTGAAAGTAGCGGCGGATCCAGTGATTGTAATCCAAGTGGTCAAACCTCTCCCAATACAACAGAAGAAACAACATCGGCCAATAGCTCTATAGAAGAATTTGTCAAACAGCACGAGAAAGCCTATTTAGACTCCTGGAAAGTAGGTGGCTTTTTGCCGTCTGCCTCTATCGTACAGACCCAGATTGAGACCTCTTTTGATCAGAGCGTCCCATCTTTTGGTCAGGCTCATAATATGGGTGGGGTCAAATGGAATAAAAGGTCAGATTTTACTCAGACTATTTCTTTATATGGAAATAGCTCCGTAGCTGAGAGCGGACCAGGTACAAAAGTTGGAGATGGGACTGGAGGAGAATATGCATTCTTCTCAACCTTTGATTCTGGTATTGTCGGCAAGGCAGAGTTTATGAAAAATCAGACTCTCTATAAGGGGGCTATTAACAATACGGACGGAATCAGTACGCTTAGTGCCATTGCAGATGGTGGTTGGGCAACGGATCCATCCTACAAGACTAAGTTGCACGACCTTTACAACAGCTTGGGCTCTAAGTTTAAGTGGCTAGATGAGAAGGCCATCTCCCAGTATGGCTCTAGCCCTGTAACATTAACTTCTTCTGGCGGTGATTCTTCGGGCAGTGAAACGGATAGCGGTTCCCCTTCATCCAGCGGACCTAAGAAAAAAGGTTGTAAAGATGGCAGTTCGACTGGGACCAATGGTGATGCTGTTGATGGTTCAGGCAAGGTGCCAGAGGATATAACTGCTGCAATCTATACTCCAAGTACTCTTCCAGCTAGCTTAAATCCTTATCTTTTAGATCCAAGAGCTTTTGGTATGGAATATGGTGGCAGTGGAGCTAACTGGGAACACCCTGATGAGTTCTATCTGGCTGGTCAGTGTGTTAATCTGACTATCAGCTTTGGGAATATTCTGTGGGGCCACAAGGGAGTTGTCATTGGGAACGGAATTGACCAAGCAGATGCCTGGGCAAGAATCTTTGGGAATTCTACAAAGAAAGCACCCAAAAAAGGAGCTATCTTTTCCTGTCTAAGTGACAGCGGGAATCCTGCAGGGCATACTGGGATTGTCTGTCATGTCTTTGAAGACGGCAGTATCCTGACCTGTGAGCAGAATAGTTCAGTTAGTGGTACAAATGCAGGTAAACCTTTTACTTGGCACTACTGTGTGATTAGGCCGGCTGAGCAGGCAGAAAAACATTATGAGTTTGCTTATCCAGATGATAGAGAGCCTAATCTAGGCGGTAATAAAACGGGAGCGAGTAACTAGCCAGACGAAAAGAGGTAATGATGAATCCGAGAAAGAAAAGAAAATTAATGATCACCCTAATTTGCTTAGGTACGGTGCTCTTCATAGCCATGCTTGTAACAGTGTTTTTAAATAGGCAGGCTAGGAAGAAGGCAAGAGAAGCGGAGATTTCTCAGACGAGCTCTACAGATGGGTCTTCTGAAAGCTATTCATCTCAGTCGTACCGTGAACCAACACCTAACGAGAAAAATTATCAGCAGGCGCGTGCAACCCTAGAGAGACCAGAGAGCGTGGTGACTGAAGAGAAAAAAAATAAAGTGGCTGAAGCTTTAAAGATAGCGGTCGAGGATATCAAAAAGCATCCTGATACAGCAAATGTCTCTGGGAACATGGATAATCGTTTAGCATCTACTTCTAGTCCGATGGTTCTAACGTTTGCTATGGCCATAAATTTAGCTGGTTATAACATAGATGAAAGTAAAACAGAGGTTTTTAAGTCTTACAGTGATGATGTGCTTCAGTTCCTCTGTGTCATGACCAAGGAAGGGAAGGAAAATTCCTATTTTGTCGGTAACTACAATGACTATACCGGCCAGCTTCAGATTGCTTCCTACCACGGTGGCAATATCAGAGTTCGGGGAGACTGACTTTATTCATTAACTATTGCTGTATATTCTCACTGCAACTGGTGAAATAAATCGGTTTAGGTTATACTAGAAGACAGAAAAGCAAAAGGAGAGGTTGTATGCATAGTCATTTAAATGCAATAGAATTGGATCATCTAATTGAGCAATGCCAAAGTGGCGAGCTGAATGCAGCGGATTTGGATCCTCTCCTGGTCTACGAGATGGAACTCAGAATTAATGAACGCTTAGCAGAAGATCAGGAGCCTTTGATGTTTACTTTTCACGAAGTTGCCTATAACGGCTTTGTTCCGAAGGCCCACTCTGTTTGGGTTCGCGACCGTGATTATGTTAGGTTGTTTGGCTTTCTCTTTTTCACAGTAGCTTTGATTCTTTTATTGCTTTGGATTTTTTCTGGTGGAAGCTTATTCAGTGGTAAAAATTTTCAATCTATCTTAAACTTACTCTTCCTTTCTATTGTAACTTTTCTCATGCTTCTCTTAGTTTCCAACAAACCAGAGGATGATTTAGAAAAAGAAAACAAGTAAGCACTGCTAATTTTAGCGGTGCTTTTATAATTATTCGCATCTTATTTTATTGCTTGGTTCCAACAATCCAGAGTGAAAGTGGTTGCGAAAGGTCACAGAAAAATAGTAAAACTATTTACGATAAACAGAAAAACGCTTACTCCTGAGCTATAATGGGAATAGCAAATAATTGAAAGGACATTCTGTTATGAAAAAGAATAAAATAATCCTTCTATCAGCCTCTGTTCTACTTGCAGCATCTATTGGTGTTAATCTTGTCCATGCTGATAATCCGAATCCAGTGACCCCACCGAGCGATGAACGCCCAGTTCAGCCGACTCCGCCGGTAGATAACAACGGCAATAACAACCAACCAACCCCACCGCCAGCTGATAATAATGGCGGTAATGATAACGGTGGCAACAATGGCGGCAATGGTAATGGTGGTAATAACAACGGCGGCGGTAATAATCAGCCAACCCCGCCAAGCGATGATGGGAATCCAGTCCAACCCACTCCACCTGTAGATAACAACGGCAATAATAACCAACCAACCCCACCGCCAGCTGATAATAATGGCGGTAATGATAACGGCGGCAACAATGGCGGCGGTAACGGCGGTGGAAATGGTAATGGCGGTAATGATAATGGTGGCAATAACAACGGCGGCGGCAATAATCAGCCGACCCCACCAAGTGATGATGGGGATCCTATCCAGCCGAACCGTCCTGGTCAGCCGAACCAACCAGATCCCAAGCCAGCGGTACCAGATCCATCTGACCAGCAACCTGCGCCGAAAGCTCCTTCCAAACCGAAAGCTAGCCAGAAGTCGGCTGATCAGGTGGCGAAAGGAAATGGAGCAGGGCCAAATGTTGCGGATCCAACCATTTCTGTGCAAGGTTCAGCGGAGAATTTGAAGAATAAGGCGAAGGAGGACAAGCCTGTTGCTACTCCAACTGCCCCAGTCCTTCCTGCCACTGGAACGAACCAAAGTTTTCTTGCTTTAATAGGTACTGCCATGCTATCGGTATTAGCTCTTGTTGGGTTTAAACGTAAAAAAACTGAGTGATTTCTCAACATAACCTTCTAAGTTTAAAAGTCTGATTTGTATTCAGACTTTTTCTTTTTTCTCTCTTTATGATAAAGCTCTATAGGTAATCTTTCCTGTATAATTTTAAGTAAGAAATATTATAAAAAGGAGGTGAAAAAGGATTGTCCAATATCCTAAGTAAACATAGAATCAAACAAACCGAAACCGGAAAGTATGTGGCCATTGTTCCGTCCTGTTTTAGTAAAGATTATTACCAAAGCTTTTATATGAGACGACTCCACCCTAGCCGTTCCTTTCCTTTTCGCTTAAACGGTCTGTATGAAATTAGTTACCAGAATGAAGCGGATTTTCTTTTGGTAGGACGAGAACTGTCCCAACTGGAGAAAGACATTCTAGTCTTTATTGCTCGTTTTCGCAATGTCCAGAAACTTCATATTCAAAAAGAGATGGGAAGCAATGTCTCGGGGAAGCGTATTGAAAAGGCGGTTCAAAAACTATGCCAGTATTTTTTGATTGAGACTTGGGAATTTCCGCGACAGGACAAGCCTGAAGTTAGTGCAGCTGCTTATTCTATCAGCCAAAATGGCTATCGCTTGCTGCGCTATTTTCAATTAATCGAGCAGCAGGAGTACTATAAGCAGGAAAATTTATTTGAAGATGATCTTTATCAGCCTCTTCGCTTTTGGAAAATCGTAGACACCTATCAGATTTTCAAATTATCAGCTCATTACAAAGGTTTCTTGCCTCAGAAAATGTTGGTACCCCAGCCCTATACCATTAAACAGACCAAAAAGAAAATGAATTCGTTGGGAGAAGAGAAGAAGACCCAGACAGAAAGACAGATTTTTTTGCGTCAGGCTCTTTTGCAAGGAGAGTTGCTCTTTGAAAATCCTAGATTGCAATATGTCTTTGACCTCTACCCTCTCGTGATGGAAGCAGACTTGGAGGAACTTCTGCTGATTTTACAACATTGGTCTGTGTTAGAGAATCCTTATCGCTATTTGGTTCTGATTGTGGATTCTTGGGATCGTGTAGAGGAAGTTAGTCACAAGTATGACTTATCTGCTTATGAAGCTAATATCCTATTTTTTGATTTGGACAGCGCGCAGCATGAGGATTTACAGAGCTCCCTCTATCAGTTTGATGCAGATAGCAGAAGTTATTCTCTTCTGCCCTTTAAATTACGCATCCAGTAAAGTGCTGGACAGCATTAGGCAATGACTTTTTAGAACTATGTTGTAAGACTGGACTGAATAAAATTTAGCAAAAAAGTTTTTGGTTAAATTTATAGAATTTTTTAAGAATTGTGGTATACTCTTAAAGTAGAAATTCCACCTTTTTTGACGACAATTCTTGCACCTTAAAACTCTTACCGAGGTATGATTCGAGACTCAATAAGCGGTTTCGGATAAATGGACGCAAGAAGATAAATTGGTGTTCTGACAGGCAGAGTACAAGACCTAGACGAGATGATAGAAATAAAAGAGGAGTCAAAATGAATGAAGCAAAAACCCGATGATAAAAAATATTTAGTCATCCATGGAGAAAAACTAATACAGGAAATAGCTCAAGACTTCCCAGTTGTAATCCAAGAGTATGACGGGACCGAGGTTGGTTTGGTGAAAATTGATAATCCAGAACAGCTTCCAGAAAAACTAAAGGCATTATTTGAAGACGGTATTGAAATATTATAAAATCAGGCACTGAAATGAATCAGTGCCTGATTTTATATATCTAAAACGAAAGGAAATCACGGGTAAGATGAGGCGATCAAGTCGGCTAAACTACAAAGGTCAGTCGAGCATAAAGCAGGACTGACACAGTCTTGTCAAAATCTTACTCGTAGACAAAAGTTAGGGGCTCTTGAGTTTTCATATCAATGTATTGCCCTTTGTAGTACATGACATTGGCTTTTCTCAGCCAAGAGGTAATCTTGTCACGGACATTGAACTCAATGCCCAACTCAGCTTCAACTTTTTTAATTTGTTTCTGTTGCATCTCTCTTGAGAAGAATCGGGCTAAGATATCTGTATCAATGAGATGCTCAGCAATGATGATAGCAGGATCCTTCAAGTAATTAATAAAATTTTGATAAGTCAAACTTTTTAAGAAGTCATTACATTTATCAATAAAGCGCTTAGTCATTAGGCCCTCTTCGAATTGAAGCAGAGGGAAGTAAAGAAGGCGATAGTAGGTTTCAAAGATTTCGTCAACTTCTTCTTCACTGAATTCTTTGGATAGGGACTTGCTAATGGGACGCTGTCCACCATAGACATTGATGCCGATTTCTAGGCACATGTTATAGGGGCTGTAGCCCAGCAGCATGCAGTTGATAATTTCTTGATTTTGCTCATCTTTGCTCTGTTTCCTAAAGTATTTCAGCTTATCTTCCAAAAATATAATCTTAATTTCCATGAAACGTTGCTCCTCTGTAAATCAGTTAACGGTCCTAAAATAAAGTTGATTTAAAATCAATCGATTTTCAAGAGCTCGTCTGTGTTTACGTTAAAAATTTTCGCAAGTTTGATTAGTTTATCGCCTCTGATGTTCAGTTGATTGCGCTCCATATGAGAAACGGTCATTTGAGAAACACCTAGTAATTTTGCTAGTTGAGCTTGTGTCATTTTATTATTGCGCGCCCGCAATTCTGCTATCGTTACCATAGAAGACTCCTCAAATTTTATGACTAAAATTATATACTCTTTTTTTTATTTTATCAATAGAATTGTTGATTTAAAATCAATTCTTTTAAAATATAGCTTTTTTAAATAAGCTATAAAGGCGGTTTCATGGGCTTTGTAGATATTATTACATTTTCTTTACATTTTCGTTGATTTATTCTCTTCTTGCTGATATAATCTATTTGGAAAAGATAGATTTTTTAGGAGACTAATCAATGGCAACGGTAGGGGAAAGAATAAGAAAGCTGCGGATTGCTCAAGGATTTACTCAAGCGCGCCTAGCAGAGATTTTACATGTTAGTAAGGCAGCAGTCTGCAAGTGGGAAAGCAATACTAATCTTCCTAAGGTTATGGAGCTCAAGAATATGAGTAGTCTTTTTCATGTTTCAGCGGATTATCTTTTAGGACTTGCGAATCGTTCGGCGATAGAGCAGCTAGGTAGCGAAAAAAAGCTTGAAGCTATGGCGGGCTATTTTCATCAATTAGGATCTCCAGAAAGGCAACAGGCCTGCATAGATTTTGTTATCAGTCAGTTCAATGAACAGGAAGCTGTAAAAATAGAGGCTGAAAAAATTCAGCGGGCCTTGGATGAGCCTGCTGAAGCGGTTCTTGATATAAATATTATTGTGGATTCCAGCTTAGATTTTCAGGGTGTGGATAAAAGTTGACAGTAAATTATAGCGTTTGGGTCTAAAAATAGAGAATTCGGTAGAGATAGGAATTACACTCTTCTTTTAGCGAGGAGAACTTTGGCAGCGATAGTAACTTGATTGAGATTCGACCAGTCTATTTTGTCCTGATGGACATGAAAGAGCAAAGGAGTCATTTTGAGAATGGCTTCTTTTGTTTTAGGGGTTAAGGAGACGAGAGCTTGTACATCCTGTTTATGGATAATCTGGAAGTTCTCCTCCAGATGTTGGATGACCTGCTGATTAGAATAATCTTTTTGACGGAGCTGGTCAGCTACTTTATCTCTAATTTCCTGGAGATGATTCTCTGTTGGGATGACTTTAATGATAAGTCCCTCTTTTTTCAATACTCGCTGAAATTCATGATAGTTAGCTGGTGAGAAGATGTCCAGCAATACATCCATGCTTTGATCCTGAACGGGCAAGTGTGCTAAATCACCGACGAACCATTTTATAGCAAGGCTCTGATCACTTTTGGCAGCTAGCTGGATAGAATCTTTGGATAGATCGAAAGCGTAAATTTCTTTGTTGGGAAATTTTTCCTGAATTTTTCGAGCATAATATCCCTCTCCGCAAGCGACGTCTAAAATGGTCTGTTCTTCAGGTAGGGCCTGCAGCAGATCCTGCAACTCGTCTAGGATATGCTGATAAAAGCCGGCTTCCAAGATGGCTTGCCTATTTTGAAAGCTTGTTTTGTCATAGTCTTTAGCTTGTTTGGCTTGAGGAGCTAGATTGACATAACCGAATTTGGCGATGTCGTAGGAATGGCGATTGGCGCACTTGAGGCTGTTTTCTTCCATAGCTAAGCTTTGCTGGCAGAGTGGACAGGCCAGAGCCGGAGCTTGGGCAAATCGGGCAAGTTTTGGTTTCATAGTCGCTCTCTTTCTATTGTTTTTATATAGCTGAATGACTTCTTTTTGGTAAGACATAGAAAAATCCGATTCAGGTAATCGGATTTTTATCTTTAGTAGGTCAGGACAAAGTATTTCTTCTTACCGCGGCGGATAACTGTTAGCTCGTCTTCCAGTTTATCTGAGACGTTGAGGACATAGTCTAAATCTTGGATACGCTCACCATTGAGGTAGATAGCGCCGTTTTGGACGTCTTCGCGAGCTTGACGTTTTGAGTTTACTACGCCAGCTGTCACAAGCAGTTCTACAATATTGAGATTGTCTTCTGCTTGGACCTGATAGTTAGGTACACCGCGCAGACCTTGTTTGAGTTCCTTGACGGATAAATTTTTGATATTACCAGCAAAGAGTTGCTCAGTGATATTGAGGGCTTCCTGGTAAGCTTCTTGACCGTGAACCAGACTGACCACTTCGCGAGCTAGGACTTTCTGCGCCAAGCGTTCGTGGGGAGCTGCTTCAAACTGCTGGCGAATCTCCTCGATCTCATCCAAAGACAGGAAGGTGAAGATTTTCAGGAAGCGGATAGCGTCTGCGTCCATGACATTCATCCAGAATTGATACATTTCGTAAGGAGAAGTCTTGTCAGGATTGAGCCAGACAGCATTGCCTTCTGACTTGCCAAATTTTTTGCCAGTAGCGTCGGTAATGAGCGGAACTGTCATCACATGACCAATCTTGTCGGCCTTGCGGCGCAGGAGCTCTGTACCTGCTGTCATATTCCCCCACTGGTCAGAACCACCGATTTGCAGGGTTACGCCGTGGTTTTGATTGAGGACGTAGAAGTCATATCCTTGCATGATCTGGTAGGCGAATTCTGTATAGGAAATCCCTGTCTCAATCCGGCTCTTGACGGAATCTTTACTCATCATGTAGTTGACAGTGAAGTATTTGCCGACGTCACGCAGGAAGTCGATAAAGCTAATGCTGCTAAACCAGTCATAATTGTTGACCATTTCGGCCTTATTATCGCCCTTTTCAAAGTCCAGAAAACGAGAAAGCTGATTTTGGATAGATTTCACCCAGCCTTCCACGGTTTCCTTGGTTTGGAGACTGCGCTCTGCATCCTTAAAAGATGGATCGCCAATCAATCCAGTTGCTCCTCCGACCAGAGCGTAGGGTTTATGGCCAGCTAGTTGCAGGCGGCGGCTAGTCAGAATGGCTACCAAGTGGCCTAGGTGCAGGCTGTCAGCGGTTGGGTCGTATCCGGTATAATAAGAGACTTGTCCTTCTTCTAAGGCCTTGCGTAAAGCTGCTTCATCAGTAGTTTGGAATACCAAGCCACGTTCTTTTAGCTCATCAAAAATGTGCATCATGTCTCTCCTATTCTAAAAGCCAAGAAATTGGCTTATCTATATTTTAAATTTATGTTACTCTATTGTATCATAAAGCTTTTAAATAGCAATGATTCCTTGAAATAAATCATAGATATTTGGTATAATGGTAGGATAACAAGGAGAATCAAACTTGGAACAATTAATAGAAAAATTAAAAGAGTTCTGGGGAAAAGCCCAGCAGTTTATCAAAAAAATACATCTTCCAGAATGGAGCAAGAAGATCGTTAGTGGCAACAATGGCTGGTCTATCGGTGATGTTTTTGCTGTTTTCTTGCGGACTTTTAAGCTTCTGATGAATATGGCTTTTGTGTTTATCTTCTTCGGTGGCGTAATCGGTGCTGGGATTGGGATAGGCTATGCAGCTAGTCTTTTCAGCAAGGTGGAAGTGCCCAAGCAGGAAGAGCTGGTCAAGCAGGTGAATAATATCTCTGGTATTTCTAAGCTTACCTATGCCGATGGCAGCTTGATTTCAGATGTTGACAATGATTTGCTCCGCATTCCGGTTAAGAGTGACGCCATCTCTGAAAATGTAAAAAAAGCCGTTATAGCTACAGAAGATGAGAATTTTGAGACGCATAACGGAGTTGTTCCCAAGGCTGTGCTTCGGGCTACGCTCGGTTCAGTTGTTGGAGTTGGCTCGTCTAGCGGGGGGTCAACCATTACCCAGCAGTTGATCAAGCAGCAGGTGGTGGGCGATGCGCCGACCTTCAAGCGGAAAGCAGCGGAGATTGTTGATGCGCTGGCTTTGGAACGCTACATGTCCAAGGATGATATTTTGACGACCTACTTGAACGTTTCGCCTTTTGGGCGCAACAATAAGGGGCAGAATATCGCTGGTGTGGAAGAAGCGGCTCAAGGGATTTTTGGTGTTTCTGCTAAGGATTTGACTGTGCCCCAGTCTGCTTTTATTGCTGGCTTGCCACAGAGCCCGATTGTTTATTCGCCTTATGCAGCGGATGGCAGTCTCAAGAGTGCAGGGGATATGGCTCTGGGCTTGGAACGTGCCAAGGATGTGCTCTATAATATGTATCGTACGGGCCATCTAAGCGAGAAAGAGTACAAGGAGTACAAGGACTACGACTTGACCAAGGATTTCAAGCCATCTGAAAGCTCGGAAAAATCTTCGCATGGCTACCTTTATTACACAGCTGTCGAAGAAGCCCAGCAGACCATGTATGAGTACTTGATCCAGCGGGACAATGTTTCCCAGCAAGAGCTGAAAAACAATGACACTGTCAAAGCCTACAAAGAATTGGCTGCTAAAGAACTGAGTGATGGCGGCTATACTGTCACCACCACGATTAACAAGAACATCCACACCGCTATGCAAAATGCAGTAGCCAACTATGGCGGTGTCTTGGATGACGGAACTGGTGCAGTTGAAGTGGGAAATGTCCTCTTGGATAATAAAACCGGTGCTGTGATTGGCTTTGTCGGAGGCAGAGATTATGCTTCCAATCAGAACAATCATGCCTTTGATACAGAGCGCTCGCCGGGTTCGACTATTAAGCCGATTCTGGCTTATGGGATTGCTATTGACCAAGGTCTGATGGGCAGCGCCAGCGTTCTTTCTAACTATCCGACTAACTTTTCAAGCGGTGACCCGATTATGCACGTGGACAGCCGTGGTACAGCCATGATGGACCTGCAAGAAGCTCTCAATACTTCTTGGAATATCCCTGCTTATTGGACTTACCGCGGATTACGCGAAAAAGGTGTCAATGTCCGTGGCTATATGGAAAAAATGGGCTATTACATTGATGACTACAGCATTGAGAGTCTGCCTATGGGCGGGGGAATCGAAGTATCTGTAGCTCAGCATACCAATGGTTTCCAAACTTTGGCCAATAATGGAACCTACCAGAAAAAATACATGGTTGAAAAAATCACTGACCGAGATGGCAAGGTGATTTACCAGCATAAGACCAATCCTGTTCAGATTTACAGCCCAGCAGCGGCTACGATTATGCAGGAGCTCATGCGGGGCGTTATCAATTCTGGAGCTACTACGACCTATAAATCCAGAATCAGTCAGGTCAATGGAACCTTGGCTGGAGCCGATTGGATTGGTAAGACTGGAACGACCAACACCAACGGCGATATGTGGCTGATGCTTTCTACTCCAAAGATGACTTTGGGAGGCTGGATCGGTCATGATGATAATAGCTCTATGGCGGCGTTGACTGGTTATAACAATAACGCTTCCTACATGGCCTATATGGTAGATGCCATCTATCAGGCAGATCCAAATGCTTGGGGTGTTGGTGATAAGTTCACTCTTGATCCGAGTGTGATTAAGTCTGATGTACTCAAGTCCACAGGGGAAAAGCCAGGTACAGTAACGGTAAACGGCCGTTCTGTTAATCTCAGTGGTCCAACAGTGCCTAGCTATTGGGCTAAAAACGGCGCTCCGACCACGACCTACCGCTTTGGTATCGGGGCATCAGATTCGGATTATCAGAAGGCTTGGTCAGCTATCCTGGGCGGTTCTACCTCTAATTCTAATTCCAGCTCCAATTCTAACAATAACCGGCAGGGGAACTAGCGCATCAAGAACAGTTTTAACTTTTCAGAAAGCGGATGAAATCCTTGCAATTTCTAGCTAAATAAGGTATAATGATAGTAATAATTTGTCGTGTGCTTTATTTGAAATATTGTCCAAATAGAAGCTTACAGCAGTTAAATCAAACTTGAATAAGTCAGATTTAGCTGCTCTTTTTGTGCCTATTTTTAAGAAAAACGAATTATGTAATCATAATTTAAAGATTCTGAAAATTAAACAAAAGGGACTGATTGTGGCTGTTTTGCAGCATTGTAAATGACAGAGGATTTTCCTCTGAAAACATTTCACAGAACTCGCCCTAAAGAGTCTTGAGACAGAGACACATTTCTTCTCGCTTTATCAAGGGCTTAGTATCTTATCATAAAGGAGTAAAAACTTGGCAGGACATGAAGTTCGATACGGTAAACACCGTACCCGTCGTAGTTTCTCAAGAATTAAGGAAGTTCTTGATTTACCAAATTTGATTGAAATCCAAACGGATTCGTTCCAAGATTTCTTGGATCATGGTCTGAAGGAAGTCTTTGAAGATGTACTTCCTATTTCAAACTTTACCGACACCATGGAATTGGAATTTGTCGGCTATGAAATCCGTGAGCCTAAATATACGCTGGAAGAAGCACGCATTCACGATGCCAGCTACTCAGCACCAATCTTTGTGACTTTCCGTCTGATTAACAAGGAAACTGGTGAAATCAAGACTCAGGAAGTCTTCTTTGGTGATTTCCCAATCATGACTGAAATGGGAACCTTCATCATCAATGGTGGTGAGCGGATTATCGTATCCCAGTTGGTGCGTTCTCCAGGGGTTTACTTTAACGATAAAGTTGACAAAAATGGAAAAATTGGCTACGGTTCAACGGTTATTCCTAACCGCGGTGCTTGGTTAGAGTTGGAAACAGACTCAAAAGACATTGCCTACACTCGTATTGACCGGACACGGAAGATTCCATTTACTACTCTGGTGCGTGCGCTTGGTTTCTCAGGTGATGATGAGATCTTGGACATCTTTGGTGACAGCGACTTGGTGCGCAATACCATTGAAAAAGATATCCACAAGAACCCAATGGACTCCCGGACAGATGAAGCTCTGAAAGAAATCTATGAGCGTCTTCGTCCAGGTGAGCCTAAGACGGCTGAAAGTTCTCGTTCCCTTCTTGAAGCGCGTTTCTTTGATCCGCATCGTTATGACTTGGCAGCAGTTGGTCGGTACAAGATTAATAAGAAACTCAGCGTCAAGACACGCTTGCTGAACCAAACCATTGCAGAGCCATTGGTAGATGCTGAAACTGGAGAAATCTTAGTTGAAGCTGGTACAGTTATGACCCGCAGTGTGATTGACAGCATTGCAGAGCAGCTGGACAATGGTTTGAACAAAATCACTTATATTCCAAACGACTCAGCTGTCTTGACAGACCCTGTAGAATTGCAGAAGTTCAAGGTAGTGGCACCAACTGATCCAGACCGCGTTGTGACCATCATCGGTAACGCAAATCCATCTGATAAGGTTCGGATTGTGACACCAGCTGACATCTTAGCTGAGATGAGCTACTTCCTCAACTTGGCTGAAGGTATCGGTCGTGTGGACGATATTGACCACTTGGGGAACCGTCGTATTCGTGCAGTTGGCGAGCTTTTGGCCAACCAAGTCCGTCTGGGACTTTCTCGGATGGAGCGTAATGTTCGTGAACGGATGTCTGTTCAGGATAATGAAGTACTGACTCCACAGCAAATCATCAATATCCGTCCAGTGACTGCAGCCATTAAAGAATTCTTTGGTTCTTCACAATTGTCACAGTTCATGGACCAACACAATCCGCTGTCTGAGCTTTCTCACAAGCGCCGTCTGTCTGCCTTAGGACCTGGTGGTTTGACACGTGACCGTGCTGGTTATGAAGTGCGGGACGTGCACTATACTCACTACGGCCGTATGTGTCCAATCGAAACACCTGAAGGACCAAACATCGGTTTGATCAATAACTTGTCTTCTTATGGGCACCTTAACAAATACGGATTTATTCAGACTCCTTACCGTAAGGTAGACCGTGAAGCTGGCGTAGTAACCAACGAAATCGTTTGGCTGACCGCTGATGAAGAAGATGAATTTATCGTAGCGCAGGCTAACTCTAAGCTGAATGAAAAAGGTGGCTTTGCAGAGCCTATCGTTATGGGACGCCATCAAGGTAATAACCAAGAATTCCCGTCAGACCAAGTAGATTACATGGATGTATCGCCTAAGCAGGTAGTTGCCGTAGCGACAGCATGTATTCCTTTCTTGGAAAATGACGACTCTAACCGTGCCCTTATGGGTGCCAACATGCAACGTCAGGCTGTGCCTTTGATTGATCCAAAAGCGCCTTACGTTGGTACTGGTATGGAATACCAAGC
>ERZ773250.690-NODE-690-length-18584-cov-29.770900_pt1 | contig 18584 bp, 15 predicted proteins | sample MGYA00511258_ERZ773250 | MGnify/ENA primary metagenome ERZ773250 (study PRJEB29015, sample SAMEA2738164) | human oral metagenome | biome: human oral; feature: human-associated habitat; material: saliva | place: China | collected 2187 ... | reverse complement strand
TCCGATATTCAAGGAAGTTTATGCGGAAATTGGGGATGAACAGAGCATCGAAAATAATCTGAGCACATTCTCCTCTCATATGCTCAATACTGCAAACATTATTGCAAATGCAGACAAAGAGTCTCTGGTACTACTCGACGAAGTGGGATCCGGAACTGATCCCGCTGAGGGAGCGGCGCTTGGCGTCGCTATGCTTGAAGCCTTGAAAGAAAAAGGTGCACATATCGTTGCAACCACCCATTATACGGAGCTCAAGAAATATGCACTTTCTACGGATGGCGTTGAAAATGCATCGATGGAGTTCGATATGGATGCACTTGCACCGACATATAGGATTAAAGTTGGACTTCCTGGAAAGTCTAATGCATTTGAAATTTCGAGAAAACTCGGCCTTGAACCTAGTATTATCGATAGAGCGATATCTCTGATGAATGAAAGTGATATCGAGTTTGAGGGTGCTGTATCCAGAGTAGAGGAAGATCAAAAGGAAGTCATTATAGAGCTTGAAAAAGCCCGCATCAAAGCAGCAGAAGCTGAGAAAAAACTTAAGGAAGCGGAGGAAAAGCTTGCGAAAGCAAAGGAAAGCAAACATAAGATAATTGAAGAAGCTAAGGAAGAGGCTCGTGCTATAATCAGCGATGCAAATAGGACTGTCAAGGAAGTTAGTAAGGAGCTCAGAAAGGCAGCCAAGGAGGGCAGGAATAATTCTTCGTCTGTTGTTGCAGAAAGCAAGCGTAAACTTAGGGAGAAGTCAATTGAGAATGCCGTTGCTCCACGCAAGATCAAGAATTTAAACGTTCCGAGGGCGGATGATTTGAAGCCTGGAACTAGAATTAAGCTACTTAAGCTCGGTCAGAATGGTGAAGTTGAAACATCGCCAGATTCCTCCGGGAACCTGACAGTGAGAATCGGAGCACTCAAGATGGGTGCAAAGATTAAGGACGTTATGATTATCGAGAATAATAAACCTGGCACAAAAGAACGTAATCGTAGGAGCTACGCCAAGATGAATACATCAAAGGCAAAGACAATATCACCATCTATCAACGTGATAGGGAAAAGCCTCGACGATGCGGAACTTGAAGTTAGCAAGTATATAGACGATGCTTTTTTATCAGGTATAAATGAAGTGCAGATTGTGCACGGCAGAGGTGAGGGAATACTTCGTAATGGCATCAGGAATATGCTTAAAAGAAATGGCAACATCAAGTCTGTATCAGGCGCTTCATATGATCAAGGTGGAGAAGGCGTAACTGTGGTAACCTTTATAGACAAATAATGACCTTTGCTCCTTTTAATAGGTTACTAAAATGCTGATTTTGATATATAATTAATTGATTAAAGTTTTATTCTGGAGATTTTGTAAATGTTCGTCGTTAGCAGCTGCCTTCTAGGCAATAATTGCAAGTATAATGGTGGTAATAACTATAACGAGGAAGTTGTTGAATTCTGCCGTACCCACGAATTTGTTTTAGTATGCCCAGAGACTTCAGGCGGGCTAAAGGCGCCGAGAATGCCAGCAGAGCAACAGTACATAAAGGCTTCTGATGGGAATTTGGAAATTCGTGTAATAGATAAGGAAGGTAACGATTTAACAGATAATTTCCACAAAGGTGCAGTTGTTTCACTAGAGTTAGCCCTTAAGCAGGCTGATGAGCTAGGTGAAGAGATAGAAGGAGCTATACTCAAGGCTAATAGCCCATCGTGCGGTAGTGACCATATCTATGATGGAACATTTACAGGAACCCTGATTTCTGGGGATGGCATCTTTGCCAATCTTCTCAAGAAACGAGGGATACCAGTTATGAGTGAGAATAATTTTAAAGAGAAGGTATAAAGAGGAGAAGTCCGAGTAATGATCGACTATAAGGTACAGATTGCACAAATTATTGCTAAGCAGGAAATTGGGTTAACTGCCGAAGAAATTGCCGAAATGATTGAGGTTCCAACCGATCCTAAAAATGGTGATTTTGCATTTCCTTGCTTTAGATTAGCGAAGACGATGAGAAAAGCTCCGCAGATGATCGCTGCTGATGTTGCATCGTCAATCGAAAATGAATCTATCTTTGATAAGGTTGAACAGGTCAATGCATATGTGAATATGTTTATCTGTAAGGATGCGTTTGTGCGAAATGTCGTTTCGGAAGTTGTTTCCCTTGGATGTGAATACGGTAAATCTAATGTTGGCGAAGGGAAAACGGTAATAGTAGAGTTCTCATCACCTAACATCGCTAAGCCATTCCATATCGGACACATCAGAAGCACGGTTATCGGAAATTCAATCTACAAGCTGTATGATGCCACTGGTTATGATGTTGTTAGAATCAACCACCTCGGAGACTACGGTACACAGTTTGGGAAGATGATTGTTGCTTATAGGCTTTGGGGAAGCGAGGAAGAACTAGAAAAGAATCCTATAAAATCACTTCTTAAATACTATACGAAGTTTCACGAAGAAGCTGAGAAGGACCCTAGCCTAGACGATAAGGCTAGAGAGACTTTTGCCAAGCTAGAGAACGGTGAACCCGAAGAGGTTGAGCTATGGAAAAGATTTAGAGAGCTAAGCCTCGAAGAGTTTAGCAGGGTTTATAAGATGCTTGACATCGAGTTTGATTCATATGCAGGTGAGAGTTTCTATTCTGACAAGATGCCAGCAGTTCTGAAGGAGTTAAAGGATAAGAACCTTATGCACGAATCGAGAGGTGCTCAGATAGTAGACCTCGAAGATTACGATATGCCTCCAGCTGTTATCACGAAGTCTGATGGTTCGAGTCTATATGCTACTAGAGATATTGCTGCTGCTATTTATAGAAAGCAGCACTACGATTTCTACAAGAACATCTACGTAGTAGCAACACAGCAGAATCTCCACTTTAAGCAGTGGAAACAGGTCCTAGCCTTGATGGGATATTCATGGGAAAAGGATTGTATCCACGTTCCATTTGGCCTAGTAAGCCTTGAAGAAGGCACGATGTCTACTCGCAAGGGGAGAGTGGTATTCTTAGAGGATGTACTTAATAAAGCCGTTGAGAAGACTAGAGAGATAATCTCGGAGAAGAATACTAGTGGTATTGATATCGATGAGATTTCTAAAGAAGTAGGAATTGGCGCAGTTATATTCCAAGAACTGTCTAACAACAGGATTAAAGATTATGTATTTTCATGGGATAAAATTCTTAACTTTGATGGTGAGACAGGACCTTATGTTCAGTATACACATGCTAGAGCATCTAGCGTCCTAAGAAATGCATCGCAGCAGGAACTAGACAGGATTAAGAGTTGTGATATCAAAGATTTTAGCTATGTAACATCAGATAGTGCTTATGAGCTAACTAAGCTTATATATAGGGTGCCAGAGGTTGTAAGAGAAGCTGCAGCTAAGTATGAACCATCAATTCTTACGAGACATCTTATAGACATCGCACAGAGCTTTAATAGGTTCTATCATGATGAACATATTTTAGTGGATAATGAGGAAGAGAAAGTTGAAAAGCTAGCGCTAGTATATGCTACTAAAGTTACAATTGCTAACTGTTTAGCCATTTTGGGTATAAAAGCGCCAGATAAAATGTAGGGGAGACAACGATGAAGCTATTGCTCAGCACAGTCAAGACAGATTGCTTTGATTCAAAGCTAGCACTCAAGAACATGTATAATGTCGTTGGGAACGCACCGTTAGAGGTGACTCTCAAGGAATTTGAATTGAGTGAAGATGACCAGAGGATTTATGAAGAATTGCTTGATAAGAAGTACAGTATCCTGTATTTCCATGCTGATGAAATCAATGAATCCAAGATAGTGCACATTTGCGAGATGATTAAGAAGGCTATCCCAAGCTGTATTACAATTATCGGTGGCAAGGAAGTGAGTTTTGAGACTCGTGAATTCATGCTAGCACACCCAGAGGTGGACTACGTTTTCCGCGGTGAAGGCGAGAAGGTTCTGTTTGACTTCGTGCGTTCGATTATCACGTATAGTTTTAATTTTGAGAGCATAGATGGACTAGCTTATAGAGAGAATGATGAGATTCTTGTAAATAAGATTGGCGAGCCGATTCGTTATGAAGATATTCCATTTGCATATGATAAGTTTGAAGTTCAGGAAGGTGAGACGGTATATTACGAATCGTCTAGAGGTGTTCCCGATACTTGCCACTATTCTCAGTACATGCCAGGTATGTCTCTGCGTTCCTTATCACTAAACAGAATTTGTAATGAACTCAGATACTTCCTCGTCAAGAAAGCCTGCAGAGTTGAGTTTGTGGAAAAATGGTTTAACTACGATGTTTCTAGGGCTTATAGAATTTGGGAATATCTTATTAACAATGATAATGGGTTTACGTCGTTCTCGTTCGATGTGAATGGTGATTTGCTAGATGAAGAAACGGTTGAGCTACTTAGCGAGGCGCGAGAAGGTTTATTCCACTTCAATATAGATATCGAGAGCACCAATGCAGTTGCACTAGCGGCAGCCGGGCGTAAGGAAAATATATATCAGCTTATGTATAACGTATCTAAACTTTTGCAGAACAGCAAAGTGAATGTAAGGGTTATACAGAGAGTAGGGCTACCAGGTGAGACGATAGAATTATTTGAAAGATCGTTTAACAAGATATATAACCTAGGGGCTGATGAGTTTGACATAGAAGTTCTTCGCATTAAGAAGGGGACGATGTTTAGGCAGAAAGCTGATGAGTTTGGCTATGAATACAGCAGAGAATACCCTAATGAAGTCATAACTAATGATTACATTTCAGCTGCTAATATAGTTAGAATCAAGCTAGTTGCTGAAACTTTAAGGACTTTCGAGCATGGGTTTGAAAACTCTATTAGCAAGATTATGTTTGATACAGGTATGAAGCCGTTTGATTTTTTTGATGGACTTACATCGTTCGTCATGGAAAACGACCTTTCGTGTAAGATGGGTAAAGCAGAGAATCTATATAGGATTATTTATACCTATGCTGCAGATTTATACGATAAGAACGAAGACACCTTGAAGCTACAGATTCTTCAGGAAGTGCTACATAGCGATATGAACAACAATGTTTCGCAAGATGTGATTAGAAGACTAGAACGTAAAGGTTGGGAAATACATGTCAAAGCAAAAAGCTAAACAAGATCGCATCGCAAAATACCTCCAGAATTTAAATGGGGGTATTTTGTTTGATGAACTATCAGATAAATACTTAAAAGAGGCAGGAGTATTTGAAATACTTCACGGCATTCCTGTTCCTATTTCGGCTGGAGTGAGTGACGAGCTTACAACACTGACAATAGCTTTTGGTATGGCAAGAGTAATCGGAGCAGATACCAACTTTAAATATAAGGATAGCTACGTAGCCTATATTAAACATATATTCGGAGAAGAAGCGAGTAAAGCGCTTATTGCAGAGGGTGCCAAGTATGGTCAATCTGAAAACTACGATGTTGCTGCGATGTTCTTTAGAGCAGTACTGATATTTGATCCTAAGTCGCGGGATGCACTTTACCTATACGGCAGGGCTTGTAAGGATGCATATGAACAAGAAGATGAAGATGAATCTTATATTGGAAGTTTTAAAGCAGAGTCACTCGAAGTATTTGAACTTCTAACTATGATCCATCCAGATTTTGCTATGGGCTACTACTTCCTTGGTTATGGATATGCGAACATGGGACTATACACGAAGGCAAGCCTTACGTGGAAATCATTTATAGAACTGACAGCAGCCTCTGGAGATTCTGAAATTGAAGAGCTTCGTAGTGAGATTGCCGAGAGATTGGAAACACTCGAAGAACCAGTGAAGATAGAGGAGGGGGTAAACTGCGTACTTAGCGGAGACTATTTAGGAGGTCTTGAGATCCTATCTAGATACAAGGATGGAAATTATCGTGATTGGTGGCCTCTATGGTACTACATGGCGGTATGTGCAGCATCTCTAGGTGAAGCAGAGTCAGCGATTGATTATTATAAGCAGGCGCTGATTTATACTCCTAGCAATACAGATATTATGGAGGAACTAGCCTCGGTTTATACTGCGATAGGAGATCAGGTAAATGCTTCTAAGTATTTAAATAAGATCGATATAGTTAAGAATAATATAGAACAAGAAAAATTCTAAGGATTGGGAATGCAACATTTTTTTAGATATACATTAGATGGTGACCCACACCTAAACATGAAACTGATATATGCGGGGCTTGTTATTGCAATAATTATTGCATATAGATTTAGAAAAAATGATAAATTGCTGAAAGTATTGCTAGCTACCAATGTGCTACTTCAGATTATACTATTTATCTGGTACCTGGGGTATAAGGAGCTTTTTATAATGGAAGGGCTGCCTTTATATCACTGCAGGATTGCTGTGCTTATGATGGCAGTGGGATATGTAGCAAAGAAACCGGTGATTTCTAGGTACTTTGCGTGGCTTGGAATAATAGGAACCATAATAGCGTTTGGCGTACCGGATCCATCTGACTATTTGTGGCCGCATCTAACTAATATTACATTCATATGCACTCATTATCTAATCGCTATGAGTTCACTTATTATTATTTCTAGGAATGAAGTAAAGCTAAATTTTAGAGATGTAGTATTGATTACATTTATTATGAATTTAGTGATTATGATTGCAAATACGATTCTTGGAAGCAACTATAGTTACTTGATGAAATTGCCTCCAGCACTTCCTATTGAAGTCAATAAGTATATTATATTCACGATAATGACTATACTTCTAATAATTGGTGAAATGCTTCTAGATAAAATATCTGTGGCAAAAACGAATAAGGGTGTAAGCGACCTAAGTGCATAGTTACCTAGGTCGCTATAAAAGCACGATATTTACATAAAACCGCTTGACAGCCTATTATGTGTAGTGTAAAATAAGGAAGTCGCAAATGCGGGATGATGTTCCGAGGTAGCTCAATGGCAGAGCAACCGGCTGTTAACCGGTAGGTTGTGGGTTCGAGCCCCACCCTCGGAGCCATTGAATTTGTGCCGGAATGGCGGAATTGGCAGACGCCCGGGACTTAAAATCCCGTGAGAAGTGATTCTCGTACCGGTTCGACCCCGGTTTCCGGCACCAATTATAGATATCGCGGGGTAGAGCAGTTGGTAGCTCGTCGGGCTCATAACCCGGAGGTCGCAGGTTCAAGTCCTGTCCCCGCAACCAACGAAAAGTAACGACTTTGGAGTAATCTGAAGTCGTTTTTTATTATTAAAATAATTGTTGTTTAATATCATGTTTTCTGATAAGATAATCTGCCTTGCAGTTATAGCGTGCAAGCGAGGTAATCTTGGTATGAACAATAAAACTATTAATAAACATTATGTCTATGGTAAGTATATGGATAACAATCTGCCTGATAAGACAGTCTTAGATGTTTCAGATAAGTTTAAAAGCATTCTAGGATTCAAAATAGAAAATATTACTTTTAAAAGAAATGACTTTAAAATCGAATCAAGAGGATATCGCAATCCTACAGTTTCATTACACCTCGAAAAAGAGAGGAAGGTAGAGTTAAGACTAAAATATAATCTCGAGTAACGATTTATTTATACAAATGTGTTAGTGAAATGCATGCTGCGGCTGTTGCTGCAGCATGCATTGTTCTATCATTAGGTGAACAAAAAATATAACTATTAAAATACACAGTCCTTACAATTTAGTTTATGTGGGTTATACAGTTCTATACAACTGAGTGCTGATAAGAACTGAGAGCAGGTTGATCTCTCGGTTCAATTCCGAACCTTCATTTACCAGGAGCAGATAATCGTTAATAAGATTATCAGAATCCTTTAATAGGTGGGCACATTTAATTTGAGTATTATCACCAGAAGATTCCGCATCTAATAGCATTTTTTTGATATCAAGAAACTGAGAGTTTTCGTGCTTCTCGAGTGGAACTCTAATCTGATATGAGCAGTTTTCTTTGATGAATTCAGCACTAATAGATGATGCTGTTTCAGGAAAGAAATCAGCGTTTATTGCGAAATCGGTATTATCGGATAGCTTGTGCGGCGCACGGAGCTGCCTGCCCGCAACGGTCAGGCAGCCGGCGGCGAGCCTCGGTCTTGCTGTCAGCTCGCCACCAGCAGACGGGAGCCCAGCTCCCGTCTGCGCCAGCGCCGCGTCCAAGCGGTGGTTCAAAACAATAGGCGCCATATTTACATCATGAATTCCAGCCCCATTAAAGCCATCACACCCATTATCGCCTTCGCCGAGCACGGCGCCAAAATTGTTTCGACCGATTATATTGAACAGATGACAGAGCTGTAGGACATCCTCACGGTTATGCGTGAGGATTATCTTTTCTATTACAGAATCCTGATTAATAGCATATTCGGCAAACAGCTTGACGCTTTCTCGTCCAGATATTACATCTTTTCGATTTGAACTGATTCCAAAGTGCTGCTCAACATTCTTTTGACTTAACGAACCAATCTGTGATTTAAGGCCAGTATTCGATCTTATGAAATTATATAAATCAAATTCATACATATTTAAAACATAAGGGAGATTTTTCGTTGCAAGTCGCTGCTTCATGAATGGAATATCAAATGAGGCCCCATTATATGTGATTAAATAATCGACACTTTCATCTTTAAGAAAATTCATAGTAGCCATAATTACGCGGTCTTCTTCATATGGATTTTCAGCAAGAAATTGAGTTATGGTCACGCCTTTGCTATTAGGTATAAGACAAGCCGTCAGAATGATTTTATTTCCGCGCTGTGCGGAGAGGCCCGTTGTTTCAATATCAAATATGCATGGCTTTAGTCCGCCGTGATACAAATCGAATATTTGTCCTGAGTAAATATAAGTGTTATAAGATCTAGTAAATTTTTTCATGTCTTTATTTTTAGTTATGTCAAAAACTGACATATAAGTGCTTATTAAGAAATATAATAATATCTAATATCTAAATCTGTCATTAATTGAAATGATATCTGCTATGTTTTATTACTATAATTCATTAGCACAAAAAAGTAAAACAGACTACAGGGGAGTAGTCTGTTTTGTAAAAAGGGTATTGGGACTAGAGATTAAGAGATTGCCAGGGAGACAATCTCTATAAATGATTATAGTCGCTCTTTGTATATTTTGCAATACTTAATGTGATAATAATTATACTAGTAACATAATTAATATTTTCAGTGAATGATTATTCGATTGATTTATGTGATGAAAAGTGGATTTTACAGGAATAAATAAAAAAAGGGGACAACTTTCGGCTTGCAAGTTTAGCTGAATCACACCTACAAAAGCTAGCATCTCTAACTTTTGGGGTTCAAACTAAAGCGTTAAGTAGTCCTCTTATCATAAGATGCATATAAATTATTTTTTATACATTGAACAAGAAGTGAATTACATCTCCATCCTGTACGACGTATTCTTTGCCTTCGGATCTAATCAGGCCTTGCTCACGGGCTTTGCCGAGGCTACCACCACATTCTATTAACTTGTCGTATGCAATGGTCTCAGCTCTTATAAAACCTTTCTCGAAGTCTGTATGTATCTTTCCGGCCGCCTGAGGAGCTTTTGTTCCTTTTGTAATTGTCCAAGCTCTAACCTCAGGTTCGCCTGCGGTCAGGTAAGATATTAAATTGAGCAGGGCATAGCTCGCTTTTATCAGCTTGTCTAGACCAGATTCCTCTATGCCTAGATCTTCAAGGAACATCTCCCTTTCATCATCTTCAAGAGCAGCCATTTCAGCTTCAATTTCCGCACAAATCTTTACGCAACCTGCCCCCTCAGTAGCTGCAAATTCAGAGACTTTAGTCACATACTCATTATCTTCACTTGCAACTTCATCCTCGGAAACGTTAGCGACATAGATTACTGGCTTATAGGTAAGCAGGTCCATAGATGAAATGATTTCTTTCTCTTCATCCTCGAGCTCCATAGCGCGAGCACATTTGCCTGTCTCGAGCCATTCCTTAACTCTTTCGAGCAGTGCGACCTGCTTGCCGAGAGTTTTATCAGCCTTCATGTTTTTGTTAAGTTTTGCTATTGCTCTTTCCAAAACTTCTAAATCGGCAAATATGAGCTCGGTATTAATCGTATCGATATCATCTAGCGGATCGATGTGACCATTTACGTGAACTATATTGTCATTCTCAAAGCATCTTACAACATGAACGATAGCGGAAACCTCGCGGATGTGACCAAGGAATTTATTTCCAAGACCCTCACCTTTTGAAGCACCCTTAACGAGTCCGGCTATATCACAAAATTCTATAGTCGTGTAAATAGTCTTTTTTGCCTTGTAGATATCCGTCAGTACCTCAAGCCTTTTATCTGGAACGGTTACAACACCAACATTTGGCTCAATTGTGCAGAAAGGGTAGTTGGCAGCTTCTGCTCCAGCCTTAGTGATTGCATTAAATAATGTGCTTTTTCCTACGTTAGGTAGACCAACAATGCCTAGTTTCATATATTTTTACATCTCCTTTGTTTCCAACGGTTTAGGAGGCTTGGTTAATAACATTTACACCATTATTACACCAATTAGCAAGCATTTTCTTCAAACTGTCTTACCGCGTTCAACATGGATTCATCCGTTACATGGACATAACGATCCATTGTCGTCTGCAATGATGCGTGACCTAGCAATTGTTGAAGGGTTTTGGGCTGTACACCACGTTCTATAGCTCTTGTTGCATATGTGTGTCTAAGGGCATGCATACAGAAGCGTTTGATACCTGCCTCGTCACATAGCTTATACAGATGGGTATCGTATGAGCTATTCTTATTAGGCATTCCTGTTCGCCAGTTAATGAACACCAGATTTCTCATAACCAGAGTCTTTGTTTCTCCGGTCATGAGATCAATGTAGTCCAGTGTTTGATCTAGAGCATCAGACTGTTTACGCTCATCTCGTTCATTGTAGAGTTCTTCTAGAATCTCATATGCTCGATTGGTGAGCGGTATTGTTCGATAACTAGCTAAGGTTTTAGGTGGACCAGCTCGCCAGTAGCCTTGTTTGTGGCGATATTCCATCGTCTTGCTTACGGTCAACGTTCGCTTGTTCCAGTCGATTTCATCCCAGGTCAGTCCGATTAACTCACCTGTGCGCAATCCTGTTTCCAACAATAGAGCATATAGCCTATAATTGTGTGACCTCTTGGCGGTTGCTAGAAATCTAGTTTGCTCTACGACCGTCAGATATTTTATATCACTGACTGCACGTACAGGTTTTGTATAGCGCACGCCATCCATAGGATGCCTATCAATAATATCATTCAACACAGCAGAGCGAAACATCGTTCCCATAGCAATATACGTCTGTTTGATAGTGGAACCTGCATATGTTGATTCCATATCATGTAGAACCTTCTTGCAGTGCATTGGTTTTACATTCACTATGCGCAATTTCCCGATTACCGGCTGAATATTGTGTTGATAACGTTCCCGATAATTTCTGCGAGTGTTGGGAGCTAAATCGCAAACGATATTATTAATCCAGAAATCAAACCATTGATCCACGGTAAACTCCGAAGGAACAGAGTAATCTCCGTGCCGATCTTCATACCTTGCATCATCAAGCCAATTCCTTGCTTCCGGTACTGTAGAAAAAGTCTTTTCTCTACGCTTGCCGGTTCTTGATGTAAATCTTGCTAAATACTTTCCATCCTTTTTCTGCAAGATTCCTTTTCCAAGCTCTTTACCTTTATTATTTTTTCCCATATCGAACTCCTCTCCATTGATTGAAAAGAGCCCAATACAACTGCGTTATTATAGCATATGGGCTCTTTCCTCTCAATAGTTTCATAGTCAGATTGTCAATCTGCTACTGATATATTCTTCAAATTCTTTTCGCTTTACGAGCTTCTTTGTACCGACATATAGAGCGAAAGGGCAGTTGGGTTCTCGGAGCATTCGATCTATACGGTTAATTCCGATGTTGCTATAAGCTGACGCCTCTTTGATGGTCAGCGTGAGCTTATGCTCGATCGGAACGGCTGTACTGTCAATTTTTACAATACCTTCATATCTCATTGACTGTCAGGCTCCTTGAAATCAAATGCTTGGAAGAAATCACCACTATTGTCGACAAATCTTCCTTTCTGGTCTGCCCTGATCTCCGTTGCAAGTCCGTTCCCAATCGTTAATCTACTCAATACATCGCTAGCTTTTCCGCACACCCTATACGTCAGGTTACTGCGTATTTGAGGAGGTATTGTATCCGCATCACCACGTTGAGTAGATAACCATAGATGTATGCCGAAAGCTCTTCCCAACCTTGCAATTGTATCCATCTCTTTTTCAATGTTTTCAACAAGTTCTTTTTCTGCTCTCTTTAAGCCTTTCTTGTTAAACATTTCGCCAACCTCGTCTGTTGCGAGAATGATACGTTGCATTGGCTCTGACGTGTTCTGCTCGTTATACTCTGCAATATTTCTGCAGTCTTGTTCATTCAAGAGATCGGTTCGATGGTTCAGCTCTGTAACCAGTTGTTTTAGTGTTTGCAAGAGCATTTCTTTCTCACTGATACATTCATAGCGGTTAATTTCGTAAGATGAGAAATCAACAAAGCCTTTACCATCGTAGAGATAAATCTTGTTATGGTGCTCATAAGCTTGATAGAGAGCCACCTTCATAAGCACGGTTTTGCCGGAACCAGTCTCTCCACCAGAGAATACCATTGGAGACTTATCGAGATCGATTTTCTTAAGACCATCTCCGCATATACCCAATACAATTTCGCTTTCCTTTGGTGATAGATATTCATCGTCAAACAGTACATAACTAGGTATTCCAGTCTTTCTCATGTACACCAATACGCGGTTCTTTGTCTTACCTTCTCGTATATAGAGTATACTTCGGTTGAAAGCTGTCTCCATCTCAGGAAGAACCTTCTCGAATTCATTCACCGAGATTCCAGAAACATAGTATTCGTAAATCTCCATACCGCTATCCTTTGTACGTGATAGAAGGTCTGGTGTTTGAAACAGCTTGTTGTACAGTCCAACGCTTCTGAATATAGACGAATGCTTCTGTGCTCGAACTGGCATTATTGAGATCATAAATAATGCAATATTGATGAGCAAAATCAGAGCGATTAAGAGTGCTGTCTCTAGTCCTTTTAGCGAGTATCCTTGTACCATATCATTTCGATTTAGTATCAATGTGCGATAGTGCTTGTAAGCAACAATGTCAATGACTAACGCCAATACAGTCAGAATGTTACCGATTCGACTTGTGATAATTCCCTTTAGTCCTCTCCAGATTCGTATCCATTTGACTTGCTTGGGTGATGGTTGATGTGGAAGTGGATTTCTATTGTTATTGTTCATTTTTATTTTCTCCTTTGTGATCTATGAGCTCACCGTCTTTCGTGAGCTCGATTATACGATTGATTCTTCTTAGGAATGCTCGCCATACTTCCGGCGAACGTTTTTGGACATTAACGTACTGTTCTTCAAGAGCAAGATTTGAAACAATATATACCTTTGTGTACATCGCTGTTCGATCATTATATCGAGCAGGTAAACGCAGGGGGTAGATATCCAGATACGAGAGCATTTCTGCAATTTCTATCTGCGAATGGAATTCTTCAAACACCAGAATATCTTCGTCAGTGTATCCATCAAAGACTACACCATTCTTTCTGTATGACGTGATTCTGCAAACATCTTGTGGATTATGACTGTGGTAAATCATGTGTGTTTTACCGACCCCGGTTTTACCATACAGATAGGTAACCTCTACATCTCGAAAATTCTTATTCATGTTGTCTCGCTTTAATGTTTGTTGTAGAGTATCGATTTCTCTGATGCTGAAAGCAAGATCGGGATTGTCTAAAACTATTTCGCTGGTTCGCTTTCCGTCCTGAATGTAGTTGATTATTTCCTGCATCTGATCATTGCGATTCTTTTTCTCAATAGGCATCTCACCAAATTCGAAAAACGTTCCTTCAACAGATGTTTCTGCTTTTTTATCATCCGCCCATACACCTTGCTTCAAGATGTAGTCTTTGTTCTGATGACTCGTTCCAAATGCTTTTTCAATATGCGCCATTGGGAAACGATTTTTTAGGGTTGTAAATCGAATAGGTGATGTTGCAACAATATAGACATGTGTGTGATACGTTCCAGATTCTCCAATTTCATCCGCCATGCAGAAATAAGATGGATGAAATAGTTTCAGCTTTTCAATAAGTCCATACCGCGCAATATCGTGCTCTTGAGGATTGTTGATGGTTAACTGCCACTTGCGTGATTGTGTGTTACTCATATTGATCCTTTCTGCTACATGCTACACGATTTCCATAAGGGGTAATACTTCCCCTTATGGAGAGGCACCTGCGCCCTGACGGACGCAGGCACCATCGCATTATTCAGATGCAACTTCGATATCTTCCGCAGTAATGCTCAACTGGTTTCGGTATTCACCGTAAACATTGGACACGACGTTTACCGGAACAATCTCTGCACCCTTTGGAATTGACAAATCACGAGGCACCTTAATCATTAGCTTTTCATAGAGATTAAGCTCAACGCCAACATTACCATAATCGGTATTGTCTGTCGTGATTAACGCATATACTTTTACACCGAGGTGCTTTCCAGTTTCATATTCTGTCCATTCCTCGGTACGAACGTGCATCAGCGTTTTGCCGTTAATAAATTTATCCCAGTCAAACTTACTGAATTGATTTAGACTTTTCATTGAAAACCTTCTTTCTGTCCGTATAGCCGATAACACAGCTTATCTAATAAATGAATGTGTTTACACTGTTCAGATCTGCCCCGTATAGCCGGTAGGTCAGCTTCTAAGTTTATGTTAATATAATGCGGTAGTGATTATATTGGTTTGTTTGTGATATAATAAATGCATAAAATCACTACCATGAAGATATGAGGATTTCAATGAAATTTGAGAAAACAGCGGAAATGATATTTGAACTATGTTCGAGAAGAGTTAAAAACAGAGTAGAAGAAAGCGGAAAGAGTCTCGAGGTATTGTATCCAGAAAACCCAAAACTAATAAGTTTGATTCAGAATAATAGAAGAGATAAGTACCACAACAGATACCTGTTAACGGCAGCGGGTATTGATGTTCTTGTTCCAGCCTTAGGTTTCCATAGCATAGAAGAGTTGTTATGGGGTACTAAACAAGAACAGGACTCGTATTTTTTGCGTTTTTTTCTATGCGCTATGGGAGAATTATCGAATCCAACAGATCCAAATTCTCATCTCGATCAGGTCATGTGTGCATATGCTCCATATGCAAAATACTATACGTTTTACCATTTAATTAAGGAGAAGAATATTCCTGCAATTGAATTTGCGATGAATCAGGAGATTATTGAATGGGAATTAGAACCAACTAGTAAAGAGGCTATTAGCATGCTATACGGTGAATGTTACGAAGATTTGATAAACTGCTTCCACCGGTTTACTAGCAAGACAGACTCGTACAAGAAACTACCTGAGAAAATAGGGCAATTAGTTCTTGATGTGAATGGCTTTATGCCTATATTAGAGAAGTACTATAATATGGGTAATGCGTTAGGGTATAGAGTACGAGAACTAATTCTTTCTGATTTACAGTATGCGCCAAATTTAATAAAGGGAACTGCGCCAAAAGGTATTGAACCTGCGTTAATTCGAGCAACAACTCAGTATATTATTGAGATAGAAGAGATACATAAGAAGCAAATTTGGGGATAAAAAGAGCAGAGAGAAGTCCGTATAACGTTCGCTCTGCTCAAAATCCGAGTTTTATTAATTAATCGATGACTTGAAGATTTTCTTTTTTAGTGCACCAATAAATGTGTCCATAAAATCAAAATCTATTTCTCCATGCTCATCGACCGGGAGCTGGACATCCATTGCCTTTGCATTATCGCGATTAAACTTAATAACGTAATCAAACCGATTTTCAGCAAGGGTTTTAAATAATGTTACAAAATACAGTAATGCATTTTCAGACCAACTGAGATTATTTAGTGGATATAAACCTTGAATATGTGAATAACCCACATAATCATATGGTTGATAGAAAATCCCACTACTGGTTGTTGTATCGGTGTAAGTAATCATATTACCTTGTTCAGTAGGTGCTAGGGCTACATATCCGCCAATGCCATTGTTTGTACTAGCATTAACCACAACAGGGGTATTTCCAGCATCTTTGAAAAGAATTCTATTTGTTAAACCATATGATTTTGTTGGATGGATATCAAATAAATCTTTTCCAATATTAAATGTTTTAAAATCCACTTTGTCATTTTCAAAATCTGATAAAGCCTGCTTTTCTTTCTCCGTTAAATCAAAGGAGTTTGATGTTGAAGAAAGAGAAAGTGTATCGTTAATCATTCCAGTGAAAATCGCAGACATTCTCCAAGCGAGATGTTGACGCAAATCCATTTCGAATGAATCAACTGATGGCTTATAATTAGGTGCAATATGCTGAGAAAAAGCCCAGTCATTTCCATCCATACTAATCGTATCTTCGATGTACTCTTTCTCAGTAAAATAATGGAGTGCGCTTTTTCCATATAGTACGAGATCAACGATTTCGTTATACCTTTCGTGCGCATGATCCACGTTGCGAAGATTCACATTCGTGTTCTTTGCTTTTTTCTTATTTTGTCTCTGATATCCATCGTTATCAAAGTTGATAAACTTAACTATGTTTTTTTCTTTGTGTGGATAGCCAACGTCAAACAAATATATAGCTGTACGCACTGCAGCTTTCCCTTTAAAAATGTCAGGCATATGAATGCTCGCAAGGAGTGTATTGTTTTTTAATATTTCTTTGGTAAAAGGAAGACCTTTTCCTATACCGGCGGACTCATGAATTAATACTGCTGCTTTGCCATTTTGCATCTGTTCCAGTGCTCTTTTAACAAATATCAGACCTTTTCCCTCGGTTGAGTATGGAGGATTGAGGAGAAATACGTTAGCAGGGAATTTTTTTCCTTTGTTTAATCCTTGTTCGTATTCTCCGGTAAACTCTTTCAGGCTGTCTTTATGAATTATGTTTGCTGAGCCATCACCCATCAGAATCATGTTTAGAACGGCAAGCAAGTATATGTCCGAACGTTTTTCAATTCCAAGCAGTTGTTCGTACTTGATCTTAGAAATCTTCTCTTCCAAGTCAGCAGGGCTTAAACCTCTTTCAATCGCATCTTTTATCATTAGTTTCATAGAAGAGATTAAAAATCCGGCAGAACCAACTGCATAGTCCCATACATAGCTGTCCATATTTACCTGAGTTAATTTTGCCATTAAATCAGTGACGTATCTTGGTGTTAATACAACATCATTTTTGTCGCTATCAGGAATATCGACCCATTCATTCAATACATTAAAAAGCTTGCCTGTAAAATCTAAATGTTTAGCGGACACAAAGATTGGCATGATTTCTTTTTTGACTATGCTGTAAACCGTTTTTAATTTACTTTCTCCATTATGAGCCTTCCATAAATCTGAATAAATGAAGACCCGAGATAAATCGTTAATAATCATAGATTTCTTTTCGTGAGGCAAGTTGTGATCCTCTAAAAAAGAATCGATTTTGTTTATTATAGTATATCCATCATTGGATTTACTTCCGTTTTCTCCCTTGAGCTCTGCGATTTCCAAAGGTGCAACTTTCTCATTTACACCCAGTCCCGCCATAATCATTCCAGTTACTAATTCAACCCTTGAACCTACAGAAATGTTTAAATCATCCTGCATGGTTTGATTAAGCTTTTTTAGTTTAATTTCTATTTCGTTTTCATATTCACGTGTCTTGGCTTCTCTTTCTTCATCAGAAAGATTTATATCATCAATGATGCTAACAAAGTTAGCCTGATTTTTCGATGATAAAAAAGAGAGGTCAGTATACGAGCCAATCTTTTTAGGAATGTTATAGTTTTTTTCAGCAATATAATATGCTTCAACTTCCTTAACAATAGATGCGCCATCACTATACCCATTTACACCAATTGCGACCACTTCATCATAACTATCAGTATAATCGAGAATGGCATTTGCATAATGGACAGCCCCGTTAACAGCATATTTACTGATAGCAGAAAAATTAGGTGTTCCGTCTTTTTTCTCGTTATCAATTTCACCGGATGCAGTTATTTTAACAAGATCGCCTTTGCTTCCCTTGACCTCAATCATAACAGGGATATATCGTTTATCTTTTGTCTCTATAAATAATTTTATGTCAGGAAAGTTTGTGCCAGAGCCACCTTTCTTAGATGGTGCTGTTTTGAGTGCATTTTCAATTTCGTTATTTATGGATTCGGTCTTTGTAAAATACTTTACACCATCGGAAGATAATCGCTGTTTTGCCATATCCTCAATTTGTTCTTCAATACTTCTTCTTTTCTCAGCCATAAATTATTACTCCCTCAATTGTGTTGTATCGGGCTCTTAAATAGGTTCCACCATTTTTACACTATTTTGGCATTGAGCCTCATAATCCTGTATAGACTTATATAAAAACAGGAATCTATATAATCCGCAGAGTATCAACCTTCATAGACTTTTATCGTGTCTATGTTGAGTTATGTTATTCGCTTAGCGTATTACAATGCCTAGTTTCATTTTTTTACCTCTTATAAATTATTCTTAATATTATAATC
>ERZ773250.683-NODE-683-length-18671-cov-6.838472_pt1 | contig 18671 bp, 16 predicted proteins | sample MGYA00511258_ERZ773250 | MGnify/ENA primary metagenome ERZ773250 (study PRJEB29015, sample SAMEA2738164) | human oral metagenome | biome: human oral; feature: human-associated habitat; material: saliva | place: China | collected 2187 ... | reverse complement strand
TGTATGGAGCAGAAATCTATTACAGCAGTGATGCTTTAAACAAATTAGAGAATCAGCAGATTCCACAACTAAATGGCACCCGCTATGCCTTGATCGAATTCAGTATGAACACCCCTTATCGTGAAATCCATAACGCATTAACCAATGTGCTCATGCTAGGGATAACTCCAGTAATAGCTCATATAGAGCGTTACGATGCTTTGGAAAACAACGAAAAAAGGGTTAAAGAGCTCATTAATATGGGTTGCTATACACAAGTTAATAGTTCAAGTATCCTTAAACCAAAACTTTTTGGAGATACTTATAAATTCATGAAAAAACGTGCTCGCTATTTCTTGGAGCGAGACTTGGTTCATATAGTTGCTAGTGATATGCATAATCTAGATGCTCGCCCTCCTTATATGAAGGAAGCCTACGAAATAGTGAGTAAAAAGTATGGCCAAGATAAGGCTCGGGAACTCTTTATATTAAATCCCGAAAAAGTCATTAAAGATCAAATTATTTAGGAGTTATAATGAAAGAACAAGATATTATCGAAATTAATGTAATTCAGTTGTTAAAAGGACTGTGGAAAAGAAAATTAATAATTGTTTTAGTAGCAATTGTAACTGGAGCAATGGCCTTTGCTTATAGTACTTTTCTTGTTAAGCCTCAGTATTCTAGTACTACTCGTATCTATGTGGTTAATCACAATCAAGATGATAAACCAGGTTTGACGAATCAAGATTTACAAGCAGGCGCTTACTTGGTTAAGGACTATCGTGAGATCATCCTTTCTCAAGATGTTTTGGAAAAAGTGGTTAAAGATCTTGGACTAACAATCAACTCGAAAGCATTGTCTCAGAAGATTCAGGTGACTGTTCCTGCGGATACACGTATCGTATCTATTTCAGTTAGTGATCACAAACCTGACGAAGCAAGTCGGATTGCAAATGCACTTCGAGATGTTGCGGCGCAAAAGATTATTTCTGTAACCCGTGTTTCTGACGTAACTACCTTGGAGGAAGCACGTCCAGCTACTGGACCATCCTCACCAAATATTCGTCGTAATACTATAATGGGAGTTGGAGCAGGTGCAGGATTAGTGATTGTATTGGTCTTGTTGGTTGAACTATTTGATGATCGTGTCAAACGGCCAGAAGATATCGAAGAGGTTATGAAAATCTCGCTCCTTGGAGTCATTCCAGACCTGAATAAATTAAAGTAAGGGAGAACTTATGGCAAAGTTAGAATTAACAAAACAAAAACTTGATTCTGCCAAAAAAGCAGAAGAATATTACAATGCTTTACGTACCAATATACAGTTGAGCGGAGATAACTTAAAGGTTATAACGATTTCCTCTGTTGAACCAAATGAAGGGAAATCGACAACTTCTACAAATATTGCCTTGGCTTTTGCGCGAGCAGGGTACAAGACACTTTTGATTGATGCTGATATCCGAAATTCAGTTATGTCTGGAGTATTCAAGTCCAGAGAACGAATCACAGGTTTAACTGATTATCTAGCTGGGACACAAGATTTATCTCATGGCCTTTGTGAAACAAACATTGATGATTTGTTTATAATACAATCAGGGTCACCTTCTCCAAACCCAACAGCTCTTCTTCAAAGTGCCAATTTTGGCTTGATGATTGAAACCTTACGGAAATATTTTGATTATATTATTGTTGATACAGCCCCAATAGGAGTTGTGATTGATGCAGCAATTATTGTGCAAAAATGCGATGCCTCGATTTTGGTTACAGAAGCTGGCGGAACAAAAAGAAGAGACATTCAAAAAGCTAAAGTTCAGCTAGAACAAACAGGGATCCCATTTTTAGGTATTGTTTTAAATAAATTTGATGTTAAACGAGAAAAATATGGATCTTATGGAACTTACGGTTCTTATGGTAAAAGAAAAAAATAAGATAGGGAGTTCAGTATGGAAGGAAGAGGTCTCTACAATATAACTCTGGCCCTCTTGCAGAGTATACTTGTTAGTTTATTAGCTTATGTGCTGATTGCAATTTCAGAAACTGACATTGTTTTAAATACAGTATTTGTTCTGTTTTTTCTTCACTTTGTCGCCTTCTATATCAGTGGATACGGTAAGGATTTTTTTAAACGAGGCCAGTATGTTGAGTTAGTAGAAACAATTAAATATATTATCTTTTATGCTCTGCTAATTAGTTTTTCAAGTTTTTTCTTGAAAGAAAAGTTTGTAATTTCAAGGCGTGGGATGGTATACTTGCTTTCCTTGTACAGTGTCTTGAATTATCTACTCAGTTTCTTTGTGAAGAGGTATTGGAGAATCTTCAAACATAATGTGAAGGGAAGTCGTAATATTTTATTGATTACGGCGATATCACGTACCGAAAAAGTATTGGATCGATTATTAACAGCTAATGATGTTCCAGGGAGAATCGTTGCAGTAAGCGTTTTAGACATGCCAGAGTTTACTCATGATAAGGTCGCTGTTGTGCCGAGGGAACAGTTGCTTTCTTATGCCACGCATGGAGTGGTGGATGAAGTTTTTGTCAATCTCCCAAGTGAGGACTATGATATCGAGACTGTTATTTCTCAGTTTGAAATAATGGGGATTGATGTAACAGTTAACTTAAATACTTTCGATAAAAGTTTAGGTCGAGATAAACAAATCCATGGGATGGCAGGTTTGAATGTGGTGACATTTTCTACAAACTTTTACAATCCTAGTCATATAATTGCCAAACGAATCCTTGATATTTGTGGAGCTATTGTTGGGTTGCTCCTTTGTGGAATTGCTAGTCTATTTTTGGTCCCCTTGATTCGTAAAGATGGTGGACCAGCTATTTTTGCTCAAACTCGTATAGGGGAAAATGGTCGACATTTTACCTTTTATAAATTTAGATCAATGTGTGTTGATGCAGAGCAGAGAAAAAAAGATTTTATGGGGCAGAACACGATGCAAGGTGGAATGTTTAAGATGGACAATGATCCTCGTGTTACAAAAATTGGTCGTTTTATTCGTAAAACCAGTTTAGATGAGTTACCCCAGTTTTGGAATGTCTTTATAGGAAATATGAGTTTGGTGGGAACACGTCCACCGACAGTAGACGAGTATGATCAGTATACTCCAGAACAGAAACGTCGTCTCAGCTTTAAACCTGGTATTACAGGCTTATGGCAGATTAGTGGCCGAAGTAAAATAACCGATTTTGACGATGTTGTAAAACTGGATGTGGCTTATATTGATAATTGGACAATCTGGAAAGATATTGAAATTTTGTTGAAAACTGTAAAAGTTGTGTTGATGAGAGATGGAGCGAAGTAATTTCTGTATATCCATCATATTAGGAGAGAAATGAAAAAGTCAGTTTATATCATTGGTTCAAAAGGAATTCCTGCTAAGTATGGAGGATTTGAAACTTTTGTTGAAAAATTAACAGCCTTCCAACAAGATAAGGATATCCAATATTATGTAGCTTGTATGCGTGAAAACTCAGCAAAGTCAGGGATTACTGAGGACGTTTTTGAACATAGCGGTGCTATCTGTTATAACGTCGATGTACCTAATATTGGTCCAGCACGAGCTATAGCGTATGATATCGCTGCAATTAACAGAGCGATTGAAATTGCCAAAGAAAATAAGGATGAAGCTCCTATCTTCTATATTTTAGCTTGTCGCATTGGACCTTTTATCCATGGGATCAAGAAAAAAATTCAAGCAATAGGCGGGACTCTTCTGGTTAATCCGGATGGTCATGAGTGGTTGCGAGCTAAGTGGAGTGCTCCAGTTCGTCGCTACTGGAAAATTTCTGAAGGTCTAATGGTTAAACATGCAGATCTTTTAGTGTGTGATAGTAAGAATATTGAAAAATATATCCAAGAAGATTATAAACAGTATCAACCTAAGACAACCTATATCGCTTATGGGACAGATACAACACGCTCTACATTAAAAAGTAGTGACGAAAAAGTACGTTCTTGGTTTAAAGATAAAAATATCTCTGAAAATGAGTATTACCTTGTTGTAGGGCGATTTGTTCCAGAGAATAACTATGAATCTATGATACGTGGGTTTTTAGCATCTAATTCTAAGAAGGACTTCGTCCTAATCACAAATGTAGAACAGAATAAATTTTATAATCAGCTATTAGCAAGTACTGGATTTGATAAAGATCCACGAGTGAAATTTGTAGGTACAGTCTATGACCAAGAGCTTCTTAAGTATATTCGAGAAAACGCCTTTGCTTACTTCCATGGACATGAAGTTGGTGGAACAAATCCATCTTTACTTGAAGCTTTGGAGTCAACAAAGTTGAACCTTCTACTCGATGTTGGCTTTAACCGAGAAGTTGGTGAAGATAGTGCCATTTATTGGAAAAAAGACGAACTTTCACAAGTGATTGAGGAAGTTGAACAATTTGATGAAAAGATGATTGATGAGTTAGATAGACAATCAAATCATAGAATTGCGGATGCTTTCACTTGGGAAAAGATTGTCACAGACTACGAGAAATTATTTAAAGGATAGAGTTAATGGCAGTAAAATTAAAATATGATAAGTCGGATATTATATTTTTAGATGATGACGGATTGAAAAAATACCAATCAGAATTGTTGAAAATGATATCAGATGTGTTTACTTTTTTTGATGAAAATGGGATAGCGTATTCTTTAAGTGGAGGTAGCATTTTAGGGGCAATCCGTCATAAAGGTTTTATCCCTTGGGATGATGATGTTGATATCAATATTCCGAGGGAAAGTTACGATAAACTATTTTCTCTATTTGAGTCAGACAATAGTCTTAGTCGCAAATATTATCTTCAATCACCAAAAAGTCATCCAGAATTGGGACTTCATGTTTCTCAAATTAGAAAAAAAGGAACAGTTGCTCGTAGGAAATATGATCATTCGGTTGAGGAGTGCGGTATTTCTATAGATCTTTACATTGTAGAAAATGTATACAATAATCCAGTGAAACGATTCTTTCAAGGTTATACAAGTATGTTTTTGACTTTTGCCTTGGCTTCTGTACGAGAAACAAAGAATCATGCCCTGATGAAGGAAATGTTTAGACTGGAAGGTAGAAAACTAAATTATTCAGCTGGAAAGTTAATGGTTGGTTGGTTTTTTGGAATTATTCCAATTGAAAAGTGGTTGAATTGGCTTGATAAATGTAATTCAAGCTGTAAGGATTCACATACAAAATATGTATCCATACCTACAGGAAGGAAACACTTTAGACGCGAGACTTACTTGCGAGAGAATATGAATATTTATAAAAAGGTTCCTTTTGAAACTTTGATGGTGAATGTTCCTGTTTGGTCAGAAGAGTATTTAGAAATGTTTTACGGCAAAGATTATATGGTCGTTCCTCCTGTTGATAAGAGAGAGCAACATTTATTTTTAGAGTTGAGTTACGGAGAAGAATAAATGAAAGTAGCAATATTAACTGCTTCAGGTATCGGGAGCAGGATTGGTCAAGATATCCCTAAACAATTTATTCATGTTGAAAATAAGCCAGTCATTATCTATACCCTTGAAAAATTTCAAAATCATCCAGAAATTGATGAAATCTGTATTGTCATTTTAAAAGGGTGGGAGCAGATGGTTAAGGCTTATGCGGAACAATTTGGAATTACAAAGTTAAAGATGATAACTTTGGGAGGGAAGTCTGGTCAAGAATCAATTTATAACGGTCTTAGAGCAGTTAAGAAAGCTCATCCCAATGAGGATGTGACTGTATTAATTCATGACGGGAATCGTCCTTTAGTGAGCAATGATATTATTAGCAACGCTTTAGCAACATACCAACAGTTTGGAAATGCTGTTGCAGCGATACCAACGACTGAGGTAGTATTTGTTTTAGAAAACCCACAATCAACTTCGTCCACAGAAGCATTGAATCGTGACTTGTTGAGACGAACACAAACTCCTCATGTTTACCATCTTGATAATATTCTATCGCTTCATGAAAAAGCATTAGAAAATGGGATAACTGATGTTGCAGCATCATGCCAACTCATGCAACTATTCGGTGAAAAGAGTTATTTCTCTCTTGGATCAGAGAAAAACTTGAAAATTACGACTGTAGAAGATCTCGATATTTTTAAAGCCTTATTGAGTTCAACTCGAGATAAGTGGATTAAATAGTAATGACATTATTATTAAATAAAATATATAGGCAAGATGTAGAATCTTCTCTAGAAACAATCGTCAATATTAATGACTTGAATGGCAAGTCAATTTTAATTACTGGAGCTTCTGGTTTGATTGGTTCAAGTGTCATTGACCAGTTATTATTGCTAAATGAAATAAGGAATTTTAACATTAAAATTTTTTGTTGTGGAAGAAAGTTTGAATCATTAGAAAAACGATTTGGTAGACAAACAGAGTATTTACACTTTGTGTTCTATGATGCGACTAAAGTACCTCACTTTGATTTTGCAGTAGACTACATTATTCATGCTGCTAGTCCTGCTAGTCCTGAATTATATGTTAATCAGCCTGTAGAAACAATGGCTAGTAATTTTATGGGCATGTATAATCTACTGGAATACGCCAAAAATGCTAAAGTTTCAAATCTAGTTTATATCTCATCTAGTGAAGTTTATGGAATTAGCACTAATAATAATCCTTTGGACGAAAATTATATTGGAACTGTTGATCATCTTAGCGTGCGGTCTTCTTATGCCAGTTCAAAAAGAGCTACTGAAACACTTTGTGCTAGTTTTGCTTCCGAGTATGGAATCAAAATAATGATAGTAAGGCCAGGACATATCTATGGTCCTAGTGCCAAGGACTCTGATAATCGTGTATCATCATTTTTTATGGCAGAAGCGATTGCTGGACGTGATATTGTCATGAAAAGTACAGGTAGTCAGTTAAGATCCTATTGTTATAGTTTGGATTGTGCCAGTGCAATTCTAAGTGTTCTCCTTTCGGGTGGATCAGGACAAGCTTATAATGTTTCCAATCCAAATTCAATTATTACTATAAAACAGATGGCTGAAATTATTTCTCGAGTTAGCAATGTGAAACTCACCATGACTATTCCTAGTAATCAAGAAATTAAACAGACTAATCCTATGCAGAACGCCAGTCTTAGGAGTGATAAGCTAGAAGGATTAGGATGGAAAGGACGTTTTACAGCTGAGGAAGGTTTACAACATACATACAATATTTTAAAGGAGTTATCCAGTGAAAAGTGATAGCATTTTAATAATGATGGCAACCTATAACGGAGAGGAATTTCTACGTGAACAGTTGGATAGTATCCTTTGTCAAACCGTCTCAACTTGGAAACTGCTAATTCGTGATGATAATTCTAGTGACCAAACAAGGGCAATTATTAAAGAATACGAGGAAAAAGATAGTCGGATTAAATTGATTAAAAACACATCGCAACATCATGGTGCTTATTATAATTTTTTTGGTTTATTGAACGACGTTAGACAAAACGAAAATCCATTTGATTTCTATATGTTTGCTGATCAGGATGATATCTGGGATGTGAACAAATTAGAATGTTTAATTAGTTATTACTATGAAAAAGTTAAAACAGAAGAACCAGTATTGATTTACGCTGATATGCGAATTATAGATGCTAACGGTAAAATGATAGCTAATAGTATGGATCAATTGATGGGAATTCGGTATACCAATCCCATCTCAGCTTTTATGTCACATAAGGTTTATGGGTGTAATACGTTATTTAATCGTGAATTATTTGAAATCTTACCTCTCCTTCCATATGATGCTCCAGAATTAGCCTTTCTATCACATGATAACTTTACAACAAAGACTGCTGCTTTGAAAGGTCAAGTTTATTTTTATAATGAACCTACCATGGGATATCGGCGTTATGGACATAATGTTACAAATAAACATGAGTATAACTTTGCATTTAAGAGAATCTTGAAACGTATCTCTAAAATTGATGAATTGGCTAAAGATCATGCCTTGACCTACAAGCAGACCTTAGTCGCTACAAATTTGTTACGTCAACAAACAAGTATTGACACTGAACTCCTATTTTTAGATAAGGTAGAAAAAATAATCAATAAAGGTGGATTAAATGCTGTAAAAATGGTTTGGAAAGAAAAAATTGATTGGGGCAATCGTGTTAAGACTATAAGTAGGTCTTTGGTTTTATCGTCAAAATTATATAAGAAATATTTATAAAAGATATTTAAATACAAAAAACCTGTCTCTCATATATCACAACTAAGAACAACTTTCAAATTGAAGTGACTTAATAAAAATTTAAAGGAATAATAATGTCAAAAAAAGAAATCAAACCAATTTGTTTTTATTTACCCCAATTTCATCCCATTCCAGAGAATGATGAGGCTCATGGAGAAGGCTTTACTGAATGGACTAATGTAAAGAAAGCCTACCCACTTTATGATGGGCATAATCAACCACGAGTTCCATACGATAATAATTATTATAGTCTATTAGATAAAGAAGTTATGATTCAACAGGCAGAATTGGCTAAAAAGTATGGAATTTATGGATTTTGTTATTATCATTACTGGTTTAAAAATGGTAAAAAACTATTAGAAAAACCAGTAGAAATGATGCTAGAAAACAAGGATATTGATATACCGTTTTGTTTGAGTTGGGCAAATGAAAACTGGACTAGGCGTTGGGATGGAGGGAATCATGAAATCATTGTTGAACAAGATTATGACGACTTAAATGATTTGAAGAAACATGTGGACTATCTGTGCCAATTTTTTAAAGATGACCGATATATTAAGATTGACGGCAAACCGCTCTTGTTGATTTATAAGCCAGAATTAATTCCAAATTTAACAAAGACAATGGGAATTATAAGAAATCGTGCTCGAAAGAATGGCTTTGAGGATTTAGAGATTATTGTACAGTTCCCAAAGTTCTTGTTAAATAATCATCAGCTTGAGTTATTTGATGGGTTTGCAGAATTCCAACCAATTTTTGAGATTCATATGGAAAAGCACGAGAGAAAAAATCCAGTTTACCAATCTGTGAAATCTTTTCTACTTAAAGTTGGGGCTCGAAATTTAGTACAAAAACTTGAGATTAGAGGTGAAAAAAAGGCGCATAATAAAGCTCTCTTAGATAGGAGAGATTATGATGCAACATGGACTAATATTATTAATCGCCCGATTAAGAATAATAAGATGATTGCTGGTGCTTTTGTTGATTGGGATAATACTGCTAGAAATAAGAATGGGCGAGTTTTCGATGGAGCTAATCCAGAAAAATTTGAAGGTTACATGCGACAACTAATTGAAAAAATTCAAAAAGAGTATCAATCAGAAATTGTTTTTATAAACGCATGGAATGAATGGGCGGAAGGAGCATACCTTGAGCCTGATAAAAAACATGGATATGGCTATCTAGAGGCCTTGAAGACAGTTATAGATGAGACAAGGTAGGAAAAGTTATGAATATTCGTTATAAACTTCAATTTCGACGATGTAAAAAAGAGTGGCGAAAAAAGAACCTTCATAATGAAACAACGCCTCGAACTATGTTCCCAATAGAATTGGTTTCAGTAGGGGAAAAAACCTATGGTGGTTTGTATGTTTTGTCCTTCGATAAAGAGTCAAAATTAAAAATTGGAAATTTCTGCTCCATTGCACCAGAGGTTGCTTTTATTCTCAGTGCTGATCATTATATCAATCATTTCTCTACGTATCCGTTCAAATCTAAAGTATTTGATCAAGGTGATGAAGGGGTTTCGAAAGGGGATATTATCATTGAGGATGATGTATGGATTGGTTTTCGTTCTACAATTCTCTCGGGAGTTACAATTGGCCAGGGAGCTATTGTTGGAGCAGGATCTGTGGTAACTAAATCAGTTCCTCCTTACGCTATTGTAGGTGGAGTTCCAGCAAAAGTGATTTCTTATCGATTCGAAACAGAGATTCGTGAAGAAATGAAAAAAATTGACTTTTCGGAGTTCCAATTAGAGAAATTTAAAAAGGTTACGGAAGAGTTGTATCAGCCAATTTCGTCAATAAGACAAATTAATAACATAAATGAAAAATTGAAATAGAGTCGGAGGAGTTGCATGTTTCGTTTTCAGAATGGGACAGTATCAATAAACATAAGAGGATTTCTGATGTTCATTGCAATGCTCATTTACTGTCAACCAGAATATTTGAAATCAATTCCAGCTATGGGACGTATTTATAGAGATTTCATGCTTGTAGGAATTATGTTTGTGATGTTTTCGTACATTTCAAAAAAGCGGTTTCCAAATTTTTTTGTATGGCTAGTTCTTCTATATAACTCTTGGCTTACTTTTTTAACTATTCAAAATAACGGAGATATAAAAAGGGCGATATTTCAACTCTTGCTGTTTACAGGCTTTGTATCTATGATAGACATATTCTCTGAAAATATGCAGGATTTAATAGAATCATTGTTATTCACTTTTGAGATGGTTGTGTATCTAAACTTTGTCACTGTACTATTTTTTCCAGATGGTTTTTTCCATCGTGTAAATGATGCATACGGAATAACAAAAGAATGGTTTTTGGGAGCTGATAATAATTTTCTATTCACCTTGTTTCCTGCAACACTTATAGCTTTATTGTATAAGAATTTAGGTGGAGTAAAAATCAGAGCATATTCATTGATTTCAATCATTTTAGCTACTCAATTGATTAAAGGATCGGGAACGGCAAAGGTTGGGATTGTTGCGTTGATACTATTTGATTTAGTACCGCTTGTCAAATACATACTTACCCCTTACAGAGGTTTGGTTATATCGTCTACGTTGAGTTTTCTAATTGTAGTTACTGGTAAAGTGGAATTTTTAAGAGGGATTGTTGAAGGTGTTCTAGGAAAAGATTTGACGTTCACTTCCCGAACTTTTATTTGGGATAACGCTATGTCAGCAATTCGAGAGAAGCCATTTGGTTACGGAATGATGACGTTCACTGATAACGTCCATATATTAGGGAATTTTCCTGGTTGGATTTGGAAAGGAGCCACCCATGCTCATAATAACTTTCTTCAAGTTTTATTTCAGGGAGGGTATTTAGGATTTGGTGTTTATTTCTTAATAATTCTAAAGGGAGCAATGCTATGTCGCAAATATTGGGATGATAGAAATGCGAGACTACTCTTTTATGGACTTTTTATTTTTACAATAATATCTATAACAGAAAACTTAGAGATGCAGATGATGTATTTGGTGATTATACTACCGTTTTTATTGCCTAATATATTGGTTAAAGAAGGGGGAAAAAATGGATAAGGGTATTTTGGTATCAATAATTGTTCCTATCTATAATCAAGAAGAATATTTAAATATTTCTTTACCTACTTTGAAGCAGCAGACGTATAAGAATTTAGAATTTATCTTAGTAGATGATGGTTCAACAGATAGTAGCAAACAGATAATTAACGAGTATCTTAATGCAGACAGTAGATTTAAATATGTGTATAAAGAAAATGGAGGCTTAGTATCTGCTACAATTGCAGGGGTGAAAGAGGCTTCGGGAGACTATCTTGCTTTTTTAGATCCAGATGATAAGTTAGGATTGGACTATATAGAAAACTTCATCAAAGAATTGGATTGTGACTATGATTTCATAGCGGCAGGTTTTTTCTATGATGATGGTAAGTTAATTAAACCATATTACTTGAAAGAGAATTCGGTCTTGACTCAATCAGATATAAAGAAGTTAAGAACGGACTTTTTGTCGGATACAGGCGAGTTAGCTATTTCAAATCGTGTTTTTATCTCAAGATGGAATAAATTATATAAGACAAATCTTGTAAAAGAAATTGTCAAAGAGTTCCGTAAATTTGAAATGATTAGCTTGGGTGAAGATACTATTTTTACATTTTTACTTCTTCAAAAGGCTCAATTAGGGAAAACCATTGCCCTATCTAATTCTTATTTTTATAATGTAGGTAATCCTAATTCAATGATGAAGGAAGGAGCTATTATAAACTATGTTGAAAAATGTAGGATAGCATATCAGAGTTTTACTAAGCTACTTATAGAAAGAAATTTAACTAATGAAATGAGTTGTCAACTTTACTATTTCTTAGTGCTTTCTTTCTTCAATCGCTTAAAGAAAGAAGATATGGAGTCTTTCAAAAAACTATATGATATTTTGAAAAGGGATCCACTATTTTTAGAAATTCTATTTTCACTTCAAAAGAAAGCAAATAAAAAACAAAAACTTCAGTTATTGATGATTCGTCTATGCAAAAGTGGGAAACAGTATTTAAACATTAAAAGAGTAGTTTCAAAACTCCATGCAAAACTTAAGTTGTTCCGTCAGAATTTTAAGTTAGTGGGGAAACAGATTTTTAGGAAGAATCTAGTTCAATTAGCTTATTTTTTAAAGTTCCAACAACAACGGAAAAATAGTTTTGATGATATGAAGGTATTTTTACCGATAATTGAAGAAAGATTAAAAGAAGATTTATTGGAATTTCAAAAATTAGAAGTATTACCTTCAACAATTGAAAAAAATATTTTTGTTTTTTGGTGGGATGGCTTTGATGAGATACCTGAAATAGTAAGTATTTGCTTAGCATCTTTAAAAAAGAATTATCCAGAGTGTAAGTTACATCTAATTCATAAAGATAATTATCAAGATTACACTAACATTCATCCAAATATATTGAATGATTTCAATAAAGGAAAAATTTCTGTTCAAACTTTTTCAGATGTACTCCGATTTAATCTACTAAAAAATAATGGAGGAATGTGGGTTGACTCCACTATATATTTTACTAAGAAAATAGACTTATTCCAAGAATTGGAAAAATGTTCATTTTCAACATTGAATTTTTCAACTAGTAAAGATTTCATGTCCTATAAGGGAGAAGTTTGTACATGGTCTGGATTTATGATTGCTTCTCATAAACAGGGACGCCTAGTTAGTATCATCAATGAAATTTTTGAACGCTACTATTTAAAGTATAATACATTTTCTACATACTTCTTTATAGATATTGTTTTCATGCTCTGTAAAGTTTACAAACTAGATGACAATGTGTTAGATCAAATCATTTTGAAGGATGGAAACATGTTCCAATTAGCTTCAGTTTTAGATCAGCCGTTCAATAAATCTCTATTGCCATACATAGAAAAACTCCCGCAAAAACTATTTTGGAATTACGAGGATAATAATTTGGATAATTTTTACAAATACTTTAAAGAAATAGTGAGTTAACCATGAGTAATAGACTTGTTAATACTAGAAGAAATATTGTTTGGGGAACATTAAATAAGCTTATTGCGATTGCTTTACCATTTTTAGTTCGAACAACTTTGATTTATCAATTAGGTATACAATATGTCGGTATTAGTGGACTTTTTGCATCTATTTTACAAGTTCTTAGTTTAGCTGATTTAGGTTTCGCTAATGCAATTGTATATAGTATGTATAAACCTCTTGCCCATGGGGATAATGACACTGTCGGTGCACTTCTAGGATTTTATAAAAAAATATATCGAGTCGTCGGGGCGGTAATATTAATTGTGGGCCTTTTAATTGTGCCCTTTATAAATTACTTAGTAAAGGGTTCCTATCCTGCAGATATCAATATACAACTAATTTACTTAATTTATCTGGCAAATACAGTTGTTAGTTACTTTCTTTTTGCTTATAAACGCTCTCTATTGTTAGCTAGTCAACGAAAAGATATATCTGACAACATTGATTCAGTTGTTCGCATAATTTTAAGTGGATTACAAATTTTATTATTGTTTCTTTTTCCTGATTTCTATGTTTTTGCTTTAGTAATTCCTTGTATGACAATCCTTAATAATGTATTTAACGAAATCGTAACTAAGAAAAATTACAATTATATCGTTGAAAATAGTAACTTAGATAAAAAAGTTAAACAAGAAATTATTGAAAAAACAAAGGGATTATTTGTCTACAAAGTATGTGCGATTACAAGAAATTCCCTCGATAACATCTTTATTTCTACTTTTTTAGGGATTTCGACAGTGGGAATTTATAGTAATTATTATTACATTATGATATCAGTAAAAGGTTTTTTGGATGTGGTTTCTACAGGAATGAGTGCTAGTGTTGGACATAGTGTTGCTACTGAAAGTGTTGAAAAAAATCATCGTGACTTAGAAAATCTTACATTTGGTTTCTCTTGGTTAGCTACCTGGTTTATGACATGTTTATTATGTCTGTTCCAACCATTTATGCTTTTGTGGGTAGGACAAGCTAATATTTTACCATTTTCAGTCGTTGTTGCTCTCTGTTTTTACTTTTATGTTCTTGCTGCAGGTGATATGCGGAGCCAATACATTGACGCCTCAGGTTTATGGGATAAAGAAAAACTACGGTCAATTGCAGAAACAGTAGGTAATGTTGTTTTGAATTATATTTTGATTCAATTTTTAGGTGTTTTAGGAATAGTGCTAGCTACTGCACTAACAATTTTGTTTATTGGAATTCCATGGAGTACAAAAATTGTGTTTGATAATTATTTTAAAAATGGTTATAAAAAGTATTTGTGGAATCAAGCGGTATATGCTATAGTAACTATAATTGTTGCTAGTATTACTTATCTAATCTGTACACTAGTTGGTGGCAATAACATCGTGGTTTTAATTATAAGAGGAATAATTTGTTTATTTGTCCCCAATATTTTATATTACTTATTCTTTTTAAAAAATGAAAAGACGCGTCTGTTTTTCAAAATAATCAAGTCGAAATTATTAAAATAATTCTATGAAAAATATGTGAATTGCCTTATGATTAAATAATAGAAGGAGTTTCATTATGAAAGGTATTATTCTAGCAGGTGGTTCGGGGACACGTTTATATCCTTTGACTCGAGCTGCATCAAAACAACTTATGCCGGTTTATGATAAACCGATGATTTACTATCCACTTTCAACATTGATGTTGGCTGGGATTAGGGACATTCTGATTATTTCAACTCCACAGGATTTACATCGATTCCAAGAGCTTCTTCAAGATGGATCTGAGTTTGGGATTAAACTTTCTTATGCAGAGCAACCAAGTCCAGATGGTTTGGCACAAGCCTTTATCATTGGGGAAGAGTTTATTGGTGATGATAGTGTTGCTCTAATCTTAGGCGACAATATCTATCACGGACCTGGCCTTTCTAAGATGTTACAAAAGGCAACAGGTAAGGAGTCGGGAGCAACTGTGTTTGGCTACCATGTTAAGGATCCAGAGCGCTTTGGTGTGGTTGAGTTTGACAAGGATATGAACGCTATTTCTATCGAAGAAAAACCAGAACACCCTCGTTCAAACTATGCAGTTACAGGCCTCTATTTCTATGATAATGATGTAGTGGAAATTGCCAAAAGTATTAAACCAAGTCCTCGTGGTGAATTGGAAATTACAGATGTAAACAAGGCTTATCTAGATCGTGGAGATTTATCCGTTGAGGTTATGGGACGCGGCTTTGCTTGGTTGGATACTGGCACTCATGAAAGTTTACTAGAGGCTTCACAGTACATCGAAACAGTGCAACGGATGCAAAATGTTCAGGTAGCAAACTTGGAAGAAATTGCTTATCGCATGGGCTATATCAGTCGAGAAGATGTCTTGGCCTTAGCCCAACCGCTTAAGAAAAATGAATACGGACAGTATCTGCTCCGTTTGATAGGAGAAGCATAGATGACAGACAATTTTTTTGGGAAGACGCTTGTAGCACGCAAGGTTGATGCAATTCCAGGTATGTTGGAGTTTGATATCCCCGTTCATGGTGATAATCGTGGATGGTTTAAAGAAAATTTCCAGAAGGAAAAGATGTTGCCTCTAGGTTTCCCAGAGTCTTTCTTTGCAGAAGGAAAATTGCAAAACAATGTATCCTTCTCACGCAAAAATGTCCTTCGTGGCCTCCACGCAGAGCCTTGGGATAAGTACATCTCGGTAGCAGATGGTGGAAAGGTTTTAGGTTCTTGGGTTGATTTACGTGAGGGTGAAACTTTCGGGAATGTCTACCAAACAGTAATTGATGCTAGCAAGGGAATCTTTGTTCCTCGAGGCGTGGCCAATGGCTTTCAAGTTCTATCAGATACAGTTTCTTATAGTTATCTGGTCAATGATTACTGGGCTCTCGAACTCAAACCCAAGTATGCCTTTGTAAACTACGCTGATCCAAGCCTTGGTATTGAATGGGAAAATCTTGCAGAAGCAGAGGTTTCAGAAGCTGATAAAAATCATCCACTACTTAAGGATGTAAAACCTTTGAAAAAAGAAGATTTGTAAAAAGGAAAGAATATGACTGAATACAAAAAAATTATCGTGACAGGTGGAGCTGGTTTTATCGGATCCAACTTTGTCCATTATGTTTACAAGAATTTTCCAGATGTTCACGTGACAGTCTTGGACAAGTTGACTTATGCTGGAAACCGCGCTAATATTGAGGAAATTTTAGGTGATCGTGTTGAGTTGGTTGTTGGTGACATTGCTGATGCAGAGTTGGTAGACAAGTTGGCAGCTCAAGCAGATGCTATCGTTCACTATGCAGCGGAAAGTCATAATGATAATTCACTGAATGATCCATCGCCATTTATCCATACCAACTTCATCGGAACCTATACTCTTTTGGAAGTGGCTCGCAAATATGATATTCGTTTCCACCATGTGTCTACAGACGAAGTTTATGGTGATCTTCCTCTACGTGAGGATTTGCCAGGTCATGGTGAAGGTCCAGGTGAGAAATTTACCGCTGAAACAAAATACAACCCAAGTTCTCCGTACTCATCAACTAAGGCTGCTTCAGACTTGATTGTCAAAGCCTGGGTACGATCATTTGGTGTCAAGGCAACGATTTCTAACTGTTCAAATAACTACGGTCCTTATCAACACATTGAAAAATTCATCCCACGTCAGATTACCAACATCCTAAGTGGAATTAAGCCAAAACTTTACGGTGAAGGTAAGAACGTTCGTGACTGGATTCATACCAATGACCATTCTTCAGGAGTTTGGACAATCTTGACAAAAGGGAAAATCGGAGAAACCTACTTGATTGGGGCTGATGGCGAGAAGAACAACAAGGAAGTGTTGGAACTTATCCTTAAGGAAATGGGACAAGCTCCTGATGCTTATGACCATGTGACTGACCGTGCTGGTCATGATCTTCGCTATGCAATTGATGCAAGTAAGTTGCGTGATGAACTAGGTTGGAAACCTGAATTTACCAACTTCGAGCAGGGACTCAAGGAAACCATCCAGTGGTACAAAGATAACCAAGATTGGTGGCAGGGAGAAAAAGAAGCTGTTGAAGCCAACTACGCTAAAACACAAGAGGTTCTTGAAAAATAAAAGGCAGAAACTTTCTGCTTTTTATTGCTATACCGAAGAATTATGAATCAGGTGAAAGGAAGAAAAATGATTTTAATCACAGGGGCAAATGGCCAATTAGGAACTGAACTTCGTCATTTGTTGGATGAGCGTAATGAAGAATACGTTGCTGTTGATGTAGCTGAGATGGATATTACTAATGCAGAAATGGTTGAGAAAGTTTTTGAAGAGGTGAAACCGACTTTAGTCTACCATTGTGCAGCCTACACAGCTGTTGATGCAGCAGAGGACGAAGGAAAAGAACTGGACTTTGCCATTAATGTTACGGGGACAGAGAATGTCGCAAAAGCATCCGAAAAGCATGGTGCAACTCTAGTCTACATTTCTACCGATTATGTCTTTGACGGTAAGAAACCAGTTGGACAAGAGTGGGAAGTTGATGATCAACCAGACCCTCAAACTGAATATGGTCGTACTAAGCGCATGGGAGAGGAACTTGTAGAGAAACACGTTTCAAACTACTATATTATTCGTACTGCTTGGGTTTTTGGAAATTACGGCAAGAACTTCGTTTTTACCATGCAAAATCTTGCTAAAACTCATAAGACATTGACAGTTGTAAATGATCAACACGGTCGTCCAACCTGGACTCGTACCTTGGCTGAGTTCATGACCTACCTAGCTGAAAATCACAAGGAATTTGGTTATTATCATTTGTCAAATGATGCGACAGAAGATACAACATGGTATGACTTTGCAGTTGAAATTTTGAAGGATACAGATGTTGAAGTCAAGCCAGTAGACTCGAGCCAATTCCCTGCTAAGGCGAAACGTCCACTAAACTCAACGATGAGCCTTTCTAAAGCTAAAGCTACTGGATTTGTCATTCCAACTTGGCAAGATGCCTTGAAAGAATTTTACAAACAAGACCTTAAAAAATAAATGTTGAAATATTGCTATAAAGTATATTTTGAACTAGAGATATTTCAGGATTAGTGCCTTATCACTCATGCTAAAGGATGAAATGGTTTTATTAGAGAAGTCGAACTATGTGTGATAGACACTCGCACTAGGAAATAGATTTATAGAATTTTCTTTTGGACAGTTGCGGAAAATAGGACCAATTTTCCAGTGATTTTATAAAAAGTCGGAGGAGGTAAAAGCTCAATTTGAAGATAAAATTGAGTAAATCTTTCCGTTATAAAACGTATAGTATCAAGTTTTTTTGAACATCTGATATTATGCGTTTTCTCATTTTAAGGGGGCGTTTGCCTAGCAGTTTTCTTTTTATTTACCCACCGATGAAATCGTCGGATAATTATAAAAATTCAAGAAAAAGCTTGCGTAAATGTTAGAAAATTCGAGCACGAATGTATTTTTTGTGTTATAATATTTTGTGAGTAGTTATGCCTTGGTGTAGCTATTAAAAA
>ERZ773250.680-NODE-680-length-18680-cov-5.569181_pt1 | contig 18680 bp, 20 predicted proteins | sample MGYA00511258_ERZ773250 | MGnify/ENA primary metagenome ERZ773250 (study PRJEB29015, sample SAMEA2738164) | human oral metagenome | biome: human oral; feature: human-associated habitat; material: saliva | place: China | collected 2187 ... | reverse complement strand
CAATAAAGGGAGAATTTATCTTGTCAGCTTTTAACAAATATTCATCTTGTTTTTTATCAGCTTCATAATAAAATCCTAAATTGGTATAAATTCTCGCTTTATCAACATCATTAATTTCTTCATTATATTTTAAAACAAAATCTTCTAATAATTTAATTGCATTTTTTTCATATCTTAATTCTAATTCTACAGAAGCTAAAATACAAATAACATCTACATTAGATGGATATTTACAAAAAAGATCTTTTAAATATATTCTGAAGTTCTTTAAAACATGCTCTGCTTGACTATAATTTTTAAAAATATTTTCTTTATATTCATTTTCATATTCACTTTTTAATACATTCCAAAATTCTTTTATTACTTTTTTCATAAATACCGCCATTTCAAACACATTACCGACTACAAAAAACTACTTTATTAATTTGTAAAGGGTTCTTCTAACTCTCCCAGTCTATACTTTCTATTTCTAAACCATCATTAAATTTCACACATAGAATTTGATCACTTTCTTCTGGATTAATCATAAAATCAACACTGATAAATTCCTCTCTAGCCCATAGCGAAATTGCTTCTATTTTCATTTGTTCTACAAATTCACAAATTTCATCTGGTATATCTAATTCCAATTCTTCTTTATGAAAAACAATATACTCATCATCCACTTTTAAATAACATTTTAAAGCTTCTTTAGCTTTCTCAAAATAGTTTTCACTATTGCGTAAAAATTCAGCAAATGTATCAAGAACTCCTACTTTAAATTCATAACTACTATCATACCATAGTGTTGTCATAATTTCATTATACTCTTCTTCCCATAATACGCGAACATCATCACTAAATTGTTCATCTACATCTTTTTCTGTATCTATCTCGCCAAAAAAACTTGTGATTAACTTTACTCATTTTAATTTTCCTCCAACACTTTTAATCTTCTAATCAAAGTAAACTATTTTTTAAAACATTCTAGTTAGCCTGCATCGAACATAGATAAAGCAAACTATATTTTTAATTCTTCGTTACTCTACCTTATCTATGACTCTTTAATAAATTGTAACCAATACATTGCCATCTTCTTCTAACACTTGTTTATAAAAATCTTTCATATCTTGAAAATAATCCATTATTTCTTCTTTTATTTCGTCAGTTTCTACTTCATTAACTATCCTAATAGACGAAAAATCTTCTTCTACTTCAACAATTTTATAATTACTTTCTTTAAAATAAGTTGGTGTTTTTATATAAAAACTCCTTAAGTCATATGTAAATATTTTATAACTATATTATAGTTACTTCTATTTTAGCAAGTCGATAAATAACTTGAGATTCAGCCTTAACAATGGTATTTTAAAATTTTTATTCTCGCTATTCTCTAAGAATAATTCTTTGATATCAATACAACACACTCAGCGGTTCGCTGCTACCGCATCACTATCGCTCTGCGACAGCTATCGCATAAAGCATTCATAATTAATGACTTCGCTCTACGACCTTGTCATTAAAACGACTGCTTCAACATGATACGTCCCTGGGAACATATCTACTGGTTGAACAGTTCCAAGTTTATAACCAAGGTTTCTCATGATTTCCATATCGCGTGCTAATGTTGCTGGATTACAGCTAACATAAACTATCTTTTCTATTCGCATTAAAGCTAAGTCTCTTAAGAAGCTTTCTTCGCATCCTTTACGTGGTGGGTCAACAATTACTGCATCTAGTTTTATATTTTGTGAGATTAGTTTTTTAATTATATCCTCACTTTTTCCTAATAAGAATTCTGCATTAATTATATTATTATTTTTAGCATTTTCTCGTGCATCTAGTACTGCTGCTTCTACTATTTCTATACCATAAACTTTTTTTACTTTTTGTGCTGCGAATAAACTTATCGTCCCAATGCCACAATATGCATCGATTATCGTATCATCTTCTTTTAGCTCAGCTAATTCTAACGCCTTACTATAAAGAACTTCTGTTTGGATTGGATTTACTTGGTAGAACGAGCGTAAAGATATCTTAAACTCTATCCCTCCCAAAGTATCGGTTATATAATCTCGTCCAAATAGATTTTCGGTTTTATCTCCAAAAATAACATTAGTCTTTTTATCATTAATATTCAACATTACACTAACTATTCTATCATCTAATTTCGTAAGTCTTTCTACAAACTCATCAAGATTTGCAAATCTCTCTTTGGCAATTATCCCTACCATAATTTCACTTTTGTTAGAATTTGTTCTAAACATTATATGGCGAATTGCACCTTTGTGACTCTCTTCATCATATACTGATAAATCTAATTCAATTATCAAACTACGAATATCGTTCATAAGTTTATTGTGTTCATCATATTGAATAAAACATTTTTCAATATTAATCACATCATGACTACGCGGTTTGTAATAACCCATTCGTACTTCATTATCCACTTTTTGAACTGGAATAACTGATTTATTACGGTAGTGATATCCATTCTTCATTCCCAAAGTTGGTAATACCTCGACACTATCTGTACCTAAGGTTTTGTTCATAATATTTTGAACTTTTTTTGTTTTAAAGCGTAGTTGTTCTTCATAATCCATATGTACTAAATTAGCTCCTGATGTTTTTGGCACTCCTTCAACACGCTTATCAGAAACTTCTATTATATTTAACACCTTACCATAGCCAAGATTCTTTTTTAATTTTATTATTTTGAATTCAATAAATTCCCCCTCTACCACATCTTCAATAAAAATAGGGAAACTATCTACTTTTACTACTCCAAGACCATCATGAGTATAATCAATGACGCGCCCTGTTAATATATCATTTTTTTGCATATTAGTCCTTTCTAATTCATTCAAGATAGCAGCTTTATAATCTATCTTCTACTATTAAAAAATTTATCTTATTTCTAATTTTTATGAAAAAAGAACAGCAATAGGAAACTTTATCTCCTACACTGTTCTCCTATTAATTATATATTTACTATATCGAAATTACATAATAAATATTTATTCAATTACATACTTACACCAATTACTTTTATACCATTAACAAATTCAAGATTTTTAATTTGTTTTGTTAATTTTTCAATATTAGTGTGCTCGGCATCTATTTCTAACGAAATAATTATAGTTGCTCGAGCATTAATTGGTACTGTTTGGTGGATAGTAAGTACACTACATTTTTCATCATTGACTATTCGTAATATTTTACCTAAAATTCCAGGAATATCATCAACATCTATTGATAATGACAAAATAGACTGTCTTTGAATATCTTGAATTGGAAAAATCGTATCTTTATACTTATAAAAAGCACTTCTACTTAAATCAAATCTCTTTGATGCTTCCAAAATAGATAGTTTCGGATTTTCTTCAAGAGCTTTTTTCATAATCAATGTTTTTTTTACTGCTTCAGGTAATACATCTTCTCTGATTATATAATATACTTTTTCTTTATCCATAGTTTTGCCCCTATTCTACAAATTCAAACTCACCTTTTAGAATCTTAACTGTATCGCCATTTTTACATCCACGTTCACGCAATGCATCATCTACTCCCATAGAACGCATTTGTTGTGCGAATCTTCTTACAGATGCATCACGGTTAAAGTCTGTCATTAAGAATGCACGTTCAATACCTGGTCCACTTACTACATAAGCACCTGTATCATCTCTTGTAATCTTGAATGTTTCATCTTTTGGTTTATGTTTATAAAGAACTCTATTTTCCATACTTTCTTCTTCAGTATCAAGTTCATAAAGCATATTAGGATCTGTAGAATCTAATATATCACTTATTTTATAAAGTAGATTATCTACATTTGTTCTAGTAAACGCTGAAATTTCTACGATATCAACTTCTTCACCATCAGCTGCTAATTTAGCTTTAAATTCTTCTAGATTTTCTTGTGCTGCTGGAATATCCATTTTATTAGCGACTACAATTTGTGGACGTTCTAATAAACGCATATTATATTCACCTAGTTCTTGATTAATAATTTTATAATCTTCATATGGATCACGACCATCAGTTGCTGACATATCTACTACATGAACTATTACTTTAGTTCTTTCAATATGGCGTAAAAACTGATGTCCTAAACCTACACCTTGACTAGCACCTTCGATAAGTCCTGGAAGGTCAGCCATAACAAAACTACGGTGATCTTTCGTTTCAACTACTCCTAAATTAGGAGCTAAAGTTGTAAAATGATAGTCTGCAATTTTTGGTTTAGCTTTTGAAGTAATTGATAGCAATGTTGATTTCCCTACTGATGGGAATCCTACTAAACCAACATCGGCCATAAGCTTAAGCTCAAGAGTAAGATTACGTTCTTCTCCTGGTTCACCATTTTCTGCGATTTCTGGAGCTGGATTTGATGGTGTTGCGAAACGGCAGTTACCACGTCCACCACGTCCTCCGCGTGCTACTATTACTTCTTGTTCATGTTCTACAAGGTCAGCAAGTACTTTTCCTGTATCAGTATCACGGATAACAGTTCCTGGTGGTACTTTTAGATATAAATCTTTTGATTTACGTCCATGCATACCTTTGCTCATTCCGTTTTCCCCGTTTGGTGCAACGAATTTTTTCTGATAGCGATAGTCCATGAATGTTCTAAGCCCTTCGTCAACTATGAAAACAACATTGGCTCCACGACCACCATCTCCTCCTGCAGGTCCACCTTTAGGAACATACTTTTCACGTCTAAACGCTACTAGACCATTCCCTCCGTCACCCGAACGGACAAATATTTTTACCTCATCTAAAAACATACTATTCTCCTATATCTCTTTTTCTTTTAATTTCTATTAAAAACTATTCCTAATCACTCTTTACAAGTATACATATCCCATTTATTATATCATAATTTTTTATGGAAAAATACTATTAAATAGTTTCAAAACAAAAAAATAACGGCTGCCTAGCAACCGCAATGTACTCCACAGGCAGGACTCGAACCTGCGACCCTCTGATTAACAGTCAGATGCTACTACCAACTGAGCTACTGTGGAAAAATCTCTAAATAAAAAAATGGAGCGGGTGATGAGAATCGAACTCACAACATCAGTTTGGAAGACTGAGGTTTTACCACTAAACTACACCCGCATTTGAAATTTTATTTAATTGTTATCTTGTTATGTTTAATATTATATTACAACTCTAATGCTTTGTCAATATTTTTTTCATTTTCTTTCAGATTTTTTGTAGTGTTACAATAGATGTGAGACAAAAATAAAAAAAGAAGAGTAAATTTCTGTATAATGAAGTAGAACAAATCAAAAAAGGAATTTACGCCCATGTAACCAAAAACAGAAAGATAATTTAGCTGTTAAGTTTTCTAAATATGTGAATTTTTAACAAACTGTATGCAAAACAAAACAAAAAGCCTTAAACGTTTATACTTTAAGGCTTTTCTAACTTTATTATTTAGTTTCTCTGTTTTACCTTGAAATTTTCATAAATTACCAATAGTTTATAAAAGGCTGATATATCAACTTTTCTTACTGTTATATACTCTATAATCTCCTATAATTTTTTAAAGAACATAGTCAAAACATATTCAATTATCTAGCACATATCAAAGGAATTAAGGGACTTTTTTTTAATAATCTTTACTTATTTTCCCATTAATAAAGATAAGACCAAAAATAATTCTTGGTCTTTTAAATTTATAATTTTATCCTATGGCTCTAAGTAGGTCATAGTTATAATATTTTATATTTCTTTTAGCCGATTTATCCTTATCTAATAAATTATTAGATACAAGAAAATCTAACGCTTTTTTTACTGTTTGTTTATGATATCCTGTTATTTCGGCTATCTCAGTTGCTGTCGCTATTGGTTCTTTGAATGTAGCTAACCAAACATCTTGATTAACTGGTGTTTTACATTTATTTAAACCGTTAGATGCTAGTACTTCTGCAGTTTCTATTTTTTCTATAATTTTATCAGCCATTCTTTCACTTGCATTCAAAAAGAAAATTATCCAACCAATCCAACTTGGTGTTTCTCCCCTTGTTTCATTTAAAGTATTATAATATCTGATTCTTTCTGCTTCTAATTCTTCACTAACAAAAAACAACGGAGCTTCCATTATTTTTTCTTTTATTGCCATCAAAGCTATTAATATACGCCCTAATCTTCCATTACCATCTAAAAATGGATGAATAGATTCAAATTGAGCGTGCATTATTGCTATTCTGAGTAGTGAATCTATTTTGTGGTCAAATAATACTTTATCCTCATCTATTTTTTTATCAAAATCTCTATGATATTCTCCATTTATAAAATATTCTAAATTTGTCATATATTCATTTATCAAACTTGCATTTATCGGAATATAAACAGCATTTTCTATTTTTTTATCTGGGCCAATAAAGTTTTGTATCTTTCTAAACTCTCCTTTATTTGAGACCGTTCCTCTAGCATCTTCCATTAAAATAGAATGTAATTCTTTTATCATTCTGGTAGAAATTACGTCACCATTTTTTATCAATTTGGCTCCATGCTTTATTGCTTTATGATAATTAAGCACTTCTGTTTGTTGCCAAGATTTATTTTTTTTACTTTTATTTTCCATGATTTCGTAAAATGTGACTTGTGTTCCTTCGATTCGAGTAGATTGAACTGATTCATTAAGCGTTAGTAGACTTAATATCGACTTATTTACTATTGATTTTCTTAAAACTGTATCAAGCTTTCCTATTTTTTTATTGACACTTGATAATTTTTTATAAATTTCTATAGCCTCTTTGTATTGTATTTCTATTGGTAATTTTTTCATTCCTTGTAACATCTCTAACACCCCTTAGTATATTTTTCTTTATTTTTTATACTATAGTTGATTATAATATATTTTTCATTAAATTACAACCCTTTTTTTGGTGTTACAATGCTTAAGTTATTTCTTGTAAGAAGAACATTATAAAACAAATAAACACTATATCCGTTATCTCCTTTTTTTAGGGACTCAGAAATGTTAGGATACTTTTTAGGGGGTCGGAAATCTCGGTATACTCTTTTTTTAGGGGTTCCCAAATAACCGAATGCTTTTTTAAAGACAACAGGAAGTAGCTATTATTTCAATAACTCAAGCTATAATAACGTTGTATATTTTTCTTCCTACATTTTCCAACATTTTATAAATATTATTTATCAAGTTTTGACAAGTTCTTAGAGCCATTAAAACGCCGTATAACGTGTTTAGTTTATTATTTGATGTAATTATACCATTTCACCTCTTAAAGTGGTCTAGCGTTTAAAATAATGCATAATAATAAAAAATCTAAACTCATGCAGAATACACTCCTTTTTTTTAGGGAGTCGGAAATCTCGGTATACTTTTTTATGTACACTCCCTTTTTTAGGGGGGCCAAAATAGCCAGATACTTTTTAAAATATATACTTTCCTTTTTTTAGGGGCGCCGAAAGTGTCAGATACTTTTTTATATACACTCCCTTTTTTAGGGGAGCCAAAATGGCTCGATACTTTTTAAAATATATACTTCACTTTTTTTAGGGACTTAGAAATGTTAGGATACTTTTTGTTAGTTTCACCTTTTTATACATTTTACAACTCAAGTTGCTCTAGATATTCATTATGTTGCTTTCTACACCATGATATAGCCATTCTTAAATATTCTGAGATTTCTTTCCATGTTTTTAACTCTATGTATCGTAAACGATATACTTCACTTGTTCTTATACATGAAAGTTTATCAAATACATATAGTAAGTGCGTTCTTTCTTGCTGTAATTCAGATATATAATGCTTCAATTGTTCTTCAGTTTCTTGTATTGCAGATAATAGATTAATACTATTAAACTCATATCGTTTTGTACTTCTTTTAGTTCTTTCTTTTGAGTAGTCAACGGCTTTAACATGTGATTGACTTTCTTTTTTCTCTATAAGTAAACATAACCTATTATCTAAAGCTTCTACTATTTCAGTTAGATTTTTATATCTATTCAGTTTTTCTATTTTTTCTTTGTTCGCTCTTTGTTCAACTAAATTTTCAGTGTTAGTTGTTTTAAGGTTTTCTGAGGCTATATTTCCTATGGTTCTTTGTTCTTTATCTTTTATAATCCCTTTCTCTAACAGCAAGTTATATATTTTTGATTTGTGTTTCTCGATTATATTTCTTTCTTGTTGTGACTTTATCGTACGTTTTAAATAAATGTATACAGTTATCAATAATTCACGTTCTGAACACTTTAAAGTATTTAGGTAGTCTTCTATTACCTTGCCATCTTTCATGGCTATATCATCCGTATAACGTTCAATTACAAGGTCTAGTTTGACTTGTTGTTTTATTGATAACTGCATTATTGTATTTCCTTTCTTTGGCTATATATTACAAATGTAAATTAAGATACCACACTTCGCTCGTCAAGAATAAGTAAATCACGATATTCACTTTTTAAACGTTCAATAACTGCATTACATTCTTCTTCAGTATCACAAAGTATAGTGGTATTATGTTTACTTAAAATTTTTACTTTTATCTGGTCTTTGAAATACGATATATTTATAAATGCCGTATTACTTAAAAGTTCATCTTCTAAATTCTCTAGTTTCTCTAATAATTTCTGCATTTATTTATCTCCTTTTTGAACTAGTACATTCAATTATGCATTTAATATTTTGTTATTTATCACTTTAAATAATTAGTTTCTTAATTATTTTTTCTCATAATTTGTTATCTTATTTTTTATTTGTTATCTTATGTTATCTTAATTTTTGGGGTAAGATAACAAAATAATATTATTATATCAACGTTTACGAAGGTTTGTTATCTTGTTATGTTATTTTGGGCTTTTTTTCTTTTATATATGTGTATATAAGGTATATATTTATATCTTTTTAAAAATTTTATATTAAATTTAATAAATTAAGATAACAAGATAACAAGGTACTATAAACCATTGGTACTATAATGTTTTGTTGTTATTTTAATAGAAAAATTAAGATAACATAAGATAACATAAGATAACAAATTTACTAATTAGCTATTTATTACACGCTTTAAAGCACTTTTTACATTATTTTCTTGTATTTTTATATTTAATTTTAACTGTTTCAACTCTGCTGTATTTTCTTTAGTAAACCTATGATTTTTAACTTCATATCGATAATTGTCTTCTTTTAATCTGTTGTTTAAATGAGTTACAAGTTGTTTACCTATTCTTTTACGTGAGTTATATCCGTTCTCATAACAATAATTCTCATAATCATCAGTTATAAATGAAATAGGAACACAACTCGCAAGGTGGTATTCTTTTTCTATGTAAGAAAACATATAGCTATATATACTATCGTTTTCTTTTTGATAACTTTCTAACTGTTGTTGTACGGCTTTAGGTACTATAAATTTATCAAAGTCTAGGTGTAAGGCTTTATATAGGATATATTCAAGTATTCTTTTATCTTTTAATTTTTCGTCTTTTATACTCTCATCTTTTATACCTTCAAAGTTAGCTTTGAACGGTATTATTAATAATCTATTAAGTACCGCTTCTGATTTATCTTTAATAGGCGGTATTTCATTAGAATTAAATATTAATAATGTTTTAAAATTACCACTTCTTACATCTTTATTTTTGCATTCATAGTTAATACTTTCACCACTAGAAATACTTTTTAATTTGTCCATTTCGTCAAGGGGTTTTGTTCCAACTTCATCACCATAATTACAGATTTTCCCTTCTAATGAAGTTAAGCCAAATCTACTCTGTAGCTCGTGCGGTGTTGCTACTGAAATGTTAGTATCACCTATTAAGTTGATAATCATCTGTCTAAATGTACTTTTGCCGTTTGTACCACTTCCTAACATAATAGCTATTTTTCTTCTAGTTTTATTTGGGTTAATTGCTTCATTAGTTAATTGCCAGAATAAAGCGATTATTTCTGGGTCACCACATGCTATTGAGTTAAGCCAGTTATCATAATTGAAATAGATATCTTTTATAGCTTCATAGTTTTTTAAAGCATTAATATTATAATTAGTATCAACTTTTGCTGTAATAAAATGTTTGGGGTTAAAAGATTCTAATAATTTTGTTTTTGTATTAAATAAACCATTACCAATGGCAATTAGGTGTTCAGGTCTATATGGTTTTTCAAATTTGGTATTTGCTCGTAAATCTTCTGTGATATCTTTTAATTTAGTTAGTTTATATCTAATCTCTAATTTCTTTATACACGTTTTTATATAATCTTCGTTAGAAGTATATATACCCTTTGAAAAATCATAGAAAAATAACAATGCTGTATCTTCATGTATCCCACCTTTTTTTATAGGTATATTTTCTTGTAAGAATTTAGCTATTATGTAAAATGGCATTTGTGATATTATTTTTTTACCTGTTTTTTTATTCACAATAGTATTTTCTTTTCTCCATTGCTCACCTATAGTAAACAACCTCCAGTGTAGCTCGCTAGTGTTTGAAATAGGTTTATTTAACTTGCATCTTACTAAATAGGCAAAGTTTTTATCTTTCTTATTTCCAACTATTTCAAACCTTTGTAACATTGAATAACTTTTCTCATTTTCAAAGTAATTAGGGTTATTTTGCCAGCATTTAATAGCATGATTGATTTTATTTAGGTTATCTTCTCGATATTTGTCGGGATTTGCTCCAATATTTGCTAATAAGTCAGAACACTCACAAGCAACATCATAAGTTATTACGTTGTAGCAAAAATCACGTGCTAAAGATAATAGTATACTTAAAGCTCGGTTATATTCTTCACTATCTCCAGTGTTTATATTTTCATAATCTAACTCTAAATACCTGTTAAACATTTCTGTGTAGTCTTCATCAGTTAATAAGGTGTTAGTATCAGAAGCGGTATAATCAATAATAACTTTTTTTTCTTCTTTAACCGCTTCTTGTACTGGATAAGGTTTTCCCTCTAAGTGTTTAATGAATATATGCTCATTACCTTTTTTCACAATAGGTAAGCCACTAAGTTGAGACCACGTTTCACATTTAGTATCATAATTTACACCTACCAAAGCCATAACGTGCTGTATAGTCGGTTTATATTCATGTTTGACAATATCCCTGCTAGGTTCTAATACAAGCCTTAAACGTGGTTTACTCTCTTCATGTTTAAATGTTGAATATAATACATACTTATACTCTTTCAAGCTTTCCTGTATAGTATTTAGCACTCCTGTTGTTTCCATTTTAGTATCTTCAATATCGATACATATCAAATCACGACTTAATAAACCTCCGTTATTTCTATGATATTCTCCGTTAGTAGCTTCTGTAAACTCTCCACTTATAAAATAATAAGCCTTTGATAGTTTATATTCTTCTGTATATTGATACTCTTCAACCTCGAAAACTGGAGTATTTACTAACATTTCTAGCGGTGTTAAATTATTAGGGTTAGGGACTTTTTTCCCTTTAGATGTGCGTACACCTTTTTCTCTATATATCAAATTACATCACATCCTTTATCACCTTTTTCAGTTCACTTAGTTTTTCGTAACATATACTTGATAATTCTTCTGATGTGTTATTAGCTATCGCAACAGCTAACCTATGTAAATTACAACCGTCTTTTACTTTATCCCAGTGTTTGCATACTACATCAGTTGGTATGTTTAAACTGCTCAAATCATCATTTGTAAACATTTGAATTACTTCTGCATGAGTAGATAATAACTCCATTGTAAGCTGTAAATTTGTTAGTTTTTGTTCTATAATCTCAATATCTTTAATTATTTCTTGCTTATTCATTTTTGGTTCTCCTTATTTATTAATTTCTTTGATATGTGCTAGTTCTCTTAAATCTAAATTGTATTTTCTTTCAAAAACTTATTTACTTCACTTTCTAAGTAAATGTATTGTCTACCTACTTTAGTAGGTCTTAAACCACGCTTATTTAGGCTTGATAAGGTTTCTACTCCTATACCTAAGGTTTCACATAGTTCACGCTGATTATAGCGTTTATCTTGCTTTATTTCGTCTTGTAGTACATCTTTGACTACTTCACGAACTGCTTTTACTACTTGCCTTTCAAATTCTTCACTGAACATATAATCACTCCCCTTAATAAATGCTGTCCATAAATAATGCTGTTATGTACACTAAAGCTGTTATAAATGGTATTAATACCACTGCAAAAGATATGGTATTTACGAATAATTCTTTATCTTCTTTACTCATTTCTCTCATCTCCTTAAGCTACTTCATCTAGCATAGATAAACATATTTTCATTATTTTTTTCTTGTCTTGTATGTTTTTATATTCAATACATATAGCAAGGTAACTATTAACTTTAGTTATTACCGCTTCTCTTTCTTTTAATAACAATGTTTCATCTTCTGTTGGGAAAATCTTACCTTTAAAACTGTAGACTATATCAATCAATTTACTTAAATTACCCTTTGAGATTTTCCTTGTACCGTTCTCCCAACGTGCTATTGTACTTTGGTCTACTTCCATTATGTTTGCTAAATCTATTTGTTTTAAATTAAATTCATCTCTAAATGTTTTTATCTCGTTGCTTAACATTTTCTTTTTTCCTCTCTTTCAAAATATGATATAATTGTAAGAAAGTATTTTTAATTAAATACTTGTCTTTAACCTTTTAAGTAATGTAGTTGGTAGCTTCGCACTTGAAAGGTTTTTTTTTATTCATTAGTTAATGTGAATACTTCAGTTATTTTAATCTGTAACGTATCACATATCTTTTTAGCAACTCTTGGACTTGCTAATTGTGTTTTATTAAACACATTCATTAAAGTTTGATAACTTAAACCACTAGCACGTCCAAAAGATGTTTTATTATATCCATGTACTGCAAGTAGTTCGTTTAGTTTATGTACATTAACTTTAAATTTCATTTTTTGACCTCCTCTTTTGATATTATACAAACCACGCACTTAGTTTTTGTACTTTTTACACTCAAATTCCAAAAAAATAAGGTTGATTTTTGCACTTTTTACACCTCCCTAATAATATTATAACACTTAATTTATTATAGTCAATATATTTTTTGTACTTTTTACACTTTTTTTATATACTTTTTTTATATATTATGGTAAAATCATTTGTGAAAGGACTGATAAATTGATGAAATTTAATATTAATAAAAAAAATGTTGGTCTAAGAATTAGACAAATAAGAAATGCTTTAAATTTAACTTTAGAAGAATTTGGGAAAATCTTTTCTTCTGATATTAACAGTAAATTAAATGCTGGAAAATCTAATGTTTCGACTTGGGAGCGTGGTGATAGTCTACCAAACAAACAAAGGCTTGATATAATCGCTAAGAAAGGAAATATTTCCGTAAATAAATTACTTTATGGTTCTATTGATGAATTTTTAGAAAATAATATAAATATACTAATTGAAAATAGTGACTATCCTTACCCATCTTCTTTTAAAAGTTTTGATATAAAATATGATGTTATTGATTTTATTGAGATGCTAAAATTCTCTGATAATAAAATTGTTGTTATTGATAATATAGATGACGTCGTTGAAGTATTCTATATGTATTTTAACAGCAATATAGTAGATGAGGTTTTAGGGAAGATTGATGAAATCATAAAACTATCAGAAGACAACAAACCAGAGGTTGTAAAAGTATTACGTGATTATTTTTTCAATAAAGGTAATATTTTTATCGCTTTACGTGATAATAAAAAAAGTTTAAAAAATGAATTCTATACATATGCTTCAGATTATGACAATTTTATCACTTTTTTAAAAGAGGGTGATTTTAAACATAAAATTAAATTTTATCCATTAATCATAGAACTAATAGAGTTAATATATAAAGAAATTGACGGTTATTTTTTAACAATAAAATCATCTCTTAATACATATTCATTAAAAGAGATACTAGATTATAATGACGAACATAAAGAAAATGATTTTTTCCCTATCATAAATTATTCTGATGGAAAAGATTACACGCTTATTGAATTAAAAGAGAATAAATATAAAATAACTGGCTTTAAGAGTGTAACTGGTATCTATAATGAGGTAGATGACACTTTATATTATTTGGCTCATTACAGATGTATAGATAAAGTACCACTTAACACAGAAGCTGAATACTTTATTTTAAACCATGATAACACTTATCAAATAACTAAGATTATTGAAATACCAGACTGCATTTATATAGCACCTATTATAGGTAGGTTAGAATAGAAATCCAACTATCAACTAATAATTGACAGTTTACAGTCACTAAAGAAGCGGTTTATATGGGGTAACATCTTCTCTATATCAATCATTATCAGCAAATATCAATACCAAAGATAAATAAAAAACTCCACACTAACAAGCGACTAAACAAGATAGTGAGGAGATATGAAAAGAATTTTAATAAAATAAAACTCTCTTTTATTATAACATAAAAAGGAGAAAACTTTATGGAAAACATCTTAGAAATATTAGATATACCAGATAATACAAAATATTGGTTGGTAAGAGCTGGCCAAGGTGAAGAATATGAGGATTTTAAAAAATCAGGGATAATTGGATTAAGGTATGACAAACTAACCCTTGATGAAATAGATTCAATTAAAAATAAACCTATAATTGTCCAAGAGTATACAATGTATACGAGTAAAAAAGGAAAAATTATAAAAAGGAAGAGAAGTGATAAAGTAATAGCAAGGGAGAAAGAAAACTTCCACAAAACTTTATATAAATCTAGTATTTCAAAACATTATAAACTACCAAAATCATCTATTGCTCAAATTGCTTCTAGAATTGAAAATTTTGTACAAAAAATGAGTATAGGTGACATTGTTATCGTTCCTTATATTAGCTCTAGGAAATTTTTAATTGGTGTTATTACTAGTGATACTTATGAAATCACTATAGAAGAACAGCAAAAACTAGAAGAAAAAGCACAGAAAGAATACGAGTGGAAACTTAGAAATAATCAGACATTTCCTAGAAAACATAAAGTGTCTATCTCTAGAAAAAGGAGAAATGTAAAATGGTTAAATGAAGTTGATAAGTCTGAATTGAGTCCTAAACTATTTTACACTATTACAATGCATCAATCTATAATTGATATTAGCGAATTAGGAAGTTATATTGACAGAAAACTTTCAACAATGTACATTAAAAATGGTAAGTTACACCTACCATTAAAAGTAACTACAGATGAAAATGTTACTTCTGAGTCATGGGAAAAAATTTTTAAATTAATTAATGAAAATAAAAAAGAAAATGAAGTAGTAGATGTTAAAATTAACGTGGAAAGTCCTGGTGATATAGTATTTTTACAGGACCTACAAACGATATATGAAATAACAACATGTGTTATAAGTATTATAGCAAGTATTTCAGCAGTGTTTTTTGGAGAGATAAATACCTCTTTTATAAAAGTAAAAGGATTGATACCACTAGCAGAAGAAAGAAAAAAACGTAAAGAAGAACAAAAAAATCTAAAAATTGAAAATGAGTGCAAAATAGAAAAACATAAAGAAGAACAAAGAAATCTGAAAATTGAAAATGATTATAAAATAGAGAAATACAAAGAAGAAGTAAGACGTCTGAAAATTGAAAATGATTATAAAGAAGAGTTGTATAAAATAAATCTCAACTTCAACAAAGAAGTTTTAAAAAACACAGAGTTGCTACAAAAATTTGGTCTTGAATTAAATAAACCTAGTGTAGAAAACGAAAATCAAGAGAAAAAGCAAAAGGATTCTGATGACTTGTCGGATGAGGAGTAATTTTCAATAATATTATTGAAATAAAAAATAATATAACTATTATTTTTAGAGGTAAAAAAAATAAAGTAATATTTAAAACAGAATATAATAGAATATATCCATATACGACTTGAATAATATCGATAAATTTTTTCATTTTGAGTCACCTCTTTTCTTTAATTATTATTAATATAACACTTTATATTTAATAAGTAAAAGGAAAACTATTTTAAAAATAGTACCCTCTTATGTCTACCAAGAGTATAAAATTTTTTTATAGAATGAAAAAAATACTAAATACAAAAAAACACCAGTAAATAATACTAGTGCTGAAAAATGATAAACAAGATACTTATATTATACCATACAAACCTTGTAATATCAACGTTTATCAACTTTCTTGAAATTACAAAGCATTTAAACGGCTTTTAAGCGTTCCAATAATCTTTTGATATAATTACACCAAAATTATTTTTAGACAGCTCTACATTGATTATAAAAGCTGTTTTTAGCAATCATTTATTAATTTCTTTGATATGTGCTAGATAGAAAGGAAATAATGAAAAATGATTAAACAATACACTAAAAAAACTGATGGAAAGAAATATTATATGTTTCAACTTTATTTAGGTAAAGATGAAATAACTAAAAAAGATAGATACACTACTAGACGCGGTTTCAAAACAAAAAAAGAAGCGGAAATTGCTCAAGCAAGGTTAAAAACTGAAATAGCTGATAATGGCTTATTAAATACTGATATTACAACGTTTAAAGAAATATATGAATTATGGTACGAGGGGTATCAACATACTATCAAAGAAAGTACATTACTTGTTAATCAGCATATATTTAATTTAGTTCTTGATAAGTTAGGTGATATGCAATTAAAAAAGATAACTCTACCCTACTGCCAAAAGGTGATAAATGGATACAGCAAAATATTTTCTCTTGCTGTTCTTAAAAAAATAAAAATCTATGGTAGTATGATTTTTGATTATGCTGTTAAAATGAAAGTTATATATAATAACCCCATGAAAGATGTATTATTACCTAAGAAAGAAGATGATATAACTTCTGATGATAAGGATAAGTATTACTCTAAAGAAGAATTAAGACAGTTTCTTAAATTAGCTGATAATGAACAAGATATAAAGCTTACTACAATGTTTAGGATTATTAGCATACACTGGTATATGTAAAGGAGAATTACAAGCTCTTGAATGGTCTGATATTGACTTCACCAACAATACTATCAACATCAATAAGACTTTAGCTATAAGTAGTGATTACAAGATAAAAGTTCAAACTCCAAAAAGTAAAAGCAGTATAAGATGTATTAGTATTGATGAACAAACCGCAGATATATTAAAACGTTGGAAAATTAATCAAAGGGAAAGATTTTTAATGATAGGTACAAGAGTAAAGAAACAACAACCTTGTTTTACTGAAGAAGTAACAAACTCTTATTTATACCTTAACTTCATGAACGCTAATTTAAAACGTATTTGCAAAAAGAATGATTTTAAATTAATAAAAGTACATGGCTTTAGACATACACATTGTAGCTTACTCTTCGAAAGTGGTATTACTATTCAAGAGGTACAAGAAAGATTAGGCCATTCAGATCTAAAAACAACAATGAGTATTTATGCTCACGTAACAGAAAAACAAAAAGAAGAAGTTGGGAAAAAATTCGCAAAATACGTAAATTTTTAATGTGTGGGTCAAGTGTGGGTCAAGTGGCAAAACAAAAAGCCTTAAACGTTTATACTTTAAGGCTTTCATAACTTTATTATTTTGTTTCTCTGTGTAAAGTCACTTTTTTTAATCTTGGACAGTATTTTTTAAGTTCAATACGGTCTGGATTATTTCTTTTGTTCTTTTTAGTAATGTAGTTTCTGTCACCACATTCTGTACAAGCTAATGTTACATTTACGCGCATTAATATAACCTCCTATAAAATTTAATCTTAACAACTTTTTCATACAACAAAATATATTTTAACATAACTTACTTAATATTTCCAGTATAAAATGTTAATTTTCATAATTTTTTTTAGAAAATCATATCAAATGTTTTTTACTCCCCAAAAACTTTATAATAATCTTGTTTAAATTTCTCAATACCGATATCTGTAAGTGGATGTTTGATCATTTGTTTTATTACACTATAAGGAACTGTCGCTATATCGCATCCCATTTTTGCACATTCAGCTACGTGAATAGGATTTCTAACACTTGCAGCGATAATTTCAGAATCAATATCATTGTTAGAGAATATTTCTACAATTTCTTCAATTAAAATTAATCCATTATGTGAAATATCGTCTAAACGCCCTAAGAATGGTGAAACATAAGTAGCACCAGCACGAGCAGCAAGTAAAGCTTGGTTTGCGCTAAAGATAAGTGTTACGTTCGTTTTAATCCCTTCTTGTTTTAAAATCTTAACAGCACGTAATCCATCTTCTGTCATAGGAATTTTTATAACCATGTTTGGATGAATTTTAGCAATTTCTCTAGCTTCTTCTACCATATCTTTCCAACATGTAGTTGTTGCTTTTACTTCACCACTTATTGGTCCATCAACTATTTCTGTGATTTCTTTAATAACTTCTTTAAAATCACGACCTTCTTTTGCTATAAGTGATGGATTAGTTGTTACCCCGCAAATCACCCCAAGGTCGTTAGCTAACTTAATGTCATCCACATTAGCAGTATCTATAAAAAATTTCATTATATAATCCCCTCTCGATTTTTTATCTTTATTTTATCATAACACATCATAAAAACGATTTCAATTTTTTATTTACTTACAGAAAATATTTCTTTTTTAGCTATCATCATATTTGTTTTTTCAAAAAATATATGATAGAATAACACTATATTTTAGGAGGCAAATGATGAAGAAATTTTTAGAAAAAGTACCTTATTTAATTTTTTCTTTCTTTTTATTTATAATACTCCCTCTGTGTTCTTATTTTA
>ERZ773250.670-NODE-670-length-18832-cov-12.356713_pt1 | contig 18832 bp, 8 predicted proteins | sample MGYA00511258_ERZ773250 | MGnify/ENA primary metagenome ERZ773250 (study PRJEB29015, sample SAMEA2738164) | human oral metagenome | biome: human oral; feature: human-associated habitat; material: saliva | place: China | collected 2187 ... | reverse complement strand
GTGATTCTTCATGATGCAAAGGTAATAAATACTTATGAAATTATGTGCTTAAGAGGATAGACTTGCAACTGGGTTTTAGGACTGACCCAGGATTTGGATGGAGAGTAATTTCCTGTATTAATAAGACCATAACAAACCTAAGAAATTAAGTTTTAAGAAATGAAATCAAGAAATTCTAAATTTATTTTGAAGGCTGTCCTTATAGGCTTGGCAGCATTTGTTGTAACTGCTTGTACTGACAGTGATACAGCGCAGGATACACAAAAGAAAGTAGAAGATGGTATTAGCTTTGCTGTGACAGATATTCAGAATATCTCTGAATCCTCACTCCCAAAGACAAAGGCACCGTCTGTCTATGAAACAACCTCTACTCCGCTTGAGGGTGAAGGAGCAGAGGGATTGTCGTTGTTAGAGACTACAGTTGAGGGTGTAAACCCTGTATACTACCCAGCTGCTACCCGTGGTACCATCACTACAAATGACAACTTTGCTGGTTTGAAAAAGCCATTTGCTATCTTCGCAACAAAGGAAGGTAGTACAGCTGCTAACTATCTCTACAATGAGAAGGTGAACGTTGATGGTACAATGGTAAATCCTGTAAAGTGGAAGAAGAGCGAGTCTTCAAAGTTGAAGTTCTTTGCTGTTCATCCAGCTACAGATGGTTCTAACCCATTGGTTACTACGTCTTCTGGTACAAACCCTGTTGTGAATTATGCTCCAAACACAGATGTGAAGAAGCAGTTTGACCTTTTGGTAGCAAACACAAACTCTTTCAATTATGATGACTATGTAAGTCAGAAGATTCCAATTGCTTTCTCACACGCTACAACTGCCGTTCTGTTTAAGGTTGGTAATGAACTCACTTACAAGCAGAAGGTCAAGAAGATTGAAATTAAGAACGTGATAGGTGATGGTACATACGATATTGCTAAAAATGAGTGGACTGTAGGTACTACAAAGAAAACTTTCGAACTCGACCTTTCTGATGCACCTTTCAGTACAGCAACAAATGCTGGCTCTATTATGAATGGTGGTGACGGTACTTTCTTTATGGTTCCTCAGGATATTCCAGATGACGCCTATGTGCTGATTACTTTTGTAAGTGGTAAGACTGTGAAAGCCAATATTGGCGGTACTGGTAAGAAATGGGCTGCTGGTACAACCAAGACATATACTATCTCTAATTCAAAGGATTTGGATGATAGAACACTTACTCTAACAATTAATGCAGCTAAGAATATATTTGACTACAATGAGACCAACGTACCATTCACCGTTACAAGTTATAGCGAAGTGACAGGAAGTGGTAGAGCTGCTAAGGCAGAGCCTTGGACAATTACAAAGTATGAGTCCAGTGCTGATGGTACTACTTGGACAGAGGGTAAGCCGTCAATGGTTGCTGCTATGAGTTCTGAGAGTGGTAATGGTGGTACGTCTGCTGAGGCACGTACGATGACATTTACCAATGAGTATCACGACTATAAGGCAGAGCGTGAGGCGGCACTTAAGGCAGCTACAGAGGAAAATGGGAAGGACCTCTCTATGGTTAATGGTAGTAGATCAACGGCTAACTGCTATATTGTCTCAGCTGGTGGTACATACAAGTTCCCAATGGTATATGGTAATGCTATAAAGAATGGTGTAGATAATACTAATGCTTATAAACCAACTGGAGCTTCTTCTGACTATTTTGTAACACCTTTTTATCATGGTACTGACGAGGCTCATTACTCTTGGGGTAAGGATAATGGAGAAATCACTAAAGCGGAAATTGAGCATGCTGATGATGCAAAGGTGTTGTGGAATAGTGAGCCTAACCTTGTGAAGGATGCAAAAATTAGTGCAGATGGTAAGTTTGTAGAATTTTCTGTTGATCAGTCAAAGATAAAGGAGGCAAGTGCTATTATTGCAGTAACAAGAGGAACAACTAATAGAAATGTTCTTTGGAGCTGGCATATATGGATTACATCTAAGGATGTAGTAGATACTGATAATGGCTACTTTATGCGTCAACCATTAGGTTTCCGTCATACAAAGTGGCAGGGTACTACTTATGAGAAGGATCGTAAGGTACGTCTTACAGTTACTCAGACCCGTACAGGAAAGACTGCAACTGTGGAGTTTACACAAAAAGCATCTCCTATGGTAAGAGAAGGTGAAGTGATGTATTATCAGCAAGGGCGTAAAGACCCATTGACGAAAGCTAATGGATTTTATTGGCAAGGGAATCAAAATAATAGTGGTTTAGTTTTACTTCATTCTGTAAACTACCCTATGCAGATGGGTGCGGCACGTAGATATAATAGAACAGGTGTAAGTAAAGGTAATTGGGATTGGTGTTGGAATCCAGATGAAAACGGAACTTACTTTAACTTGTGGGATGCAAATAACAGACAAGGTCATGGATATACAGGTGCTTTTGTAAAGACTGTGTATGACCCAAGTCCTGTAGGTTTCCGTGTACCTCGTTTGGCCGAGTTCGAGAAGATAAATAATGGTAACAATGGTAAGAAAGCATTTATACCGCTTACAGGTGTTCTTAGCTATGAGGACTTCACTATTACGAATAAGGGTACTAATGGTTACTATTGGACATCAGAGAAGAAAGAAGGTCCTGGTAGAATAGGAGGTCCTTCAAGTAATCAACAGTTCTATGGTTATTATGGTCTTGCTGGATTATCTTACAAGGATGGTGAATCTTTGAAAATGGAATTAAAGAGGAAAGACCTCTTGGATGGTAGAGATTTCCCAATGTTCAAGAATATGGCATGGGGCGCAAGCGTAATCTCTATCAAGGAATAACATAATCTTTAGCAGCTGACTGTAGTCATGACTGCAAATCTATGGCAACTGCACTTTATTCGTAGAGTGCAGTTGTTCGTTTATAGGGAACTGTGTTTTATATAGTTTTGTACGACTATTCGAGTAGTGGGGATAATGTTAGTTTTAGCGTTTGACTTTGGTTTCGGCCTAAACCTGTTGTTTTTTGTAGGAACTGGAGCCTTTTGTATATTCTTATCGCTATATTCTAATAACCAAGAAAAAACCTAAAACGAAGTTTGCTGTCATTACTGTCAGTCGGAGATGGATGTTAACTTGCTTGTTTACAGTATAGTTATGTGAAATGTTAAATGTGACAGCAAAACAAAATAAAACTTTTTTCGTATATTAAGTAATGTTTCTTGTCATCTTAGAGACATTTTATTAGCTCCTTTTGCAAGCGAATCTCTCGTTGTTATTATAGATAGGAATAGGACAGCAAAAGCCACTTCTTGTGTTGTTATTATAGTGAGGAATAGAGCAGCTAAAACCATTGTTTAGGGTCGTTAGCCATCCCCATTATTAGGTATTTAGCTTGTAAACACTTTCTATCTTGTTTTTTTTCATTACCTTTGTTTGTTCAAATATGTACAAGTAGACGAGTCTACGAGAGAAGAAGTAGACGAGTAGCTTGCTACACATGGCGAACTAAGAATAAGTAACGATAATTCTTGGATAAGAATTAAAATGATGATTGAGGCTTATGAAACTATCAGAATTGAAGACAGGAGAAACTGGTGTTATCGTAAAGGTATCGGGACACGGTGGATTTAGGAAACGAATAATAGAGATGGGATTTATCAAAGGCAAGACTGTTGAGGTGTTGCTCAATGCGCCTTTGCACGACCCTGTCAAATACAAAATTATGGGCTATGAGGTTAGTCTCCGTCATAGCGAGGCCGACCAGATAGAAGTATTGCCCGACACAGTCGACCCTGCGCAGGTAGAAGACGTAGAGTATGAGGAAAGTGAGCAGTCAGCTGGCTCTACATCCTACGACAGCACCGACAAAGAACTAACCCCAGAGAAGCTGTCAGATGCCGTAGAACAAAAGAGCCGCACCATCAATGTGGCCCTTGTCGGTAATCCGAACTGTGGTAAGACATCGCTCTTCAACTTTGCATCAGGTGCACACGAGCGAGTAGGAAACTACTCGGGAGTGACGGTAGATGCGAAGGTGGGGCATGCTTCCTTTGATGGTTACGAGTTCAACCTCGTAGACCTTCCCGGCACTTATAGTCTTTCGGCTTATAGTCCGGAGGAACTCTATGTGCGTAAACAGTTGGTAGACAAGACGCCAGATGTCGTCATCAATGTGATAGACGCCTCAAACCTTGAGCGCAACCTCTATCTGACAACCCAGTTGATAGATATGCACATACGTATGGTTTGCGCCCTTAACATGTATGACGAGACAGAACAACGTGGCGACCATATTGATGCACAGAAGCTTTCAGAGCTCTTTGGAATACCGATGATACCGACGGTGTTCACCAATGGCAGGGGCGTACAAGAACTCTTCCGACAGATAATAGCCGTTTATGAAGGTACAGAAGACGAGTCACTGAAGTTTCGTCACATCCATATCAACCATGGTCATGAGATAGAACATGGTATTGAAGAGATGCAAGAGCACCTGAAGAAGTACCCAGAACTTTATCGGCGCTATTCAACTCGTTATCTCGCAATCAAACTGTTAGAGCATGACAAGGATGTAGAACAGCTCATTAGTCCGTTAGGCGACTCGGTCGAGATATTCAAACATCGTGATACTGCGGCTGCAAGAGTTAAGGAAGAGACAGGCAATGACAGCGAGACTGCGATAATGGATGCCAAGTATGGCTTTATTAATGGAGCACTGAAAGAGGCGAACTACTCGACAGGAGATAAGAAAGACACCTACCAGACCACCCATGTCATCGACCATGTCTTGACAAACAAATACTTTGGTTTCCCAATCTTCTTCCTTGTCTTGTTGGTAATGTTCACTGCTACCTTTGTCATCGGACAGTATCCGATGGACTGGATTGAGGCAGGTGTGGGCTGGTTAGGGCAGTTTGTCTCTACGAATATGCCTGACGGTCCGGTGAAGGATATGATTGTCGACGGTATAATCGGTGGTGTAGGCGCCGTTATCGTATTCCTCCCTCAGATCTTGATACTCTATTTCTTCATCTCCTATATGGAGGATTGTGGCTATATGTCACGTGCCGCCTTCATCATGGACAGGCTTATGCACAAGATGGGACTACATGGTAAGTCGTTCATCCCACTTATCATGGGCTTCGGTTGTAACGTACCTGCCGTGATGGCAACACGTACGATAGAAAGCCGGAGGAGCAGGTTGGTGACAATGCTGATACTCCCATTGATGAGCTGTTCGGCTCGTCTACCAATCTATGTGATGATTACAGGCTCGTTCTTTGCCATGAAGTATCGTTCGCTGGCTATGCTCTCCTTATATATAATAGGTGTATTGATGGCAGTAGTGATGAGTCGTCTGTTCTCAGCCTTTGTAGTAAAAGGAGAGGACACTCCCTTCGTAATGGAGCTACCCCCTTATCGTTTCCCAACATGGAAAGCTATTGGTCGCCATACATGGGAGAAGGGTAAGCAGTATCTCAAGAAGATGGGAGGTATCATTCTCGTAGCTTCTATCATCGTGTGGGCCTTAGGCTATTTCCCTCTTCCAGATGATCCGAACATGGGAAAACAGGCTCGACAGGAGCAGAGTTATATCGGCAGAATCGGTAAGACCGTCGAACCCGTATTCCGTCCACAAGGTTTTAGTTGGAAATTGGATGTCGGCTTGCTGTCAGGTATGGGTGCGAAGGAAATTGTAGCATCAACAATGGGTGTGCTATATGCCGATGATGACAGCTTCTCCGACGATAATGGTTATAGTAGTGAGGTGGGTAAATACTCTAAACTGCATAATCTGATAACAAAGGATGTGGCAACTATGCACCATGTAAGCTATGAGGAAGCTGAGCCTATAGCAACGTTGACAGCCTTTGCTTTCCTACTCTTTGTACTGCTCTATTTCCCTTGTGTGGCTACGATAGCGGCTATCAAGGGTGAAACAGGTAGTTGGGGATGGGCGCTCTTTGCTGCTGGATACACCACAGCATTAGCCTGGATAGTCAGTGCGGTGGTCTTCCAAGTGGGTATGTTGTTCATCTGATGATAAGAAAAGACAGACAACATAAAAGCTATACATTCTCTTTAAGAATTAAGAAGACGCTCTTCTTGCTTTAAGAACATGCCCTTCTTGAGCGTTGAAGACGCCCTTCTTGAGGTAAGAAGGGCGTCTTCTTCTTTGCAGTCTATAACTTACTGATTATCGGTGAGTTATAGGCTTGTTTTTTATATATATCCCTCAGTGTTTATGTCAGACATTTGTACGTGTTTTAGTCAGGATATTTTGGAGACAGAATGACATAAAGACATATAATGACAGAGTGTTTTTTTAGAGACAGAATGACATAAAGACATATAATGACAGAGTGTTTTTTTAGAGACAGAATGACATAAAGACATATAATGACAGAGTGTTTTTTTAGAGACAGAATGACATAAAGACATATAATGACAGAGTGTTTTTTTAGAGACAGAATAACATAGGGACGAGTAAAGACAGATTTTTTTTAGAGACAAAATGACATAGAGACATATAATGATAGAGTGTTTTTTAAGAGACAGAATAACATAGGGACAAGTAAAGACAGATTTTTTTTAGAGACAGAATGACATAAAGACATATAATGGCAGAGTGTTTTTTTAGAGACAGAATAACATAGGGACGAGTAAAGACAGAGTGTTTTTTAGAGACAGAATGACATAAAGACATATAATGACAGAGTGTTTTTTAAGAGACAGAATAACATAGGGACGAGTAAAGACAGATTTTTTTTTAGAGACAAAATGACATAAAGACATATAATGACAGAGTTTTTTTTAGAGACAGAGTAACATAGGGACAAGTAAAGACAGATTTTTTTTAGAGACAAAATGACATAGAGACATATAATGATAGAGTGTTTTTTAAGAGACAGAATAACATAGGGACAAGTAAAGACAGATTTTTTTTAGAGACAGAATGACATAAAGACATATAATGGCAGAGTGTTTTTTTAGAGACAGAATAACATAGGGACATAGAAAAACAGAGTGTTTTTTTAGAGACAGAATGACATAATGACAAATAAAGACTGGGTGTAAAGTATAAACAGAATTTGGTGGTAAAGGCGATAGAATTTGGTTTTGTTATTCCTAACGACAGGTCTATTTCGGTAATCACGCCCCTCTCCATTCGGAGAGGGGTTGAGGGTGAGGCCAAGAGGGGTTGGGGGTGAGGCCGAGAGGTGTTGTGGGTTTGGCTTGCTGGGATTGTGGGTTTGGCTTGCTGGTGTTGTGGGTGAGGCCGAATGAAAACAGAACTTTGTTAATTTGTCAATAAGTTTACTTGTCATAAACAAAAATCAGTTAAAGGACTACCCAACATACTCCTAAACCTGTCAACTCGTCTTTTAATTGCGTAGATTAATAATTATAGGTGTTTTGCATACTATTTTGTTGAATTTAGTAAGTAATCAGTTAAATTTTAATAGAAAATGTAATTTTAATCAGGAAAGTCTTGTGTCTTTTATAAATAATACTTAATTTTGCATCTATTGGACGTAAAAATCTTTATAAATTAAGCTGGAAAGCGATAATATATTTGATTTTGCGACCTATCTGCGATGATATGTTTCATTGTCAAACATAAGGGTAACGTTTAGCGAAACAACTACACAATAATATTTATAATAATCAAAAGAGATCTATGGAGAAAAGATTTACTCTCTTTTTGTTTGGTCTTCTTCTGTCTTTAGGGACAGCATTTGGTCAGACAAAGATTAATGGTACCGTAGTTTCTCAGGACGATGGAGAGGCCGTTATCGGTGCGTCTGTCATGGTACAAGGTACTACGACGGGTACTGTCACTGACATTGACGGTCATTTCACACTTGATGTTCCTGCAGGAAAGAAACTCGTAGTCAGTTACATTGGTATGGTCACGCAGACCGTAGCAGCCAAAGACGGCATGAAGGTTGTCCTTAGTAACGACAATCATCAGCTTAATGAGGTCGTTGTAACTGGTATGACTCAACAAGACAAGCGCCTCTTCTCTGGTGCTGCAACAAAGATTGATGCTTCAAAAGCAAAGCTCGATGGTATGGCGGATGTGAGCCGTTCGCTCGAAGGTCGTGCTGCTGGTGTGAGCGTTCAGAACGTATCTGGTACGTTCGGTACTGCACCTAAGATTCGTGTTCGTGGTAATACGTCAATCTTTGGTTCGTCAAAACCATTGTGGGTCGTTGATGGAGTCATCATGGAAGACATTGCTAATGTTGATGCAAGTTCGTTGTCATCAGGTGATGCAAAGACTTTGATTTCTTCTGCTATCGCAGGACTGAATGCTGACGACATTGAGAGTTTCCAGATATTAAAGGACGGTTCGGCTACATCTATCTATGGTGCTCGTGCTATGGCAGGTGTGATTGTTGTGACAACAAAGAAGGGTAAGGCTGGTCAGAGCCATTTAAGCTATACCGGTGAGTACACTCTCCGTTTGAAGCCAAGCTATAAGAACTTCAATATCATGAACTCACAAGATCAGATGGAGATTTATCGTGAGTTGGAGAAGAAGGGCTATTTGAATTATGCCGAAATCGCTAACGCCTCTACAAGTGGCGTTTATGGTCGTATGTATCAGCTCATCTCTGAGTATGATGCTACTAAGGGACAGTTCGGTCTTGAGAATACACAGAAAGCGCGTGATGCTTATCTGCGTGCTGCTGAGTATCGCAATACTGACTGGTTCGACCAGCTTTTCTCAAGTTCAATCATGCACAACCACTCAGTGAGTGCTTCTGGTGGTACAGACAAGGGTCAGTACTATGCTTCCCTCTCTGCAATGTATGATCCAGGATGGTATAAGTCAAGTCGTGTTCAGCGTTACACAGGTAATATCAACACAACTTATAATATTAACAAGCAGATAGGCTTGAACCTTATCGCTAATGCTTCTTATCGTAAACAGAGAGCTCCTGGTTCGTTGAGCCGTACGATCGACCCTACAACGGGTGCTGTTAGTCGTGCTTTCGACATCAACCCTTACTCTTACTCTCTGAACACCTCACGTACTCTTGACCCTAACGAGTCATACACACGTAACTATGCTCCGTTCAATATCTTCAATGAGTTGGACAATAACTATATGGATCTTAATGTGCACGACTTCCGTGTTCAGGCCAGTGTAGACTATAAGCCTATCACAAAAGTTAAACTTACAGCCTTGATAGCAGTGAAGAGTGCAGCCTCAACGATGGAACATGTCGTTCGAGAGAACTCTAATCAAGCATTGGCTTATCGTGCTATGAGTACGACAACTATCCGTGATGCGAATCCATACCTTTATACTGATCCTGATAATCCATTTGCTCTTCCAGAGTCAATCCTCAAAGAAGGCGGTATTCTCGATAGGACTGGTAACAATTTCTTCGGCTGGGACACACGTCTCTCTGCCGCTTATAATGATGTATTCAACGATACTCACATCGTAAACCTCTACGCAGGTGTGGAGAGTAACAGCGTTGACCGTAAGGCAACCTTCGACCGTGAGTGGGGTATGATGTTCGATGCTGGTGAGATTGCAAAGCTGAACTATCGTGCTTTCAAGATGTTCCAAGAGCAGGGATCTAACTACTATGGTTTGTCAAATACCCACATCCGCAGTCTTGCTTACTTCGGTACGGGTACCTATTCTTATAAGGGTCGCTATCAGGTAACGGGTACCTTCCGTTATGAAGGTACGAACTATCTGGGTAAGGCTACCTCAGCTCGTTGGCTGCCAACCTATAACGTCTCTGGTGCATGGAATGCACATGAGGAAGGTTGGTTCAGTAAGCTGTTCAAGCAGGCGTTGACACATGCAACATTGCGCCTCAGCTACTCACTTACCGGTGACCGTCCTCCTGTAACCAACTCATTGCCAATCTTCACAGCAACAGTGCCTTGGCGTCCATTCACCTCTATTCAAGAGACAGGATACGATGAGGAGTTCGGTAATAGTAACCTTACTTACGAGAAGAAGCGTGAGTTCAACCTTGGTTTCGACTTTGGTTTCCTTGATAACCGTATCAATCTTACATCAGACTTCTACTGGCGTCGCAATAGTGACCTTATCGGTTACGTGAACCATCCACAGTTGGGTTCTTACAACCTTGCGAACGTTGCCTCAATGAAATCAAATGGTGTGGAGTTCTCATTGAATACACAAAACATCAAGACAAAGGACTTCAGTTGGGAAACAAACTTCATTTTCTCATGGACACATAATGAGATTACAAGTCTCTTCACCCATGCTCGTGTCGTTGACCTCGTACAGGGAACTGGTTATAGTCTTGTTGGTTATCCTGCAAACTCTATCTTTAGTATCCCATTCGCAGGACTTGATGGTGAGGGTCTACCAACATATATGAACGAGAATGGTAGAAGAACGGTCTCAGACCTTAACCTTCAAGAACGCGACCAGCAGAAGATTAAGTACTTGAAATACGAAGGTCCTGCTGAGCCAACGACAACAGGCTCATTTGGTAACGTCTTCCGTTATAAGAACTGGGACCTCAATGTGTTCGTAACATATAGCTTTGGTAATAAAGTTCGACTGAACCATATATTCAATAACCGCTATGACGATATGGACGCCCTACCTAAGGAGTTCCGTAATCGATGGGCATACAGTGGTGATGAGGCTGTTACGAATATCCCAGTGATTGCTTCACGTCGTCAGAACCGTAACAACACGCAGTTGGATATTGCTTACAATGCTTATAACTATTCTGATGTTCGTATCGCAAAGGGTGACTTCATTCGTATGAAGGAAATCTCATTGGGTTATAATTTCCCTGCAGCAATGATTAGAACTATTGGTGTTAGCAGTTTAGGATTGAAGCTTCAGGCAACGAACCTCTTCCTGTTCTATTCAGACAAGAAACTGAATGGTCAGGACCCAGAGTTCTTCAATACAGGTGGTGTGGCTGCACCAGTTCCAAAGCAGTTCACCTTGACATTGAGATTAGGTCTTTAATATTTTAACTTAGGTGGCGGTTCAGTTGGGAATATCACTATCTTTAATGATAATAAGAATAAACCCTAACAAGACTGAGGATTGTCAGATGACAACTGACAGGCTATGGGAAAGAAACTGAACCAGCACCAGAAGTAACTTAATATAGAACGAATATGAAAATTAAGAATATCATATATATGGGCAGTTTGATGCTTGCATCTGTGGCGATACTTGCATCTTGTTCTGACCAATTGGATACGTTGCCAGATAACCGTACTACTTTGGATACACCAAAGAAGATTGCGGGGCTGCTCGTAACAGCCTATCCAGACCGTACACCGACCCTCTTTAACGAGTGGATGTCTGATAATACGGACTATATGGGACGTGATAATAGCCTTGGAAGCCGTGGTAATGACCAGTACTTCTTCTGGCAAGAGCAGACAGAGGGGGGTAACGACTCTCCTGAACAGGTGTGGATGTTATATTATGATGGCGTCTATAAGGCTAATGAGGCTTTGGCTGCTATTGAAGAACAGGGTGGTGCAAAGAATGAGCAACTCAGCAACTCAAAGGGTGAGGCGCTGCTGCTCCGTGCTTATAACCACTTTATTCTTTCCAATGAGTTCTGCCGTCCTTATAATGGTAAGACCAGTCAGACTGATCCGGGACTCTATTATGCTACTGGAATAGCTGACTTCACCGCTGCAGCAGAGCAGAGCAATCGTGGTACGGTAGCTGATTTCTATGCAAAAATTGCTGCTGATATCGAGGCGGGTATACCATTGATTAACGATACATACGAGGTGCCAAAGTATCACTTCAATAAGCAGGCTGCCTACGCCTTTGCTACTCGCTTCTATCTTTATTATGAGAAGTGGGAGAAAGCAAAGGAATATGCAGACAAACTGTTGGGTAGTAATCCTGCAGCTTATCTGCGTGACTATAAAACTTTGCAGGCTATGCCTTTGAGTAATTCAGACCAGGCAGTGAAGATTGCTGAGGCTTATTGTAGTGCTTCTGCAGGTTGTAACCTTCTCATTCAGACCAGTGTCAGCAGTGCTGGTATGGCACTTGCTCCATGGGTATCAAATAAGCGTTATACCCTCACTAACTACTTGGCAAACACCGAGTTGTTTATGAGTAATAATATTTGGGGTTCAGCCGCAAACACCATCTGGAAGCCATTTACTGCTAATCAAGGTGAGGCTAACTTTGCTTTGTTGATGAAACTTCCACGTGAGGTGCAGATTATCAATACGACAACTGGTACGGGTTATCCCCGCACTCTGAATGTAGATTTCACTATGGATGAGGCTTTGCTCAATCGTGCTGAGGCTGAAATCATGCTTGGACAGAACGATGCAGCCTGTGCAGATATGAACACTTGGATGCATAACTACTTCAATACCAGCGTGACGCTGACGCCTTCAAGTGTACAAACTTACTTTAATTCAGTGCCATACGCATACGCTGATGCTGATAAGATGGTACCAAGTTTCAAGAAGCACATCAGTCCTCGCTTCGCTATTGATGCTGAAGGGTCAGTACAGGAGTCACTCTTGCAGTGCTTGCTGAACTTCCGTCGTATCGAGACAGTACATCAGGGATTGCGTTGGATGGATATCCGACGTTACAACATCGAGATACCTCGTCGACTCATCGGTGCTAATGGTAAACCTTCTAAGAACCTTGATTGGTTGGTGAAGGACGATCCACGTCAGACAGTTCAGATTCCACAGAGTATTCGTGAGGCTGGTGTTGAAGGTAACCCTACCAAGACAGCTGTACCAAATGCTACACTCATCAACCCTTCTGCCTACAGCGGACCAGGTTTCTCAGTGGTCAATCAGTATCCTGCTCAGGCTGGTGCACATACTTTTTAATAGCTAATTAAAGGATTAAGAAATGAAGAATAACATATTAGCTTTATCGCTCTTGGCAGCAGTAGCAGCTGGTTTCACTGCTTGTTCAGATGATGCTTTGTCAAGTGAGAGCGTTATCAAGTCTTCCAAGACAGCAGACACAGCCTTTGACAAGTGGCTGTATAAGAATTTCGTAGTACCTTATAACATTCAGATTCAGTGGCGTTATGAGGATAATGAGTCAGACATGTCTTACTATGACGTACCTGCTGATTCGGCTCAGTCAGTCGAGTTAGCACATATCATTAAGTACACCTGTGTGGAAGCTTATACCGAAGCTGCAGGCATTGACTTCACACGTCGTTACTTTCCAAAGCTCTTTAGCTTCTTAGGTGAGTTCGAATATGAGAACAGTGGTAGCCAGAAACTCGGTACTGCAGAGGGTGGAAAGAAGATACGCCTCTTGGGTGTTAACTATATTGATAAGTATAAGACCAATCGTCCTCTACTTGATGAATATTTCCTTAAGACCATTCACCACGAGTTTGTTCATATCGTTAACCAGACCAAGGACTACCCACGTGACTTCGGTAAGGTGACTCCAAATGGTTATGTTAATGACTCATGGAGTTCTGATACGTATGGAGAAGGCTTTGAGAAGCGTGGTTTCGTTTCAGCATACTCACAGAAGGAAGAGCGCGAGGACTTTGCCGAGATGGTAAGTACTTACATTATCTCAACACCTGCGCAGTGGAATGCTATTATTAAGAAGGCTACTCTTGTTGATGCGAATGGAGACCCTATCAAGGATCAGGGAACAGGAAAACCTGCTCCTCAACCAGGCGTAGAAGCGCTTGAGAAGAAGCTTGAGATTTGCAAACGTTACTATAAGGAGACCTTTAATGTCGACCTTGATAAGGTGCGTGATGCTGTTATCAGACGTGAAAACAACGTTGTTAGTGGCAGTTATAATCTTACAAGTCTTAACTAACAAGAAAGGATTACTATAATGAAAGCAACTAAATTATTTATATATCTCCTACTTGCTTTGCCAGCATTCTTCCTTCAGTCATGTCAGACTGAGGAGGATAATGTCTTTGATAAGCCTTATTCTGAGCGCATGGGAGAGTTCCTGCAGAAGGCTCAGGATACATTGACAGCATCGCAATATGGATGGGTATTAGACTATTACCCACAGAGTAATCAGGTGTATGGTGGCGTGGCTTATACTATTAAGTTCACTCATGATGATGCCATCGTACGCTATGAGAAAAACCCTGATGATGGCGAAGTGAAGTCGTTGTATAAGATGAAAGAGGACGACGGACCTGTCTTGTCGTTCGATACTTACAATGCTTTCCTTCATAAGTATGCTACTCCAAAGAAGGGTGAGTATCGTGGTATGGAAGGCGATTTCGAGTTTGTTATTGACGAAATTAAGGCTGACTACATCAAGGTTCATGGCAAACGTTCGTTGAATACTATGTATCTTCGCAAGCTCTCTGAGCCTGCAACTGACTATATAGAGCAGGTGACCGACCTCACCAACCTCTTTGTTTTCTCTGATTTCAATCTTAGTATCGGTGGAAAGACTTACACGCTCGTTATTACCGATAGGGATAATCGTCAGTTAGCTATCTATGATGGCAATACTCCTATTGCTGAGTCTGCTTATACCTTTACTGATAGGGGAATCCGTTTGTACGAACCTATCACGATTAATGGGGCTGTTGTCTATGACTTGACCTTTGATAAAGAGACTGCAAAACTCTCTGGTAACGGTGTTCAGACTACTTCTTCAAAGATTGATGTCAACGTTATTGCCAATCTGATTGGTACTGTTGATGTCTCTAATGGTGCTAAGAAAATTAAGAAGACAATACCTTATCTTAGTTGGCTCAACGTCAGCTGTGACGCTTCATGGGTTCACCTAACTAAGGAGGGCAACACGCTTACCATCGATGTAGACGCCAACGCGATTGCTACCAAGGCTCGTGGTGCTAAGATTAAGATTTCTAATGGTATTGATGAAGCAAGTGCAGCGGTTATGCAATATGACCTCTCTGCTCTCATGGGTTACTATGAACTCAAGATGACTTCATACGTTGCTGGTGACAATAACAAGGATGTTCTCAAGGTCAATACACGCCAAGCTCGACTGAGATATGAAGGCTCTGGTGCGAACCGTAAGTTCTATTTGAATGTTTCCAGTCCTTATGGTGATGACTTTGTATTCCCATTGACCTATGTGGCTTCCGCAAAAGCGTTCTTAATGCAGAGTGGTCAGAATGTGATAACAATACGAAATAGTAGAGCAACCTTCTACATTGCTAACGCATTTAATATCGATGAAAATCGTGGTACGGGTACATATACAGATTTCTATAACCTGATTACCTTCTCTGTAAATGAAAGTGGTGATATCAGTGCATCACTCTGTGGTCCATTGTTCGTTAGCGCTGGAGGACAGCTTAAGTATGTGAAATTGACTGCTGATCGCCTTGTTCTGAATGCTTACACGAGCGAACCATTTAGCGAAGGGAATCTTTTTGCTATGTTGGATATGTGGATTAACCCAGTGATAACGAAGAGATCTTCTTCATCCTCATCTGCTAAGCCTGCTATCTTACCAGAGGAGACATCCGACAATACTCTGTCATTACAGATGCCACAGTATCTGCCAAATCATATTCCAAGCTTTGATGTAGACTTTAGCGTACCCCTTAGCACATCTGTAGCGAAACAAGTAAAACTAAACAAGTAAATGTTTTATGAGAAAGATATTTAATATTTGTATTCTCTTTGCTGTTGCTGCAGGCTTTATTGCCTGCAGTGACGACAATGATGCAGGTAGTACTTACTTGCGTAAGAATCCTGTCAATGTGGTAAGCTCTAAGCTTTTCTTCTCTGCTGCGGCACAGAAGGGTGGGGTGAAGTTTACTGCACCAGCTGGCTCAACCGTCTCTGTCAGTGACTCATGGGCTACGGCACAACTGCTGAATGACTCGGTTGTTGTCAGTGTTACTAACAACCCAGCTGTCGACAGTCGTTCTGCTGTGTTGACTATCAAGAATGGGAATGACTCTACTAATCTGCCTATCTTGCAGTCGGGAGCTGTCTTTAAATATAAAGGAGCTAAGAATATTGTTGTTAGCGACAAAGATACAACGCTTACGTTGCCTTATTCAAAGGTAGGTGCTGAGCCTGCCTTAATGCTTGCTGACTCTGCTGATGCTTCTGCGGTATCATCTTTTGAGGATAAGGACTCCGCTTTTGTGGCACATATCAATGCCAATTCAACAGGCGAGGTTCGTACGTTCTTGCTCGTTCTGAAGAACCAAGAGCAGCGTGATACGATTACTGTAACACAGGGTAGCATAGATGATTTCGATGGTAAAACGTATAGTCTCTATGGGTATGACTTGTTGAAGATGACAAACTCAACAACTGATATCAACTCATTGGTCACTCAGTTTGTTGGTACTTTTAAGAAGGAATCTGATACAAAGTTGTCTTTCGCCTCTGATGATACAGGTTTGAGGATGCTTTTCTATTTCGATCCTGCTAACCTCTCACTGACATTGAAGGGTGGTGAATATATCCTTTCACAAACGAAGGATAATACGACGTATCGCTATCGTACAGCTTTTTGGGATATTAAACACTATGCTGTATTGATGAACCTTATCCAACAGCAGACGGCAGCACATAACGCTGGTAAAGTGAGTGATGATGACTTTGCTAAATTCCAGAGTATGGTTACTGCTATCTATGACATCTATGCTTCACCTAATCTGTCAATGACAGCACGAATGACTTACTCTAAGGAGGATGGTATGGTTGCTGGTCTCCTTGAGAGTAATGCTGCGAGTGCTGCTTACATCCAGTCTTATAATGCTTTAGGAAAACTGGGTTTCCCTATTGGTTCATTTAATGGAAATGCACTCGCTATCTATAAGTATGCCCAACAAGGACGCACGCTAACTTTTAACAATGTTTCCTATATGCTTCAGCCAGTGATGCTCTTCCATCCTTTGAGCACAAGTGCTAAGCCTGCAGCATTCTTGAAGAAGAGATAAAACAGTAAAAAAGATAAGTCCGAAAAAGGCTAATGCCGTAAGTATGCAGCTGTGGTTCCTATCACAATGCAAGCTTACGGCATTCTTTTTTGTTCGCTCGATACAGCAAGCATGGTATGACATTTATTCCCTAACACAGGCTTACTATGTTCTTATTATTCGTTCGATATAGCAAGCATGGTTTGACATTTATTCCCCGACACAGGCTTACTATGTTCTTTTTATTCGCTCAATTCAAGAAGCATGGTTTGACTCTTATTCTCCGACATAGGCTTGCTACGTTCTTATTATTCGTTCGATACAGCAAGCATGGTTTTATATTTATTCCCTAACTCAGGCTTATGATTTTCTTTTTATACGTCCGATTCGGCAAACATAATTTGATGCTTAATACCCAACACAGGCTTATCCAATCCTTTTTGTTCGCTTGATACGGGGACTGATAAATCCCTCCTGACAACAACACGATTATTACGTATTATACAAGATAAGTTTTATTTTGTTTTGCTGTCACATTTAACACTTCGACTTAATGTGCTGTTTCTTATTGAATTACGTCATGATTTTGGATGACAGAAATGACAGGAAAATATATTTTAAGATTTCCTCTTTGTGATAGAAAACTAAAGATTTAATGCGAAAGTTAGGATAAAACAGTTTACCAAAGAGCCGTTCTTTACGCAAGAACATCAACGTGTCATCACCATTGTAACGCTTTCACCTGTACAAATGGATGATGGCCTCACCGCCAGCCCCGTTCGGCCTCACCCCCAGCCCCTCTCCGAATGGCGAGGGGAGTAGTATGTGAGGTTACCCCTATTGGCCTCGCCTCACCCCCAACCCCTCTCCGAATGGCGAGGGGCGTAGTATGTGAGGTTACCCCTATTGGGCTGCTTACATAGTGCGTGGGGATTTTTATCTCACGCTGTAGAGTTTTATCTCTCACAGATCTCACAGATTTAACAGACCCTTTTGCGCACAGTTTCGATCTCACAGAACGCCTCCGGCATACAGATATCACAGAACGTTATAGCTAAAGAAGGGTGTTGTTTGTTGGTTGTTAGGTGTTGATGATTTGCTAAAGGTGGGTGTTGTTTGTTGGTTGTTAGGTGTTGATGATTAGCCACATGGGTATTTCGGTGATAACGTCCCTTCCCTTCGGGGGAGGGAAAGGGGGAGAGGGGTCGTTCTCTCTCATGTTCTCTCTTTTCTTTCTCTCACAGAACTACACAGATGAACAGACTTCACAAAGGTGCACAGAGACATTAAGTCAACCGATAACACAGAGCGTTTCAGCTAATGATGGGTGTAACGTTCTGTGATATATAGCTATAACGCTCTGTGATATCTGTCGTCTGCTTGCAGACGTTTGTGTGTTCCCCCTGTTCGCAGAAAGGCCTCTGTTCATCTGTGAAACTCTGTGAGAGATGAAACATCCAACGAGCCTTATTCAAGACAAAGGTCTCTGTAGAAACTAATCTCACAACGTCCAAAGAATCAAACACTTGCAAACACGAATAAAGAAGGGCCTTGTTAATGACCAAGAAAAGCGTCTTCAACACGCAAGAAGGGCATGTTCTGGAACGATGAAGGGCCTCTTCTCGGAATGTTTAGAGCGCATACTTGGTTTGAGAAGGGTGAAAATAGTTTATATGTCCTATGATTCGGTGTAATAAAGAGTAGAATGAGCTGTGGTGTTTTGAGATTTTTTATCAATACGGATGAGCCTAAAGAAGTCTGGAGGAAACAAAGACGAATGTCATGAAGAATAGTCGTAATGCCACTTGTGATAAGGGATAAGCTTCAAAATGGAGCAAAGAAATAACCTGTAGAATTGCTTGTGTTTAAAGGAGAAAAGTTTTTATTTTAATTTTTCTTTGCCTTTTCTTTGTGGGAATTAATATTTATTTTTATCTTTGCACCCAGTTAAGTTAAAATTAACCAGTATTTCA